>ERZ1027033.125-NODE-125-length-55148-cov-9.022671_pt1 | contig 55148 bp, 47 predicted proteins | sample MGYA00519444_ERZ1027033 | MGnify/ENA primary metagenome ERZ1027033 (study PRJEB26926, sample SAMN06164887) | human gut metagenome | biome: ENVO:00009003; feature: ENVO:2100002; material: ENVO:00002003 | host: Homo sapiens | place: USA | collected 2012 ...
GCAGCGTCAGATGTGTATAAGAGACAGATCTTTTTTTGTGTCATGAATCTTAAACAGATTCAGACGAAGGGCATTGGTGACAACGCAGAAACTGGAAAGACTCATCGCAGCGGCTCCGAACATCGGGTTCAGAGTCCAGCCGAAGACCGGGATCCATACACCGGCTGCCAGCGGAATACCGATAATATTATAGAAAAATGCCCAGAAGAGATTCTCGTGGATATTTCTAAGCGTTGCACGACTGAGGCGTACAGCAGCAGGTACATCACTTAAACGACTCTTCATCAGAACAATATCAGCGGCATCGATCGCGATATCTGTTCCGGCACCGATCGCGATACCGATATCTGCGCGGGTAAGTGCAGGGGCATCGTTGATACCGTCACCGACCATGGCAACCCGGCCCTGCTCTTTGAGGGAGCGGATCACGCTTTCCTTGCCATCAGGGAGAACTCCTGCGATAACGTCATCCACGCCAGCCTGTTTACCGATTGCTCTTGCGGTCCGCTCATTGTCACCGGTCAGCATGACAACGCGGATTCCCATATTCTGAAGCTCTCGGATTGCCTGCGGGCTGTCTTCTTTGATAACGTCCGCAACAGCGATGATTCCCACAAGCTTTTGATTTCGGGCAAAAATGAGAGGTGTTTTGCCTTCCATGGCAAGCTTTTCGGATTTCTGTAAAAGGGCGGCAGGAACAGTTACCTGACTGCTTACGAACTTCATACTTCCACCGATCAGAGTTTCATTATTCAGCACGGCACAAAGACCATTTCCCGGAAGTGCATGGAAATCAGAGACCTCCGGTGCTGTCAGCTGACGTTCTGCGGCATATTTCAGAACTGCTCCGGCAAGCGGATGTTCACTTTTTTTCTCCAGGGCAAGTGCCAGGGAGAGAAGTTCCTGTTCAGAAATATCATCTGCCGGAAGCAGATCCGTCACCTCAGGCTGTCCGCTGGTGATCGTACCGGTCTTGTCCAGGGCAACAATCTGGACCTTGCCTGTTTCCTCAAGCGAGACAGCAGTTTTGAACAGGATACCGTTTCGGGCTCCCATTCCGTTGCCGACCATGATCGCTACCGGAGTGGCAAGTCCAAGTGCGCATGGACAACTGATAACAAGAACAGAAATTCCACGGGCAAGTGAATATCCAAATTCATGTCCGGTCAGAAGCCAGATGAGAGTGGTGATAATTGCAATCGTAATGACGGTCGGTACAAAGACACCGGAAACACGGTCTGCGATCTTGGCGATTGGAGCCTTGGTGGCAGCCGCATCGCTTACCATTTTGATGATCTGGGAGAGGGTGGTATCCTCGCCTACACGCGTTGCCTCACATTTGATAAAACCAGACTGATTGACGGTAGCAGCAGAAACAAGATCACCGGCAGATTTGTCAACCGGAATGCTCTCACCGGTAAGGGAAGATTCATTGACCGCACTGTCTCCTTCAACGATCACACCGTCGACCGGGATGCTTTCTCCGGGACGTACCACAAAGAGGTCTCCCTTGTGTACCTGCTCGATCGGGACGGTGGTCTCCTGACCATTTCGAAGAACGACGGCAGTTTTGGGGGCGAGCTTCATGAGACTCTTAAGTGCATCGGTGGTTCTACCCTTGGAACGTGCTTCAAGCATTTTGCCGACAGTGATCAGAGTCAGAATCATGGCTGCAGATTCAAAGTAAAATTCCATCATATAATTCATGACAGCTGCAGAATCACCATCCACCTGTGCTCTTGTCATGGCAAAGAGTGCATAGACACTCCATACGAAAGATGCCATAGAGCCGAGCGCGACCAGCGTGTCCATATTCGGGGCACGGTGCCACAGACTCTTAAATCCGCTGATAAAAAATTTCTGGTTGATGACCATGATGATCCCGGCAAGCAGCATCTGGACAAGTCCCATGGCAATATGGTTGTCATTGAACCACGCAGGGAGCGGCCAACCCCACATCATATGTCCCATGGAAAAGTACATAAGTATCAGCAGAAATCCGACGGAAGCGATCAGGCGGCGTCTGAGAACCGGTGTCTCATGATCCGCAAGAGCCTCCTCTGCCTCAGACATGGAAACCTGTTCTTTGCCGGCTCCCTTAAGAGATGCACCGTAGCCAGCCTGTTCTACCGCCTGGATAATGTCATGGGAGGAGGCATTTCCCTCAACTCCCATGGAGTTTGTCAGAAGACTGACGGAGCAGGATGTGACTCCAGGCACCCTGGATACAGCCTTCTCCACCCGGGAACTGCAGGCAGCACAGCTCATCCCGGTAACGTTGTATTGTTCCATTATAAATTCCTCCTTTGAAATCTGGATATTATGTAACTATTCAGAAGGTACTATCCCGCGAGGTGTTTTGGCATGTTTTTTGCCAAAATCCCGAGACATACAAGGCAAAATGCCATCACCGAAGGTGATTTGGAATGCATTTTGACTCGTAACTGTGAGGGTACTGAACAGTTACGATATTATTTCATAAGTTTCTGAAGTGTACAGACCAGTTCGTCGATGGTTTCGTCCTTACCGGCACGAATGTCACGTGCCACGCAGGTGCGGATATGGTTCGCCAGAAGTTCCTTATTAAAAGAATTGACAGCGGCATTGACGGCAGCAGACTGGATCAGAATGTCATTGCAGTAGGCATCGTTCTCCAACATTCCTATAATTCCCCGGATCTGCCCTTCAATGCGCTTCAGGCGATTAATAAGCTTCTTACGCTCCGCCTCCGAACGATCGGTATGTTTCGTACAGCAGCAGGAACAGACAGGAGTTTCCAAAGTATTATTATCAGAATGGTTCATAAGCAAAAGTCCTCCTCTAAATACCCATTGGGGGTATACTGAATATAACTAAAATATATACCCCATGAGGGTATTTGTCAAGGGCAATTATGGATAAAGAGAATATAAAAAAACACCGGTATTTATTTTCAAATACCGATGCTCTTTTTGCTGATAAGGAAGGAGATCCCGGCAGTCAGTGCTTCTGCGATCCAGAAGGCATGCCATACACCGACAGCACCAAAAATGCGGCAGAGGATAAAGGCAGCCGGAAGAATCAGAAGCAGATATCTGCAGAGAGAAACAACGAGGGAAGCAGTTCCCTTTCCCAGTCCCTCCAGTGCACCACAGGCTGTAACGGATACAGAGGAAACCAGAAAACCTGCACAGATGATCCGAAGAGCTGTTTTTCCTGCCTGGATCGTGGATGGATTTGTGGTAAACATCCCCATGAGCTGTCCCGGAACAGTCAGGCAGATGATGGTTCCGATCAGCATGATCACACCACTCATACAGAGTGTGACGTAGTAGATCTTTTTTACACGTTTATGTTCTCCGGCTCCATAGTTATATCCGATTACAGGACGCATTCCCTGTACGATCCCACTTGCCGGAAGATACAGGAAGGTCTGCAGTTTGTAGTAGATTCCGAGAATCACAACATAGATCGGAGAACAGGAAGCAAGAAGCCCGTTCAGAGCAGAAACCAGGACAGATGGAAGTGCGAGATTCAGGGCACCGGGGATACCGACAGAGTATAATTTTGCTGCAAGAGCTCTGTCCGGATGCAGATATTTCCAGCTTATGGTGATCTGCAGGGGCCGTATTTTGTAGATAATCAGATAGAAAAGGAGGTTGAATACCTGACCGAGACCGGTAGCTATGGCAGCACCTTCAATTCCAAGTGCCGGGAAGGGACCGATGCCAAAGATCAGCAGTGGATCGAGAATGATATTGGAAACACAGCCGACCATAAGTCCTGCCATAGTGACCTTCATTTTGCCGATACCCTGGAAGATTTTTTCATAGGCAAGGTTGATGGTGTTTACGGTTGCAAACAGAAATACAATTGTAGAATAATGGATCCCAAGGCTGATGACATTTGTATCAGAAGTGAACAAGGCGAGGAATCCGGGCATGATAAGGATGCAGCCGACAGTCAGGATCACACCGTGCAGAGCTGCCAGGATAAGACCGTGAGTGGCAGCTTTACCAGCGGTTTCTCTGTTTCCGGCACCAAGACAGATAGCGATCAGGGAACTGATACCAATTCCAAAGCCGATGGCAATGGCGTTTGCAAAGTTCTGTACAGGAAACACAAGCGAGAGAGCTGTCATTGCATCTTCACTGATCTTAGCCACAAAAAAACTGTCTACGATATTATAAAGTGAATTCACAAGCATGGAAATAACCATGGGCAGAGCCATAGACAGGATCAGTGGAAAGACAGGTCGTTCTTTCATAAATGTGTCATTCATAATAAAGTTCTCCTTTTATAAATTTGAAATATAAAAAACGCCACACAATTACCATGAATGGTAATTGTGTGGCGAAAAATGGCCTTGACCAGAAAAATCCACACCATGTTTTGGATGAAAGGATTGTAGCATAAAAAGCCGAAAAACGTCAATAGCTGATTTTGTTCTGTCGGATTTTGTATTACTGTGAATAGATAATTTTGTATATAACTGTAAACATACATGAGCACTTCTTGCGGCCGGCACTCTGATATGCTACACTCAAAAAGTACCCAAAAGAATCGCAGGAAAAGAGATATTATTTATAAGGAAAAAGGACTTAGAGGAGAAAAAATATGAAAACACTGCTGACACTGCAGCTTACGATCTTTATTCTGGTGGCTGTAGGATTTTTAATGAAAAAGATACATATCATCGGTCCTCAGGGACAGAAGAATATCAATGATCTGGTTATTTATCTGATCCTGCCATGTAACATCCTTCATGCATTTACCCAGAGCGCGGCAGATGAAGATTTCAGCAATTATCTGGCAATCCTGTTTATCTCAATCGGTATTCAGATATTCTGCGTCATTTATGGAAAAGTCATGTTTCGCAAGGAATCCGAAGATCGACGGAAATGCCTGCAGTATGGAACTATCTGCTCAAATGCAGGATTTCTTGGAAATCCGATCGCAGAAGGTGTTTATGGGATGGAAGGTCTTATTCTTGCCAGTGTATATCTGATTCCTCAGAGAATTATGATGTGGTCCTCCGGCCTGGCTGTTTTCTCCGGAAGCAGTGACAAGATGAAAACGGTGAAAAAAGTTGTCACACATCCATGTATTCTGGCATGTGTACTTGGGATACTTCTGATGATTACAGGACTTCCGATTCCACCAGGACTTGATGGTGCAGTGACAGCAGTCGGAAACTGTAATACGGCGATGTCGATGATGGTCATTGGAATGATCCTTGCAGATATCAATTTCAAAGATTTCTGGGATTGGACAGTAGTGAAATACACAATTCACAGACTTGTTATCATTCCGGCAGTCGTCTATATTGTCTGCAGCTTTCTTCCTCTCAGCAAAAATGTTCTGGGACTGTGCGTGCTTCTTGCAGCAATGCCAGCAGGTGCAACTACCAGTATCCTGGCAGAAAAATATCAGGTGGATTCTCCGTTTGCTACAAAACTGGTGATCTTTTCCACGCTGCTGTCGCTTCCGACTATCTGCCTGTGGAGTATTTTTCTTCAGTAAATAAACAGAATTCATCAAAAAATCCCCCCCACCGGCTTGTGGAGAGGGATTTTTTTTTATATACTTTAAAATATTTATGTTGGGGGAGTTTGCTTTTTACCCCTGGCAGTATCAATCTATGGAGAAGAGACATATTATGAACGATCTTAAAAATGAAATCCATGACTACTGGACGAACCGTGCCAGAGGTTACTCAGAATATAATCAGCAGGAGATGGCAGATGCCAGGCGGACCATGTGGAGAGATAAACTTCTTTCCTTATTAAAAGAGGAATTTCCACAGCAAAAACCAGAAGAGATAAAAATCCTCGATGTTGGGACCGGACCGGGATTCTTTGCGATACTTCTCGCAGAAGCCGGATATCAGGTGACAGCGATCGATTATACAGAAGAAATGCTAAAAGAAGCACAGCAGAATGCCGGTGGACTGGCGAAGTGTATTGTGTGGAAAACCGGTGACGCACAGGCTCTCGATGTGGAAAACAACAGTTTCGATGTGATCGTGACCCGAAATGTGACCTGGAATCTTCCAAGACCGGATCTCGCATACAGAGAATGGCTCCGCGTGCTCAAGCCGGGTGGTGTACTTTATAACTTTGATGCAGACTGGTACGGACACTTATATAATGAAGAGAAACGAAACAGCTACGAGAAAGACCGGCAGCAGACAGAGGAACAGCAGGTAGAGGATTACTACCGAGGAACCGATATCGAGAAGATGGAAGAAATTGCCCGACAGGTTCCGTTAAGTCGTCTGGAGCGTCCGAAATGGGATCTGGAAACCATGACAAAAACCGGATTTCTGGATGTATCCTGTGATGAGGCGGTCTGGAAAGAGGTCTGGACAGAAGAAGAGATCATCAACAACAGTACTTCTCCGATTTTTCTGCTGACTGGAAGAAAGAGAGCTGCTTTTCATCTCAAAAACATAACCGTAGAACCGGGACAGAAATGGAACGGGGAACTGGAGCTTGCAGACGGAGAAATCAGACTTCCGGCAACGGTCCTGCATGGACATGCCGAGGGAAAGACCATGCTTATCACTGCCGGAGTACATGCCGGAGAATATGTGGGAATTCAGGCGGCAATCGAATTGTCCCAGAAGCTTAAGATCGAAAAGGTGACCGGCACGATCATCATCGTAAAGGTTATGAACCGTCCGGCGTTTGAACACCGTAACGGAAGTATGGGACTGACTGACGGAAGAAACCTCAACCGTGAATTTCCGGGAAATCCGGAAGGAACAGAGATGGAGCGGCTTGCCTGGGCAGTATCTCAGGAACTGCAGCCAGCAGCAGATTATTATATCGATCTTCACAGCGGAGACGATTATGAGAAGCTGACACCGTATGTTTATTATGCCGGGGCAGCTCCAGAGGAAACTGTAAAAATATCCAGAAAAATGGCAGAACAGGTCGATGTTCCATATATGGTAAGATCCAATGTGGCCTCCGGTGGCTCTTATAACTATGCTGCTTCGCAGGGAATCCCAAGCATTCTGATCGAGCGCGGCGGGATGGGGGACTGGAACTATGAGGAAGTCCGCTCTACCAGAAGAGATGTCCGGAATATCCTGTGCCATATGGGACTCTACCAGGGAATCAAAGATTTCAGAACCTATTATCCTCTGGATGTGGCAGATGTCCGCTACCAGGATGCAGAGGAAGACGGCCTCTGGTATCCGTTCAAAAAGGTCGGCGATATGATCCAGGAGGGAGATATCCTTGGAGAAGTCCGTGACTATGAAGGCAAAGTAAAGGAAGTCAGCATCGCAGAGTTCGACGGTGTTCTTCTCTATCAGACAGGAACCTTACAGGTTCTCGGAAATGGTCCTATGGTCACTTATGGAAGAATCGTCAGTCCTTATGACGAGCGCAAAGAGCGGATCGTGAATTACTGGGAAAAACGAAGTGACAGCTTTCTGGAGCAGAGAAGACAGGAACTCCACAGTGAAATGGCAGAGCGATGGATGAAGGAAATCCGTGCACAGATGCCAGAAGGTGAGAATCTTCGAATTCTTGATGTGGGATGCGGGGCAGGATTCTTCTCCATCCTTCTGGCGAAGGCCGGACATCAGGTGACAGGAATCGACCTGACACCGGATATGATCAAAAATGCCCGTATTCTTGCAAAGGAGGAGAAGGCAGACTGTGAATTCCTTGTCATGGATGCAGAAAATCCGGAGTTCCCGGACGGAAGCTTTGACATGATCATTTCCCGGAACCTGACCTGGACACTGCCGCATGTACGTCATGCTTATGGGGAATGGATCCGTGTACTCAAAAAGGACGGTGTACTGCTGAACTTTGATGCGAACTACGGAATCACAGATTTCTCAAATGTAGAGGATCTGCCGGAAAACCATGCCCATAATATGCTTGGCGACGATATGATGCGAGAGTGCGAGGAACTTAAGCGCCAGCTTCCAATCAGTTCCTACAGCCGCCCGGCCTGGGATCTGGAAACGCTGGGAGCTATGGAACTGAAAGAATTTCGAGTGGATCTGGGAATCAGCAGCAGGATCTATCTGGAAAAAGATGCCTTCTACAATCCGACTCCTCTGTTTATGCTGCGTACCATCAAATAACTGGATCAAAACCATACAAAACAGCAGGTATACTGCTGAAAACAGAATCAGATGCGGAGAATTACATGGATTTAAAACAATTACAATATTTTGTGGCATGTGCACAGACAGGATCATTCAGTGATGCAGCGAAGCTCCTCTACTCTACACAGCCAAGTGTGAGCAAAGTGATCAAGGCACTGGAAGATGCCCTGGGAATCCAGCTTTTTGAACGGCTTCCAAGAGGAATCCGCCTGACTGTGCAGGGAAAGAAGGTCTATCATTATGCCTGCAAGATCATAAATGAGATGGATGTACTGGAAAACATGGCTGCCAGAGGAATGACCAGGTGGATTCGTATTTCGATGAATCCCAGTTCCTGGCTTGCAAATCAGTTTGTGGATTTTTATAACCAGACCTATGAAAAAAACTATCACTTTCAGGTGACCACAGCAGGCGTGCGAAGCGTTATGGAGCGTGTGCGGGATTATCTGGATGATATTGGTTTTGTTTATATATTCAGTCAGCAGAAAGAAAACTTCCTGCATGAACTGGCCAAAAACAAAATGCAGTTCGTTCCCATGTATGAGACAGAGGTGATCCTTTATCCCGGACAGAAGACGGAGCTTTATGCTTCGGAAAAAGAGAGTGTAGAGCCGGAAGATCTGAAGGGGCTTCGCTTCATACAGAATTATCAGGATGAGTTTTTTGATATCGGTGCTGCCGGGGAAGACGGGTTTCAGTGGCGTGATCTTGACATCTCCGTACTGACCAACAGCGATTATATTATGGAAAAAATGCTGAAGAACAGTCGTGCCTCCAATGTGAGCGGCAGTTATCTCTCCGAAAATAAAAAAGGAACGACACCGGGAATCCCTCTTCATATGGGAGACAGCAGGGTGATTTTTGGCTATATATTGCACAGAGGTGAGAAAATCGATGAGAGCGTACAGGAATTCCTTGATTTTCTCATGGAACGCCTTCCCAAAAGTTAAAAGCGACATATTCCAAAACAGACAAAAGATATTCAAATAACGAATAGCACATAACCCCTACCGGGGGTTGTGTGTTTTTTTTGCGTTTGCTAGTCTTTATGTAACGAATTGAATTACTATGCGGATACAAAAAGGAGATTCATGTTTAAGTATATTTTAAAAAGACTTCTTCAACTGATTCCGATTTTGATCGGAATCACTTTTTTGTCCTTTGCCATGATGCGTTTGGCAGGCGGCGATGCAGTTACCTATATGTATGAGAATGCAGGCTCAGCAGTTTCTCAGGAAGTCATTGATGAAACGAGAAAAGAGTATGGGCTGGATCAGCCGTTCCTCGTTCAGTATGCGAAGTGGTTTGCAGGAATGGCGACCGGAGACATGGGAAAGAGCTATGTGTCCAAGAGAGATGTCTATGAGACCTTTATAGAAAAACTCCCGGCAACAATCCTGCTGACCGTATCTTCCGTGCTGCTGACGATGCTTGTTGCAATCCCGCTTGGTATCCTTTCGGCAGTAAAGCACAATAAGTGGAGTGATTACCTGATACGATTCCTGAGTTTTATCGGAAATTCCATGCCGAACTTTTTTGCAGCGTTGGTGTTGATGTACTTCTTTTCCATCAAACTTGGATGGCTTCCGGTCATTACCAATGATAATGTGGCTTTAAGTCTTGTCATGCCGACGCTGACGCTTGCAATATCCATGGCATCCAAGTATACCCGTCAGGTGAGGGCGACGATACTGGAAGAACTGAATAAGGATTATGTGGCCGGGGCAAGAGCAAGAGGCGTAAGAGGAAGCGTGATCATATGGAAGAATGTTATGAAATCTTCTATGCTTACGATTATCACACTGCTGGCATTATCAATAGGAAACCTCCTGGGAGGAACCACGATCGTCGAAACTATTTTTATGTGGGACGGTGTTGGCAAAATGGCAGTAGATGCCATCACAATGAGAGATTATCCGATTATTCAGGCGTATGTGGCATGGATGGCGATCATTTATGTGGTGGTAAATCTGATCACAGATATCATTTATCATTATCTGGATCCTCAGGTAAGATTAGGAGGTGACAGAGCATGAGTGATAGAAACCAAAAAGTGACAGTCCGCAAACAGAAGATTAGGAAAAATCATGTCAGGGCAAAGCTGATATTTTTCACAATACTGGTTCTGATCCTGCTTGTCGTCGCGGCTTTTGCACGAAAGCTTTGTCCGTACGATCCGGATATCCAGGATCTTCTTATGGCACAGAAGCCGCCGAGTGCGGAGCATATCATGGGAACGGACCGTTATGGAAGAGATATGTTCTCACGTGTCCTGTCAGGAAGCACGACCAGTATTTATGCGACATTGCTCCTGGTAGCGATCGTTACCGTAGTTGGAACCACAATTGGTATTATCTGTGGCTGGTGCGGAGGAATCGCGGATACGATTCTGATGCGAATATCGGATCTCTTCCTGGCATTTCCAAGCCTCGTTTTTGCACTGGCAGTAGCAGGCGTGCTTGGCGGGGGAATCCAGAATGCGATCATAGCTCTTGCGGTGATCGGATGGCCGAAGTTTGCCAGACTTGCCAGAGGCCTGACGCTTGTCCAGAAAGATTCTCCGTATCTGATGGCAGTAAGATTATCAGGAAGCAGTACGTTCAAGATCATGTTCAAGCATATTTTGCCGAACATTGCAGGCCCCATACTGGTGACCTCTGTTCTTGATATCGGAACCATGATGATGGAGCTTGCAGGACTTTCCTTCCTCGGACTTGGTGTACAGCCGCCAATGGCAGAGTGGGGAAGCATGATCAATGATGGAAGAAGTATGCTTCAGATTTCACCATGGATGGTGCTTGCACCGGGACTTGCCATATTTATAACCGTTATAGTTTTTAATCTTTTCGGAGATACCTTAAGAGATTATATGGATCCGAAAGAAAGAGCCAGAAAATAATGTTAAGAAAGGACACCTATATTATGAAGAAAAAATTAATCGCAGCGATTCTTACAGGGGCAATGCTTGCAGCAGGAATGTCCGCAACTGTATGGGCTGATGGAGAGAAATCCTTCGTGTATGGAACAACCGGATACAGTGAAGAGATGGGAGATGCAGGACTGAACCCACATGACAACTATTCAGGATGGAGTGCTCTCCGCTATGGTGTTGGAGAAACTCTCTTCAAATACAATGACAATATGGAAGTAGAGCCATGGCTGGCAACAGACTATGAGTTTGTGGATGACACAACTGTAAAGATCACACTTCGTGACGGCGTGAAGTTTTCCAGTGGACGTACCATGGATGCAGAGGCAGTCAAAGAATGTCTGGAAGACCTGATCGCAGTTCATGACCGTGCACCATCTGACCTCAAGATCGATCATATGGAGGCAGATGGTCTGACCCTTACCATTTATACCACAGAGCCGTGTCCGGCGATCATCAACTATCTTGGTGATCCATACGGAGCAATCATCGATATGGAATATGGAATCCAGGGAGAAGGAGGCTCTGCCAATGTAGCCGGAACTGGTCCATATATTGCAGAAAACGTTACACCGACACAGATCGACCTGGTCAAAAATGATAACTACTGGGGTGGTGAAGTAAAGGTAGATAAAGTTACAGTGAAATCCTTCTCAGACGGAAGTGCACTGACAGCAGCACTGCAGACCGGAGATATCCAGGGTACTTATGGACTGCAGTATGATAACTATCCTCTGTTTGAAAACAATGCAGACTATACCATTAACTCCTGTGCGACCAGCCGCTGCTTCTTCGGACAGTTCAATATGGATTCAGAGATCATGCAGGATCAGAACGTCCGTAAAGCGGTTGAGATGGGAATCGACAAAGACGGATTCTGTTCTGTGATCATGCAGGGACGTGGGGTTCCGGCCAAAGCAGCCTTCCCGAGCAGCTTTTCCTATGGAAATGATGCAGTAGAAACCGTTTCCTATGATCCGGACGGAGCAAAGAAGCTTCTTGAAGAGTCCGGATGGACAGATACAGATGGTGATGGATACGTGGATAAAGATGGACAGAAGTTAAGTATTAACTGGCTGACATATCCGACCCGTCTGGAGCAGCCGAAGCTTGCAGAGTATGCACAGGCCACACTGAAGGATATCGGTATTGATGTGCAGGTAAACAATACTTCAGATCACAGAACCTTTGCAGAAAACGGAGAGTTTGATGTTTACGTAAGTTCCACAACGACTGCACCGACAGGTGATCCGGAATATTTCTTCACAAGTACAGTAGTAGGCTCCAAGAACTATGGAAATTATCAGAACGAAGAAGTTACCAAACTGACAGAACAGCTTCATCAGACCTTTGACAAGGATGAGAGAGGAAAGCTTGCGACAGAGCTTCAGCAGGATATTCTGGATGATGATGCATTCTTCTTTGTATCACATCTGAATATGGGAATCGTGACAAAGTCAAACGTGACAGGAATGGCGGCACATCCATGTGATTACTATGAGATCACAGCAGATCTGGATGTAGAGTAAGACCCGGGGAGAACAGATTATGAATTCTTTGCTTCGTGTAGAGCATGTGACAATTTCCTACAATGGAAAACCAGTGGTCCAGGATGTAAGCTTTGAACTGAGACAGGGAGAGATCCTGGGAATCGTAGGAGAGTCCGGAAGTGGCAAAAGTACGATCGTCAAGGCAATTATGGGGCTTCTGGGGGAGGAAGGCCTGGTCACAAGAGGGGATATCTGGTACAGAGGAGAAAATCTGACAGATATGAACACCAAAAAACTGCGCAAATATCTTGGTACAGAGATCGGCATGGTATTTCAGGACTGTAAGGGGGCACTGTGCCCTGTACGCAAGATCGGTGCACAGATATACGAGGCAGTGTCAGAACATGAAAAGATCAGCAGACGGGCAGTCAGGGAACGTGCCGGAGAGATCATGAGAAAGATCGGCCTGGATGACAGTGATCGTGTGCTGGACAGTTATCCGTTTGAACTCTCCGGTGGAATGAACCAGAGAGTGGGAATCTGCACAGCCATGATCATGCGTCCGAAGCTTCTGCTGGCAGATGAGCCAACCAGTGCACTTGATGTAACCGTTCAGAAGCAGGTAGTGGAGGAACTTCTGCTTATGCGCAGAGAATATGATACAGCCATGATCCTTGTAACCCACAACATCGGTGTTGTAAGGTTGATGGCAGACAGAATACTGGTGCTTCAGAACGGACAGATGAGAGATTATGGGGAGACAGAGGCTGTATTGGATCACTCTGAAGATCCCTATACAAAGACACTGATGAGTTCTGTGCTTCATCTGAAGCGGGACAGGATCCGGAAGGAGTAAAGGATATGGCAGAAATCATTTTAAAAGCCGACCATCTGAAAAAAATCTTTGTATCCGGCAAAAAATCCACCACAGCGGTAGATGACGTAAGCTTTGAACTGGTGAGAGGAGAATGCCTCGGGATCGTAGGTGAATCCGGCTCCGGCAAAAGTACGATCGCCAGAATGCTCACACATCTGGAAGGCATCACTGAGGGAAAGATTTTTCTTAAAGGAAAAGATATCACGCATGTCGGAGGCAAGGCTTTGCGTAATATCTATCAGGATATGCAGATGGTTTTTCAGATGCCGATGGAATCGTTTGATCCAAGATGCACACTGGGAGATGGAATTGGGGAAAGTCTTCGGAATATGGGGATAACCCGTGCCGAAACGCGTAAACGTGTGGAAAATCTCCTCGAAAGATGTGGCCTCGACAAAGAATATGCAGACCGCTATCCGCACCAGGTCAGCGGAGGCCAGTGCCAGAGAGCAGCAATCGCCAGAGCTCTGGCAGTAAGCCCGGAAATCCTGATCTGTGATGAGGCGACCAGTGCACTTGACGTAACAGTCCAGAAACAGATCCTGGAACTTCTGATCGAACTGAAGCAAAAAGAAAATCTGTCATTTCTCCTGATCTGTCACGACCTTGCACTGGTGCAGAAATTCTGTGACAGAGTTCTGGTTCTTTATCACGGAAAGACAGTAGAATGCGGAACTCCGGATGAGATCATCAATCATCCGAAGATGGAATATACAAAGAAACTGATCGATTCAGTCTTATAAAATCAACAGCATAATAATCGATAAATAATGAATAAAAAAAGGTACTTCCCGCGGATTGGAAGTACTTTTTTTATGGGTTTCTTTGTGCATCATCAGGTGGAGGTCGATGCACCTTTATTTGATAAAATAACACAGATCTTTGTGTTGTTTATATTTTATCAAAATGCAGTATGAAAACAAGCCTCCCGGGGGGATAAAATGCCATGAAAAAAACCGAAAAAGCTATGCTGTATAAGAATGGGTCCCGGCTGACTTTAACTCCCCGTTCTGAGATATCATTTCTTATTTCTTCTTATTAAATTCTTCAGCAACCTGTCTGATCAGTTTCAGCTGGTCAGAGTTCAGATCCTGGAGAACTTCGATCAATTCATTAATTTCTTTAGGATAATCTGTATGCATATCAAAAACATCTCCCGGAGTGATCTTCAGGTACTCACAAATATAGAAAAAAACCTGCATAGACGGAAAAGCCTTCTGATTCTCAATTCGATTTATGTAGCTTGGATTTTGTCCAAGATCCAGACTCATCTCTCTTGCGGAAATATCCGTATCCGTTCTTAACTTGGCCAGTCTGGTACCAAAAGTTTCTTTAGTATTCATATCACATTTCCCCTTTTTTGTGACATTTTATATCACCGGCATCCCGAAATCAGGATAATCAAAACTCGAAATATAGAAAAATAAGACATAAATTAGAAACAATCAAACTATTTTTATCTGATAGTCTTTCATGTCGAATGCCTTTCTTTATGGACATTATATATCACATAAGGCAGAAAAACGGGATATTATAGCCGTTATTGCGGTTGACATGAGATAATTAATATCCTATAATCGAAAAAGAACGTTACATAATAACCGATTTTGGGTCAGAGGTGCTTTCAGATGCAAAAATTCCCGTACTATGCGATCACAGTCAGGAGATACAATGTCCTGTTCCGACACACAGACTGGCTTAAGAAGACACAGGAACTCTATAACGAGATTCTGCTCTTTTACTACAGACTCTATCTGGAAACATTTCCGAATCAGCAGCCCGGGACACAGGAAGCACTCCGCATCCTTGAAACACTGACCATCGTAGGACGCGATAAACAGCCGGTTCCAACCCCTCTTCCCTGGAAGAAGATCCCTCTTTATTTCCGACGAGCGGCGATTAACACAGCCACAGCAGCGGCAAAGAGCTACCTGGCAAGAGGAACGCAGGAACACCCTACCGAGAAATTTACAGAATCCGTTACCTTTTACAAGGGAATGTATCGTGACTTTCAGGACAATACGATTTCACTGAAGCTCTGGAATGGCGAGAGCTGGCAGTGGTCCAGATTACGACTAAGAGGAAACACCGTACCGGAAGCAGGACAGATGATGTCCCCGGCACTGGTTTTAACAAAGGACAGAGCAGAACTTCATATTCCCTGGAAACTGCCGGTCTCTGATGGGCGAAGTGCCAGAGAACGTATTACAGCGGAAGAGAATATCTGCTCTGTCGTTTTTACCGGACAGGACACCTGTGCCGTGTGCTGCATCCTGAATGCAGACGGCAGGCGGGAGAATAGCTTCTTTATTAAAGGCGGCAGCAGATATGCCGGTGCCTGCAGACAGATCACAGAGAAGCTGGATAAATCCAGAGAGGTCCAGGGCGGCGGTGAGAATCCCAGAGCGAATGCTCACTACTGGGAGAGACTCCGTAACATCCACGACCATTATGCCCACCAGTTCAGCCGACAGATCATAGACTACTGTAAGACTCAGAATGCCAGGATTCTGGTCCTGCCGGAATTCGACAAGGACTACAGCCAGATCATACTGGCAGTCGCCGGCAGAAACTCACCCATCCGCCTGATCCCCTCCATTCGGGAGAAACTGAAATATAAGGCATGGCAGGAGGGAATCGTAGTCGTAGAGATACAGCAGCATCAGATATCTTCTGTGTGCAGTCAATGCGGAGCAAAGATCCGGCGCAAAGGAGGAGACTTCCTCTGCCAGAACGGACACAGGGGAAACCGTTACCTGAACATGGCACATAACCTGGGACAGAAATGTCTGGACGGTTTCGCCGCCACAGCAGACCAGGAAAAATCAAAATAAATTCAGGAAAATTCAGTGAGAAATTCACTGTTTTCATGCAGCAGGAAATTTTTTCCTCTGTATAAATCGTGGGAAACCACAGAGAGGACCGTGTCTACATGGCACAGCCCTCGGGCAGAACACCGCCCGCCGGAGTCCGACGCGGATCCCGGGAAGACTGCATGGCCCGCAAGGGTCTGGTGCGAGAGTGTTTGAAGTTATATAAGAAGCAAAGTTACAGGAAACAGAATTTACAAAACGGAGGAGTTTATGAACGAGAAAACAAAAGCAACTGTAAATGATAATCAGGCAGAAACAATGTCATCGTTATTTTTGGCACAGTCCTACCAGGACGCATGGGATGATTATGCTCGTTCATTAAAGAAAGAAAATTTCGCCCGATGGGATTATGTAGTATTAACCGCTTCCAATGAGGAGCAGGCAGAAGGATTTCAGGCACAGATCGCACTGAGACAGGAAGAGAAACTGCTTCCGTCACAGACCAGATTCTTAATTCTGCCCGATCCTGATGGGAAGCGTGTCGGCAGCGGCGGAGCGACATTGAATGTACTCCGTGCGATTGCAGAAGCAGAGGGAACCGGAGATTTCAGCAACAAGAAGATCCTTGTCATCCACAGCGGAGGAGACAGTAAACGAGTGCCACAGTATTCCGCACTTGGTAAATTATTTTCTCCGGTACCACATGAACTCCCGGATGGAAGAACTTCCACACTTTTTGATGAGTTTATGGCGGAGATGAGCGGAGTTGCCGGACGCATCCGCGAGGGAATGGTACTGCTTTCCGGAGATGTACTGCTGTTATTCAATTCTCTCCAGATCGATTTCCCGGGAAAGGGAGCCGCCGCGGTTTCCTTTAAGGAAAACGTTGAGACCGGAAAGAACCATGGCGTTTTTCTCATGGGAAAGGATGGAAATGTAGCCAGATTTTTACACAAACAGACAACAGAGAGCCTTCGAGCACAGGGAGCAGTCAATGAACAGGATGCCGTAGATATTGACACCGGAATGGTTATCTTCAGTCCGGAAATTCTGAACGGCCTGTACAGCCTGATCAGCACACAGGGAAATTTTGACAGAGAAAAATATGACACCTATGTAAATCAGACCGTTCGTCTGTCTCTGTACGGTGATTTCCTCTATCCACTTGCCGAAGAATCTACCCTGGAAGATTTTTATAAGGAAAAACCAGAAGGAGAATTCTGCCAGGAACTGACCGCTGCAAGAGAAGTTGTATGGGAAATCCTGCGTCCATTCAGAATGAAACTTCTCCGTCTCTCTCCTGCAAAATTCCTTCATTTCGGAACTACAGGAGAAATCCTGAAGCTGATGACAGAAGGTGCAGTCAGATATGAGCACCTTGGATGGAAAAAACAGATCAACAGCAGCGTAGGGCAGAATCCGTCCTACGACAGAGAAGGAAGCAATCTTGTGTCAGACAACATATGGAAAGGCGGCAGACCGGAGACGATCAGCAAACGTTCCAGAGCAAGAGAGGTTGCATCCCTGAACAGTATCCTGTCCACAAATGCGAAATGCGGAGAGGGCTGTTATCTGGAGGTCAGCTATGTACATCCGGGATCTGCGGTAGGAAATCATGTGGTGCTCTCTTACATTGATATCCACGGTGAAACCATTCCGGATGAAGTCGTTCTTCACGGACTGAAACAGAGAGACGGAAGATTCGTTGTACGTATTTATGGAATCCATGACAATCCGAAATCGTCCCTGGATGAAAACGGCTGTACCTTCATGACAGGAAGCCTGCAGCAGTTCATGGACAGAAACGTAATTTCAGAAAATGAGCTCTGGGACGAAGGCGAGAACAGAACTCTCTGGACGGCAAAATTATATCCGGTCTGTACGACGATTCCGGAAGCAGTGGCGGCAGCTCTGAATATTTATGAAATGATAAACGGAAACGGAGACGTCAGTGCCTGGAAGACGGCAGAACGCAAGAGTTTATGCTCCGGTTTTGGCGAGGCATCACCGAAGGCTCTGATCGACTGGCAGAACCGTATGCACGAACTGGTCAAAATGGACAGCCTGGAACAGGTAATCCATACCGGAGGCACTGTGAAGGAAGCACAAAAAATCCTTCAGAAAGACTCTCTTACCAAGATTCAGAGAGAATGGCTGGACCGCCATATCGGAAGAGGCGGATTCAGCAGCATGATCCGCCTGTACTACTATATCGGATGCGCACTGGGCGGATCCGAAGGAGAAAAATACATAGATAAATGCTTCCAGACTATAGGAAAGCAGATTCTGGAAGGAACACTGGATACGATCAAAACCAATATGGACTGCCGCATTCAGTGCGACGAGCACCATGTAAACCTTCCATTACGCGTAAACTGGGGCGGCGGCTGGAGCGACACTCCGCCATACTGCAACGAAAACGGAGGAACCGTCCTCAATGCAGCAATCAGCCTGAACGGCGACCTTCCGGTAAAAGTAACCTTACGCAGACTGAAAGAACACAAAATCGTTTTTGACAGCCGCGACATGGACACTCATGGAGAATTCACAGAGATCGAACCATTACAGTCCTGCGGCGATCCATACGACCCATTTGCCCTGCAGAAAGCAGCCCTTCTGGTATGCGGGATCATTCCGACAGAAGGATCAAGCCTGAACGAAGTACTGAACCGCATTGGCGGCGGAATCTTCATGAGCACGGAAGTTGTAGGTGTACCAAAGGGTAGCGGCCTTGGCACCAGCAGTATCCTTGCAGGCGCCTGCGTAAAGGCACTGTTTGAATTCACAGGCGTTGTCCATACACAGGAAGACCTTTACGATCATGTCCTCTGCATGGAACAGCTCATGTCCACCGGCGGCGGCTGGCAGGATCAGGTCGGCGGCCTTTCCATGGGACTGAAATATATCACCGCTGAAAGCGGCATGCACCAGTACCCGAAGGTACAGCAGATCGAGCTGAAACAGGAAACAAAAGATGAACTGAACAGCCGTTTCGCACTGATTTATACAGGACAGAGAAGACTTGCACGAAACCTGCTCCGCGATGTCGTAGGACGCTATATAGGAAACGAGCCGGATGCACTGTATGCCCTGTCCGAGATCCAGAGAACAGCAGCATTGATGCGCTTCGAACTGGAACGCGGAAACGTGGACGGATTCGCGAAACTCTTATCAGAACACTGGGAACTCTCCAAGAAACTCGATAGAGGAAGCACAAACACCTGCATCGACCAGATCTTCGCCGTGATCGAAGACCTCATCGATGGAAAAATGATCTGCGGCGCCGGAGGCGGCGGATTCCTTCAGGTAATCCTGAAGAAAGACGTTACGAGGGAAATGCTGAAGGAGAGACTGAATGACGTGTTCCACGATTCCGGAGCAGATGTCTGGGAGAGCGAGATTTTGTGGTGAGGTGTGCGGATAGAAAAGATCATATAAAAAAATCAACAGTCATTTATGAAATTATGAGAGGAATATAGAGAAATGTCGAATTGCGGAAAGAAAAACCTTCTGATTTATGCCCATTACTATATTCCAGATACTGCGTCAACGGGGCAGATCCTCCGTGAACTGGCGGAGGGTATGCTGGATAAATTTAATATAACAGTCATCTGCGTGGTGCCGAGTTATTTAGGAACTATCGAAGACAAGTACAAGATGAAGAAGTATTACAAAGAAGAAATCAATGGCGTAAAAATACTGAGAATCCGAGTACCAGAGTTCAGCAAAACCAATAAGAAGAGCCGCGTGAAGAATATTGTCTCCTATTTCTTTGGTGCGATGGGTGCGACATTCAAGGTTGGCAAGATGGACTATGTGTTTTCTATTTCCCAGCCACCGATTCTTGGCGGTCTACTGGGAGTTTGGGGCAAGTGGGTAAAACACGCCAAGTACATCTACAATATTCAGGACTTCAACCCGGAGCAGGTACTGGCTGTTGGCTACACTAAGAGCAAGTTTATCACCGATGCCATGATGTGGTTCGACAAGTTCAGCTGCAAACGCAGCGACCTTGTGATTACAGTTGGTCGTGATCTGGTGGAGACGGTGGAGAACCGTTTCAAAGGAAAGAAAGTTCCCAAGACCGTCATGATTAACAACTGGATTGATGAAAATGAGATTTATCCGTTGGATGAGAATAACGAGAAGGTTCTGGCTTTTAAGAATAAGTATGATCTGGATGGCAAGTTTGTCATTATGTACTCCGGCAATATCGGTCTGTACTATGATCTTGAGAATCTAATCAAGGTTGTGGAGAGATTCAAACCGGGTACTAAAACCGCCGATGGCCGAGAGGTTGTGTTTGCTTTTGTTGGTGCCGGTTCCGTATTGGATAAGCTGGTGCTGTATGTAAAAGAGCATCACATGGATAACGTAACGTTTATTCCGTATCAGGATAAGGCGGATCTGATATATAGTCTGAACGCCGGTGATGTTCACTGGTGCGTGAATGCGAAGGGTATCAAAGGTGTGAGCTGCCCGTCGAAATATTATGGTCTGGCTGCAGCGGCTAAGCCGGTAATAGGGGTTCTCGAATCAGGTTCAGAGGTTCGCTGTCTGATTGAAGATACCCACGGTGGTCTTTGCTGCGAGCCGGGTGAGTATGACAAGGTTGAGGAGAACATTCGCTGGTTTATTGATAATGCCGGAAGTGATGAACTGAAGGCGATGGGAATCAGAAGCCGTGAGAATTTGGAAAAGAACCTGACCAGAAACGTGTCGGTAAGAAAATACGCAGAAGAGATTCTGAAGCTGTAAAGGAGGCGAGAAGAAATGAAAAGCTTTGCTGCTTTTACAGTTGCGATTATATTTTTCTACCTGATTGGTTTTGTAAAAAGACCAGAAAAATTCCAATGGATGGACAAAAACTACACAACAGCAATTAAAGGATTCTCGATACTCACCGTTGTTTGGTCACATACCGGATCAAAACTTGGAGTGGGAGGAATTCAGTTTATTGCAGGAATCGGTGTATCACTATTTCTGATTTGTTCTGGTTATGGCTTGGAAATTTCTTATCAAAAAAATGGATTGCAGGGGTTTTGGAAGAGGCGAGTTCTAGGTGTATGCCTTCCTTTTTGGGTAGTTGAGCTGATAGGTTTGTTCATTACAGGTGATTTTTCAGTTAAAAAATATTTTCTTGATGTTGTCTTCATACAACCAGCAACCAGTTATGGGTGGTTTATGAGTTATATCGTTATATGTTATTTGATTTTCTATGGGGTGAAAGTTTTTACACATCAAGAAAGAAGTTTGCTGGTACTTGTAGGAGTTTTTGCTCTTTGGTTTGTTTTGGATTCGGTTTTCTTTGCAAAGACGAATATGCCAGCTCTAAGAGCTAGACAAATGTTATCTTTTCCGGCGGGCATTTTGCTTGCTATGAAAAAAGAAGAAATAGAAAGACATCTAACGCAAACAAAGAGTATGCAAATTCTAATGGGGGGGGGTACAGCGTGCCTGCTCTTTATGGCGATAACGCAATTACATATTGTTAAGGCGTTACCTTATTTGGCTTCTAACGTATTATCGTTGCCAACTTGCCTTCCAATGGCAATTGGTATTATTGCCTTTGGAAAGAACTTCAACAGAATTTTTGAAAATAAAGCACTGCATATTATAGGGTTGATGTCATATGAAATCTATTTAGTCCATGCTTTTACATTACATATTATTAATGGGGCGGGATTGAACGTTATAGAATTTATAATCCTAACAAGTCTGTGTGCATTTGTTCTGTATATAGGAACTAATAAATTAAGACAATGTATTAAATGAGAACAGTAGGAGGAGAAAATGGCTGCTGATATTACTGCAATCATATTAACAAAAAACGAAGAAGTGAATATAACTGACTGCATTAAATCTATAATGAAGACAGTCAAAAGAATTGTTGTTGTTGACAGTTACAGCACAGATAAAACAGTAGAGTTGGCAAAGAAATGTGGTGCAGAAGTATATCAGCACACGTTTGAAAATTATGCAAAACAATATATGTTTGCTGTTCAAATCTCTCAAATTAAAACTGTGTGGACTTTAAGAATAGATGCAGATGAAAGATTAACTCCTGATTCAGCTAATGAATTAGAGCAACTGTGTAATGGTAATATGAATACAGATGTTGCTGGAATTGTATTAAGATTTAAAAAGAATTTTCTAGGAAAAGATTTATATCATGGGGGTGTCTACCCATGGAAAAAAATGAATTGTTATAAAACTAATTATGGAGCTATTGAAGATCGTTCGATGGATGAACACATCGTTTTGTCACAAGGTCGAACAATCGAAATGAAACATGACTGCCTTCATTTTGACTTTAAAAACTTAGAGTTTTTTGTTAATAAGCACAACTGGTATTCCTCAAGAGAAACAGTGGACTATTTTCAAAATTTAGAAAAAGCCAAAGGGAAAGATGAACTTGACTTTAAAACATGGTTTAAAATGAATTTTTATTATAAACTCCCGATGGGGCTAAGAGCACATATATATTATTTGTACAGGTACTACATTAAACTTGGCTTTCTAGATGGAAAAGAAGGAAAAATATATGCATTCCTTCAAGCATATTGGTATAGATATTTAGTGGATGCCAAGATATATGAATCAAAGAAAATGGGAACAAGATATAAAGGCATAGGAGAATTAAAGTGAAAACGATAGTAATATTTATTGGCGGATATCTTCCGGGTAAGAAATATGGTGGACCTGTTACTAGCCTTGAGAATTTCACAAATCAGTTACATGATAATTATGATATAAGAATTATTTGTAGTGATCATGATTTCAAAGAAACTAACAGGTATAAAGGCATTACAGACGGCTGGAATCAGGTTGGCTTCGCAAAGGTATTTTATACAAATGAGAGAGACTATAGCGAAGAAAAATTTTATGAAATAATTAAGGACTTTTCAAATGATGTTGTAATGTTTTATCTTTCAGGTATTTACTATATAAAGATGAATTATGCAGCGATTAGACTTGCGAGAAAACTATCAATACCGATATTGCTTGCACCGCGTGGAGATTTAATGAAAAATTCAATCACCATGAAAAGCAAGGCCAAGATGATTAAGAAATTAACTTTTTTAACGCTTTGTAAATACGCCAATTTATTTAAGGGTGTTTATTTTCAGTCTACAAGTGATGAAGAAACAGACGGTCTACATAAGTATTTGGCAATAACGGATAATCGAATTTTCCAGATACCCAATATGCCGGTAATGAAACACGAAAGAACAAATTACATCAAAAAGGAAAACGAGATTAGAATTGTATTTATTTCGAGATTGATGGTAAAGAAAAACCCGTTGCTTGCGTTAAAGGCAGTACAGAGTATTGATGATAAGTATAAAGTGCAGTTTGACTTGTTTGGACCGAAGGAAGATGAAGAATATTGGCAGGAATGTAGTACACTGATTGACACTATTAACTCAACAAAGAAAAATATTGAAGTTTCTTATAAAGGTGCACTTGATCCGCAAGCCGCCAAACGAGTATATGATGCATATGACTGCTTTTTGTTTCCAACACGTAGTGAAAACTATGGTCATGTAATCGTCGAAGCATTATTTTCTGGATGTCCGGTTGTGCTAAGCAAAGGAACGACTCCGTTTGACGACTGCAGTAATAGAGGAGGTTATATAGCTGATCTCTCTCGAATCACTGAGTTCACAAAGCATTTGGAAAATATTGCAAAAATGAATCAAGAGGAATATCAGGGGCTTGCTCTTAAACTTCAGGAATACGTTGATGAAAAATTCCAAGTGGAAAAATTGAAATCAGATTATATCGACACGATTGAGAAGATTTCTGGAGAGTTGAGATGAAAGTACTATATTTAACAACAGTGCCAACACCGTATAAAGTAGCTTTCTTTGAAGAATTAGGGAAATTATGTGATTTAACAGTCTTATTTGAGAATAAACAAGTAAGTTATAGAGAAAAGTCATGGATGGTAAATGACTTCCACAATTTTACCGCGATTTTCTTGCGAGGGTTCAATATCAAAGATAAGAAAATAAGTGTAGAAGCTATTAGAATTATAAAAAATAGAAATTATGATCGTGTCATTATAGGGTGCTATTCTACAATTACACAAATGATAGCTCAAAAGTATATGATTGATCATAAAATACCTTTCATACATAGTTCCGACGGGGGCATGATAAAAGAAGATTCTGCGTTGCAGAAGAAATTAAAAAGTTATTTTATAAAAAATGCTTCTGCATGGTTAGGAACAGGTAAAGTTACAACCGAATATTTGGAACATTATGGAGCATATGAAAATAAAATAATCACGTATCCCTTTACCTCTATATATGAGAGATATATATTGCCTGTACCAGACAGTATGGTGGTAAAACGTCAATTCAGGAATCAGTTGAAGATGTATGAAGATAAAATCGTGTTGTCAGTAGGGCAGCTTATACATCGCAAAGGGATTGATATCTTAATCAAAGCAGCATCACAACTTAACAATACAGGAATTTATATCATTGGTGGAACACCTAGTGATGAATATGTTGAGTTAAAAAGAAAATATAATGCAAATAACATTCATTTTATTGGCTTTAAGGATAAAAATGAATTATCGAAATACTATCGCGCAGCTGATGTTTTTGTTCTTCCAACAAGAGAGGATATATGGGGATTGGTGGTTAATGAGGCAATGTCCTATGGAATTCCTGTTGTTACAACAAATAAATGTGTTGCAGGGATGGAGATGGTTGAGCAAGGAGTAACAGGTTCAATAGTTGAAGTCGAAAATGTAAATCAACTTGTGGAAGCAGTTCGGTATTGGTTAGAAAATGGTAGTATAGAGAGCAACAATGCTTCCTTGGATAAGGCTAGACAATATACAATCGAAAAAATGGCAGCTGTCCACTATGAGATACTAAGAAAAATGTAATAGAGAAAGCTTATGGAGGTGTGAAATGGGGAGTAAAGTTAGAGTTTTGCATATTATTCCAGGCTTCGGTGGAGGAATATCATCTCACGTTCGCAATATTATTAATGGAATTAATAAGGACGAAGTAACGATTGATGTGGCAGGCTTTACGCCATATCCAGATGAATTTACTGAAGAAGTTAATAATAAAGGCGGAAAAACTTTCACTTTGTATAATGTTAGAATACATAATCTAGGTAAATGCGTAAAGCAGTTTCGAGAAATTGTAATTAATGGAAATTACGATGCGATTCATATGCATCTTGCGGATATTCAGGCAGTTTACTTTTCTATTCTGGCTTCAACGTGTGGTGTTAAGAGAAAAATAGTTCATGCTCATATTGCTGACCAGCAAGGAAGTGAAAAAGCGTTATTTAAAATAAGAAAAAAGATTAATCAAATCCTAACTGTATCATCGGCTACTGATTTGGCATCGTGTAGCAAACTTTCATCTGAATTTCGATTTGGAAAGAAATATGTCGATGAAAACAGAGTTATGCATATACCAAATAGCATTAATGCTACTAATTATTTTGAAAAGATATCAGAAGATAAAATTGCAAAATATAGAGAAGAATTCAAAATAAAAGAGGGGCAACTTATTATTGGACATATTGGATTTTTTGGCTATCAGAAAAATCATCCATTCATGTTTAAGATTGCCAAACGATTGAAAGAACGCGGAGTTGATTTTGTATGGCTTTTTATTGGAACAGGATATAACTTTGATGAATATGTTCATTTGGCAGAAACGATGGGATTGAGAGACTGTGTTAGATTCCTTGGAAGAAGAAATGATGTTTGTGCATTATATAAGGTTATGAATGTAAGTGTATTAGCTTCATTTTTTGAAGGTCTGCCGACTGTAACTATTGAAACTCAGGCGGCTGGAACAGCAACAGTAATATCAGACAGCATATCAGATGAGACCGATATGGGATTAAACATGATAAAAAGAGTGTCTTTGAATGATGATGTAGACACGTGGAGTGATGCAATTCTGGAAATGTCAAAAATCAAAGTTCCAGAAGCTGAAGAGCGAAAAAGCAATATAGAAAAGAGAGCATTTACAACACTAACAGCTGCAAAGCTATATACTAAATTTTTGAAAAAGGAGATCATGACCTATAACTTAGGGACAGAAATAGAATAAGAGGCACACATTATGAAACTGATGGATTTCATATTGGCAGATAAACATAGATATTCAAGCGAACCAACTGGATTTTGGAAGATATACTGGAGTTACGAAGGATTCCGATTTACAGTATGGTTGAGGATTTGCCAAGAGACAAGAAAAAAGAAAATCACAAAGTATACTATATTTCCAATTGCAAAATTAGTATATAAACATTATAAATATAAATTTGGATATGATATTCCTTACGATAGAGATATTGGCCCCGGCCTGTTGATTTTTCACATAGGAGGGGTTGTATTTTCACCTAAAAGTTGTGGAAAAAATGTAACAATTTCTCAGAATACTACTGTTGGAATGACAGTACATGAAGGAATCAAAGCATTTCCTATATTGGGAGACAATATTTATTTAGCACCGGGAAGTGCTGTAATTGGAGGTGTTAAGGTAGGAAATAATGTTGCAATAGGAACCAATGCTGTTCTCACAAAGTCAGCACCCGATAATTCGGTTATAGTAGGTATTCCCGGCAAGGTGATTTCTTATAACGGGGCACAGGAATATATTAATAATCCATACGAATAATCTTGGGGGAAAATTATGACGGTTAAAAAGAACTTTGCTGAGTACATGCTCATTGAATTGGCACTTTGCACTGGATTGATTTTTGGAATTTCGGCGTATACTGGAACGGCTTGTGAGCAATTTATTGGATTCATGTCGATACTCAATCTTATAATGTTTATATTCATGCTTAACAGGATAAAGCATGAAATCCTTTCCATTGCATCATTGTTCATTATCTTTATGTACCTATTTAATTTGGGCATTCCAATCGCTAGACTATTAAACTGGGTGGATGATACAGGTGAGAGATTTTTAGCACGTCGTATTTACAGTATGGGAAATGACACCTTTATACAGTATATGATATATGGATACTTGCTTATCAGTATGCTTCAAATTGGTGTCTTGTTCTATTCTGGAAGAATAAAAAAAGCTTCGGAAGAATATATAGTTTTGAGTGACACAAATTATAACACACAATTGCGAAGATGCAAGATTACAGGAATAGTCTGCATTTTGATTGGTATTATTCCATATTTTTATGGCGAAATAGCACATTTAAAAGATGCTTTGGTTTTTGGATATCAAAATGCAAATAGCACATTTAATTTGAGTGGAACAGGTATAGGATTAATTGGAAATCTATTTATTGTAGGCATTATGCTCGAATTGATTTATTTGCAAAATAACAGGAAAAAATTTGATTTCTGGTTTTTTGTACTAAGTGCGTATCAAATTCTGAGAATGTATATTACGGGAGACAGAAGTACAGGCATAGCACTTATATTGGTTTGGATACTTATTAGGCATAAATTTGTTAATCCAATCAAGGGAAAGCGTGCAGTTTTATATTTGTTTCTTGTCTATGTCGGAATGTTATTTATAAAGCTTGTTGAAATGACCAGAACCATAAATAGTAGCAGTGTAGATGCGGTGTTTGCAGAATTAATGCAGACGAATATGCTAGCAGAAACTGTTTTTGAATATGGCGGAAATGCATGGTGCGGAATGATGGTTTACTATTCCGTGCCAGCGACTGGAAGCTTCAGATGTGGATTGACATATTTAGCTGGAATAATTGGGAAACCATTGTCCATACTCGGAATCACAAATAGTGTTTGGAATTTTGCAGATTTCTCGGTTTTTTTAAGAGAGCCTACTCGTGGCACACTTATTAATTCTCTTACTTCAGCTATGGGAGGATCATTTTCAGGAGAATGGTATTTTAATTTTGGATGGTTAGGAATTTTAATTATACCTTTTTTTGGATACGGTCTTGCAAAGTTTTCGGATTTATGTACCAGTAAAAAAAATAATCCAGTACTTTCTGGATTTCTTTTGTATGTTGCAACGCTGGTTATCTGGTGGGTCAGACAATACTTTACATCTGTATCGTGGTCTACTTTGGTCTATGGAGTCGTCGTATGGATTATTTACTCAGTTGTGGTAAAAAAGACTTCTAAATAATAAAGAGAGAATTAATATTATGAGTAAGATAATGAAATTATATTGGAAGGTGTTTGCTGAACCGTTTATAAGACGCCCGTTTATTAAGAAAATCCGAGAAAAATATAATAGCGCGAATAAGCCATCAATTATTTGTAGCAATTGCATTGGCGGTGAGATTTATCATGATTTAGGAATGAAGTTTTATTCACCTACTATAAATTTATGGATGTCTGAATCTGATTTTCTAAAATTGATAAATGACTTAAACACATATTTATCGGATCGATTAGTATTCCAAGAAAGCGGGGGGGGTATCCGATAGCAAAATTAAGGGACATCACAATACACTTTTTGCACTACAAAACTGAAAATGATGCAGCAGAAAAATGGTATTTGCGTTGCAAACGAATTGATTATAATAACATTTATGTTGTTATGTGTGATTTAGAATTGACGGATAAGGAATTCTTAGAATTTCAGAATATAACTTTAGTAAAGAAAAAAATCATGTTTACAACAAATCCTGATAGAGCGAAATATAAGGACGTTTTCTTTATTAAAGAATACGCTGCCAATAGCTATGTAAGAAAATATGCTGTAAATCGCTTGAATGGCTATAGAGATTTTGAAAGATTCTGGGATTTTACAGGTTGGCTTAACGACAGAGAGGAATAAAAATGGTAGATATAAATATTATTATATCATATGACGCTGGATGTAATTGGGGGATAAAACAGATACAGGAGACTAGAGATGAATGAAATCGCAATTATTATTCCTGGATATAACTGTGAAAAATATATTCAGAAATGTTTGAAGAGTATATTTGCACAAAAATACAATGACTATACAATCTTCTTCATAGATGACGGTAGTACGGACTCAACAAAAGATATTATATCATCAATTAGAAATGAGCATTTAATATATAAGTATCAACTAAATGCCGGTGTAAGTGCAGCTAGAAATATGGGATTGCAGTTAGCAAAAGAATTTGAGTACGTAATGTTTGTTGATGCCGACGATTGGCTTGAAGAAGGAGCACTTGAGATTGCGGCACGCTGTATTGAACAATCAAATAAAGCTGATTTTATTTTATTTGATTGGAACGAGTATCGAATTCACAAAGGGGAAAAAGAGTGTGTTTATTGTAAAATGAATAATAATTTTACAATAAACATTACTATGGAATCTTTGCGTAAACATATGGCTAGATCAAGAGCAGGAGGAAGCCCATGGGGAAAACTTTTCAGAAATAAAGTTATCACAGAGTGGGGGATGGAATTTATTGCGAATTTGCCATATGCAGAGGATTATCTGTTCAATCTTTCATTTCTCCTAAATGCAGAAAATGTTTTTTATTGCCCTCGGGCTATTTATGGATATAATTGTTATCAGTCAGGAGCAAGAGCTAAATTTAGAAAAAATTTGATGGATATTTATACACAGATTGAAGATGAAAAATTTAAATTATTTTCAGTGACTGGTTCTGAATATTCAGGATTATTGATGGCAGAATTGTTAGAACAGCTTTCGATAGCGTTACTCAATCTTCGGAATGCTTCATTTTCGTCTGAAGAACGTAAAAATGAAAAAATCAAAGCAAAGCAATTTTTGAAGATACATCATGTAAGAATCGGTGATGTCATTAAATCAAAAACAAATATAAAAGTGAAAACTTATGTGATAATGTTTATATTAGGGTTACTAGGTTAGGTGGGATACTATGAAATTAGTAAAAAATAAAACCTTAAAAGATTTTGGAATGGTCATTTCAAGTAATATTCTTGTTCTCATAAGCAGTATTCTAACTGGATTGGTTGTACCAAAATTGCTTGGAGTTACAAATTATGGCTACTATAAAATATTTACTTTGTACTTAGGATATACGGCGTTACTTCATTTTGGATTTGTAGACGGAATATTATTAATGCATGGAGGAGAAGATTATAGAGATTTAGATAAAGCAAAATTTAGACGTAATACGCAATCTTTTGCGGCTACACAAGCTGTCATCTCATTGCTTGTTGTAACAGTTGCCTGTATCGCGATGAAAGGAATTTATCGCTTCATTTTTGTAATGATTGGTATTGACACAATAACAACAAATCTGACATCGTATTATCAATATGTTTCTCAGTGTACGTTGCGCTTCAAAGAATTGTCAATAAGAAAAGTATATCAAGCTGGATTGAAAATTGCTTTCACATTAATGTTCTTTATCCTTTTTAGGGGTGGAAAAATCGAAGCTTTAAGTGCACGTATATATATAGAATGTCTTGTTTTTATTGATGTTGTTTTGTTAATCTGGTATGTTGTTACGTATAAAGACATTACTTTTGGAAAAGCAGAAAATCTGTTTGAAAATTTTGAAGAGATTGTTGTCTATTATAAAAAAGGAATAATTTTAACGGTTGCGTTTCAGGTTGCAAATCTTATCTTTAACTTGGATAGACAATTTGTTTCGATATTTTATGATACAGAGACCTATGCACGATACTCTTTTGCATACAGCTTAATATCTATGGCTACAACGGTAATCGGCGCTGTCTCTTTAGTGCTTTTTCCGAATCTAAAAAGGAAAAGTGAGGAAACTATTATTCGTGATTTTTCGAATAATATGGCACTGATAGCACTACTTGTATTTGCGGCGCATATTGGTTATTATCCTCTTTGTGGATTTATTAAATGGTTTTTGCCGGATTATGTTCCTTCGCTTATATATTTGAGAATCATTTTTCCGGGACTTGCGATTTCAAGCTGTATTAGTGCAATAATTTTTACTTATTATAAAGTTCTGAACAAAAACACGTTATATTTTATTATATCATGTGGGGTTTTAGCGTTATCAGCACTTTTGAACGGATGTGCGAATACCTTTTTTCACTCTCCGTCAGCTATATCGTGGGCATCAGTAGTGTCTTTGTTGGTTTGGTATTTAGTAGGTGAATCATTTTTTGTGAAAAAATATAACGTAAAATGGATTAAAAACTTGATTTATATTGTTGTAATGAGTGTTGGCTTTTACTTGATATCTTTTGGCATAGAAAATGCTGTGGTAGGGACGGTCGTATATACAGTACTTTTTATGTTGATTAGCTTCGTCTTTTATAGAAAATTAGTTTTTTCTAGCATAGGAAAATTTAGTAGAAAGGTAGCAATATAAACTGATAACAAAGCCTTTGCTATTAATTGAATTTGTCGTTTTTGGAGGACCATTATGAGAATGAAGAAATTAGTGAAGTGTGTGATTTCACTGCCCAAGTCTATATATTTTTGCTTCCGTTATTTGCCAGTTGCTCAAGCTATTCGTATTCCAATTTTAATAGCATATGATACCCGCATCACTCAAATGCGGGGGGGTATCAATAAATGCTGAAAATATATCACCTGCGATGATTCATATTGGAATGTTCGATGGTAGTTTTGATTGTGGAAGGAATATTAGAACAACCCTTCAACTTCAAAAGGGCTCAAATCTAATATTTAATGGCAGAGCTGCGATTGCGAGAGGTGCTGTGATTAATAACGCCGGTGTTGTAGAGTTTGGGAATAACTTTTCCTCTAATTTTGGTTTATTTATTTCTTGTAGTAAGAGAATAGCCTTCGGCAATAGTTGCCTTTTAGGGTGGAATAATCATTTTTTGGATAACAATGGACATACGATTTTGGATAATATTGGAAATGCTACATCTTCTCCAGAAGAAATAAAGATTGGTAATAATGTGTGGATTACATCTGAAACACATTTTCTATCAGGTTCGGCAATAGGCGATGGATGTGTGGTAGGATATAAGTCATTTGTGCTTAAGGACTTTTCATATATTGAACGTGGCCTTATTGCTGGAAGTCCATCAAAAGTTCTAAGGGAAAACATTACTTGGAAAAAGTGACTTTGGCTGTATCAGATAAAGAATTAATTCATCAGAAAATTATGAATAAGGGCTCTGTTATAGAGCTTACGCTACTCAAATCTTCACACACCTCTTCGTGGTGAGCAGCAGGCAACGATCTATTCTGATCGGCTGAGATGTGAAGAACGAAACTTATGGTAAAACAACATTGTTAAGATATGAGAGAGGAAAATATGAACACAACATTACTTATTATGGCTGCTGGAATCGGCAGCCGTTTTGGAACAGGAATCAAGCAGTTGGAGCCGGTGGATGCTTCAAATCATATCATCATGGACTACTCAATTCATGATGCAATTGAGGCAGGTTTTAACCATGTGGTATTTATTATCCGTAAGGATATCGAGAAGGAATTCAAAGAGGTGATCGGTGATCGTATTACCGCCATTTGCTCTGCTCATGATGTAACTGTAGACTATGCCTTCCAGGATATCAACGATATTCCGGGCACTCTGCCGGAAGGACGTACAAAGCCGTGGGGAACCGGTCAGGCAGTGCTTGCAGCAAAGAAGGTTATCAATACGCCGTTTATTGTGATCAATGCAGATGATTATTATGGTAAGGAAGGCTTCAAGGCTGTCCATGAGTATCTGGTGAATGGTGGCAAGTCCTGCATGGCAGGTTTTGTACTGAAGAATACTCTGTCCGACAATGGTGGTGTGACCCGCGGTATCTGCAAGATGGATGAGGAGAATAACCTGACAGAGGTTGTGGAGACCAAGAATATTGTAAAAACTGAACATGGAGCAGAAACGGACGGTGTGGATGTGAATGTCGATTCTCTGGTTTCTATGAATATGTGGGGATTGACTCCGGAATTCCTGGATGTGCTGGAAGAAGGTTTCAACGAATTCTTTGAGAAAGAGGTACCGGAAAATCCTTTGAAAGCGGAATATCTGATCCCGATTTTCATCGGTGAGTTACTTAATAAAGGAAAGATGTCTGTGAAGGTTCTGAAGACCAATGACACCTGGTATGGTATGACCTACCATGAGGATGTTGAAGCAGTAAGGGACAGTTTTAAGAAGATGCTGGAGAATGGCGTGTACAAGGCTGATTTGTTCTCAGACTTATAATATATGGAACAAGAACTATTCAACCCGCAATCTTCTTCTGTGAGCTCTTCCAGAATTATTTACACTCCGTCAACTTTTGCCCGGACATCGTTGCTTCATCTGCAGGAGGTTGGTTCGCTGAAAGCTCTTCGTTCTCATACTTCCAGAAGAGAGAATCTGGTTTCGTTTTTATGTTTTGTTGTGCTGAGTGGAAGTGGGGAACTGAAGTATGAGGGAAAAACGTATCAGCTGACAGCTGGTGACGGTGTGTTTATTGACTGTCGTAAGGAATATAGTCACAGTACGGGATATAATTGTGCAGAGGATGATGATTCCAAAGAGAATCTCTGGTCTCTTCAGTGGTGCCATTTTTATGCCCCGTGTCTGCCTGCCGTGTATGAGAAATACAGGGAGAGGGGTGGTAGACCGGTGTTTCATCCGGATGATATAAGATTATTTACGGATCTTTTGTCGGAACTTTATGATATGTCAGCTTCTTCTGACTATATACGTGATATGCGTATTAATGAGAAGCTGTCAGTTTTACTTACGTTGCTTATGGAACAGTCCTGGCATCCGGAGAGTATGACGGTGAACAGGAAACGGGTAGAACTGCTGGAGGTAAAAAGTTATCTGGATGAGCATTATATGGAAAAAATTGTGCTGGATGATTTGTCGGAGCGTTTTTTTATCAACAAGTTTTATATGACCAGGATTTTTAAGGAAACTTATGGTGTAACGATCAATAATTATCTGATTTCAAAGAGAATTACCAGATCCAAACAGTTGCTTCGTTTTACAGATATGACGGTTGATGAGATTGGAAATGCTGTGGGGATGGGAGATGCAAATTATTTGAGTCGGATGTTCCAGAAGGTGGAGGGCAGTAGCCCCCGGGAATACCGGAAGAAGTGGAGGATGTAATTTGGGTTCTCTGAAGTTTACGTAACCGTTCACAGGTAATATTCCGCGAGGTGTTTTGCCATGAATATGGTGTTGATTGTCAAGTAAAATTGACCCACCTGAAATCTGAAATTACCTGATTTTCAAGTGGGTCGGAGCCTATTCTTCTTACTCCCAGTATTTTGCAATAAGTTGCTGTACGTCATCATCAGATAAGTGATATTCCGTAATAAGCTGATGGATAAGGTTATCCCTGGGGATGTTGTTTTTGTGTGAGAAGTGTATCAGTGTGCGAATGCTGGCTTCACGTTCCAGAGCAGCACCTTTTTCAATGCCCTGCTGCATGCCCTTTTGAATGCTTTCTTCAACCAATCGATCGGTAGCCAGTTCCAAAACCTGTCCGCCCATAATGTCACCTAATCCTTTCCTCGCCGGCAGGTTGTCGGCGAATATGTAGTCAATGATCTTGTTGCTTAATTCAATGATTGTCAGGTAGAGATTTTCCTTTTTTTCATTATACAGTTTCTCTGTGAGGTATTGCTTGATGGACTGATATTCATCCATGAGTTGCCGGAAATCGTCAGAGTCTTGTACAATACAGCCCGAACTGTTCTTGCTTCTATATCTAATGATATAAAATGGAAGGAGAAAAATCAAGTCTTCCTGGAAGATTTTTTCCAGGGAATAATCCGGGAGGTAAACGGGTTTGGGATGATAGAGAATGCTGCAGTTGTTTGTGAAATGAAGGTTTATCGAAGGGAGTACTGTCCTGGAAGTGCTGGACAGATAAAGAACGAAAGACTGGGGAAGAGAAATGTGAAATTCTCCATTTATGCAAGAGATATATTCCAGCCCCATAGCGGTGTCGTATTCAAGCATTCGGATATGCATGGTAGGATCACCGGTACTCTGGCATTCTGCATGGTAATGTATGTGTGCGATGCCGAAGTGTGAATCTGTGATTTTTTTCTGATGGTGATCGTAGAGTTCGTTTTGATAGCGTGTGATGGAGATGTCCGGGGGATATGAGGTGTCAAATACCTCATTGACCAGAGGAATGATGAGCTCGGGGATTTTTGTAAGCATGGTACGGAAGACATCGTCAAAGATCGTATTGTTAGAATTTGTCAAAAAGATGGTCCTTTCTATGGTCAAAGTATGGTTCTCTTTTGTGGTATAAAAGGGGAAATGACAGAGACTATAAGATGTCGTGAGAAATGATTTTGGAAGTGCTGATAATTACAGGGTAACATATTGAGTGCATGATTCCAAGGAAAAGCGTTCGTCAAATAAGTCTGTATTATGACAGAATATATAAGAAAAGTTGTAACTATTCAAAAGGTAGTATCCCGCGAGGCGTTTTGGCATGTTTTTTGCCAAAATACCGAGACAAGTTGAGTTTATAAGCAGTATATGTGAATGCGACAGAACATTATGCTCCCTGTGGATATAAATTAAAGAAGAAGTGGTATATTACAACTGATGACCTATTATTTGCTTTACAGAAACATTCAAAGTGACTATTCACGGGTAACATTCAACAAGATATAACAAGGATTTTCCCACCTCTATAGGTGGTGAGACGAATTGCAAACAAGAAAATGAACGGCAGTGGCGGGCGGAGAGAAATCGGTATCCCCCACTGACATGAGGCAAATCACAGTCAGCATGTTGCTGACATGTCAGACTCTGTGAAATTACCGACTGTGAGTTGAAACAAGACTAAGACCAGGGGAGAGGTTCATTATGCTGGAAACTCAGTATGAACAGGAAAGAGTAATAGCAGAGCTGCATCAGGGGATTGCACAGCAGTCGGATGATCTTGAGGAATTATTGTGGGATTGTTTTGTGGCATATCAGGATTGCGTTTTTTATACTTCTTCTGGTCTTCCTTTTTCTTATACGGTCAAAAAGAAAAAGAATGGTGACTACAGTGGTGAGCTTCTGGTATCTCGTAAGGAAAGTAGTAAAACGTTGACAAAAAGTTCTATATTTCTGGCATTTCATAAAGTGCTTGGGGCGATAGAAATGAAGGACGGGAGAGAGCTGAGATTTCCGGAATATAAAGGACCGAAGGCGATCGGGCAGATTTTTGGAATATCTTATATATATAGTATTTTCTGGAAGTTTGGCCTGATCAGGGTTCCTGAGAGAATTGAGGAAAAGCTGAACAATGTCTGATTAAGGGCAGTAATTGACGTGCAACTGTTCACAGGTAATAGTGATGGAGAGGGAAAACAGGTTTGTTGTTTTTTTCTCTTGACAATTGTTTTTTTTGGATATATACTTTGATAATCAAAATATTCTAAACTCAAAACAAAACAGGAATATGAGGAAACAGTTATTATGAATAAAGAACAGACCATAACCGGTATTATCCGGGGAACGGGAGCCTGTGTTCCGAAGAGGGTTCTGGATAATAATGAAATTGCCGGTTTCGTAGATACCAGTGATGAATGGATCCGGGAACGGACAGGTGTGAAGCGGCGGCGTATCGTAGAGAGTGAAACGACAGTTTCTATGGCGAGTGAGGCCGGCCGTCAGGCGCTTGAGGAGGCAGGAGTCTTACCGGAAGAGGTGGAGATGATCCTGGTGGCAACCGGTTCGGCTGACCGGGTTTTTCCATGTACAGCCTGTCAGGTACAGGAGGCGCTTGGTGCAGTCGGGGCAGTTGGATTTGATCTCAACGCAGCATGCAGTGGATTTCTTTTTGCTTATAATACAGCCCAGGCTTATATCTCAGCCGGAATATATCGGACGATCCTGGTTATAGGAAGTGAGAGTCTTTCCCGGCTGGTGGACTGGACGGACCGTGGAACCTGCATTCTGTTTGGAGATGGGGCCGGAGCGGTTCTCCTCAGGGCAGAGCAGGGAAGAAATTATCGGCCGGCAGCACATTCGGACGGCAAAGGTGGCCCGGCACTTACCGGACCGGGAGCTGTTACCAGAATCCGCAGTATTGACGGAGACAGCAGCGAGACAAAAACAGAATATATTACCATGAATGGCAAGGATGTCTTTCAGTTTGCAGTCCGCAAGGTTCCGCAGGTGATACAGGAGGTTCTTGATGAAAATGAACTTTCCGCAGAGGATATAGACTGGTTTGTTCTTCATCAGGCGAATGCGAGAATTGTGGATTCGGTTGCAAGGCGGCTTCGTCTTGATATCGAGAAGTTTCCGATGAATCTTCAGGAATATGGAAACACATCTTCCGCCAGTATTCCGATTCTTTTGAATGAGCTGAACCGTAAGGGGGTTCTCAGAGAAGGACAGAAGCTGGTTCTGGCGGGATTCGGAGCAGGGCTTTCCTGGGGAGCCAGTATCCTGGAATGGAAGTCTGGCAGCAAAACAAAATAATACAGTAAAAAAGGAACAGACTTTGACAAAAGAAGCCTGGAACTTAAACTATAAATTTAAATAATAAAGAGAACAGGAGAAAACAAAAATGTTAGAAAAAATCATTGAACTTACAGCAGACACTTTAGGAGCAAACGCAGCAGAGATCACAGCAGAGACTTCTTTTATGGATGATCTTCATGCAGATTCTCTGGATCTTTTTGAACTGGCAATGGCACTTGAGGAAGAATTTTCTGTAGAGATCCCGAGTGAAGATCTTACACAGATCGCAACCGTAGGAGATGCAATGAATTACCTGACAGAGCATCAGGCATGATCATAAACCTATGACGATCGAGAGGATGTAATTTTATGAAAACAGAGATCACAGAATTATTAGGAATTGAATATCCGGTGATCCAGGGCGGTATGGCATGGGTTGCTGAATGCCATCTGGCAGCAGCTGTATCCAATGCAGGAGGTCTTGGTCTGATCGCAGCAGGCGGAGCGCCGGCAGAGTGGGTGAGAGAGCAGATCCGGGAGACAAAGAAGCTGACGGATAAACCATTTGGTGTCAACATTATGCTGATGAATCCGGAGTCAGAGAAGGTTGCAAAGGTGATCGTGGAAGAGGGCGTTAAAGTCGTGACCACAGGAGCCGGAAGCCCGGAGAAATATATGGCTGACTGGAAAGCAGCCGGAGTTAAGGTTATTCCTGTTGTTGCGTCTGTGGCACTTGCGAAGCGTATGGAACGCTGCGGTGCAGATGCAGTGGTTGCAGAGGGAACAGAGGCAGGCGGACATATCGGAGAGCTTACCACAATGGTTCTGGTTCCGCAGGTAGTTGATGCAGTGAACATCCCGGTGATCGCAGCCGGTGGTATTGCGGACGGCAGAGGAATGGCAGCAGCGTTTATGCTTGGTGCAAAGGGTATTCAGATGGGAACTGTTTTTGCGGCATGCAAAGAATCTGTGATCCATGAGAATTATAAAAACAGTATTTTTAAGGCAAAAGACATCGACAGCCGTGTGACAGGAAGAAGCACCGGTCATCCGATCCGTGTTCTTCGTAATGATATGGCGCGTAAATATCTGGAACTGGAAAAAGAAGGGGCACCATTTGAGGAACTGGAAAAAATGACTCTGGGAAGTCTCAGAAGAGCAGTGCAGGAAGGTGACGTAAAGAGCGGAAGTCTGATGGCCGGACAGATCGCGGGCATGATCAAAGAGGAACGTTCCTGTGAGGACATTATTAAATCTGTTGTCTGTGGGGCATCCAGACTGATGAACGGGGTAAGTGCAGATGAGTAAGATTGCTTTTATTTATCCCGGACAGGGGGCACAGGCAGTTGGAATGGGACAGGATTTTTATGAAAATAGTCCGTTGTCCAAAGCTGTATTTGACCAGGCGTCAGAGGCTGTCAGCCTTGACCTTAAGAAACTCTGTTTTGAGGAAAACGATCTTCTGAATAAGACAGAATATACACAGGTGGCGATGGTAACAGCCTGTATTGCCATGACAAGAGCTGTGGAAGCTATGGGACTCCATGCAGATATGACGGCAGGTCTGAGTCTTGGTGAATACTGTGCGATTGCGGCAGCAGGCGGTATGTGTGATATGGATGCAGTCCGTACGGTACGTTCCAGAGGAATTTTTATGGAACATGCAGCACCGGAAGGAACGGGTGCAATGTCTGCGGTGCTGGGACTTGATGCGTCAGTGATCGAAGAGGTCTTAGACGGCAGAGAGGGAGTTTCCATTGCCAATTATAACTGTCCGGGTCAGATCGTGATCACGGGACAGGCAGAAGCAGTTGCGAAGGCAGGAGAGGCTTTGAAAGAAGCCGGTGCGAGAAGGGTGCTTCCGCTTAAGGTAAGTGGACCATTTCATTCACCGATGATGAGACCGGCGGGGGAAGAACTGGCGAAGGTTTTTGCAGGAGTCAGCATGAATCCGCTGAAACTGCCATATGTGGCGAACATCAATGCAGAGGTCATTACCGACTGCAGTAAAATAGAAGAACTTCTTGTTGCTCAGGTCAGTGGATCTGTCCGCTGGCAGCAGAGCGTGGAGACCATGATCCGTGAAGGTGTGGATACCTTTATAGAAATCGGACCTGGCAAAACGCTGACAGGATTTCTTCGAAAAATAGATAAAAATGTCAAATCTTATCATATCGGAAGCTGGGAAGAGGCTGTTCAGGTATGTGAGGAACTGAAATAAAAAAGATCGGATGGGAAATCGTAACTGTTCACAGTGACGAGAAATCATCTGGTCGCAGCAGATGCCGAGAGGAGAGAAATAGGTGGCAGAGCAGAATAAGAAGAAAGTGGCTGTTGTGACAGGTGCTTCCAGAGGAATCGGAAGAGCCATTGCCCTGGAACTTGCTTTTAGAGGCGCAGCAGTTGTGATTAATTATAATGGTTCTGAGGAACGGGCAAAAGAAGTACAGAAAGAGATTGAGCAAAAAGGCGGCGAGGCAATGATCATGCAGTGGAATGTTGCGGATTACAAAGCCTGTGAAAGCGCGGTTAAAGACATCGTAAAAACTTATGGAAGTATTGATATTCTGGTGAATAATGCCGGAATTACAAAGGATGGGCTTCTGATGGGAATGTCAGAGGAAGATTTTGACAAAGTGATCGATGTCAATCTCAAGGGAAGCTTCAATATGATGCGTTTTGTTTCCAGACAGATGCTCCGCCAGCGAAGTGGTCACATTATCAGCATGGCATCTGTGGTAGGAATTGCCGGAAACGCAGGACAGGCAAATTATGCAGCGTCCAAAGCCGGGATCATAGGAATGACAAAGAGTGCGGCGAGAGAGCTTGCATCCCGTGGAATTACGGTCAATGCAGTTGCACCGGGATTTATTGAGACAGAGATGACAGCAGTGTTATCCGAGGAAGTAAAAAAAGCATCTGCCGCACAGATCCCGCTGGGACATTTCGGCAAACCGGAGGATATTGCAAAAACAGTAGCTTTTCTGGCATCTGATGATGCTGCATACATTACCGGACAGGTGATTCAGGTTGACGGAGGAATGGTCATATGAGTAAAAGAAGAGTAGTTGTCACCGGACTTGGGGCAGTTACCCCTATTGGAAATACTGTAGAGGATTTCTGGGCTGGAATCCGTGAAGGCAAGGTTGGCATCGGACCGATCACAAAGTTTGATACTACAGATTATAAAGTAAAGATCGCGGCAGAAGTAAAGGATTTTAATGCGAAGGACCGTATGGATCCGAGAGCTGCAAGACGTATGGATTCGTTCTGTCAGTATGCGGTAGCGGCAGCAAAAGAAGCTTTTGAGGACGCGGGGCTTGATATGGAAAAAGAGGATTCTTTCCGCGTGGGTGTTATTGTAGGATCCGGAATCGGAAGCCTTCCGCAGGTAGAGAGCAATTATGAAAAAATCCTCACAAAAGGACCAGGTAAGGTAAACCCGCTGATGGTGCCTCTGATGATCTCCAATATGGCCGCCGGAAATATTTCTATTCAGCTTGGACTGCGCGGCAAATGTACGGATGTTGTGACTGCCTGTGCATCCGGAACGCACAGCATTGGTGATGCATTCCGTGCAATTCAGTATGGTGATGCAGAGGTGATGCTGGCAGGAGGAACCGAGAGCTGTATCTGTCCGACAGGAGTGGCTGGTTTTACAGCACTTACAGCACTGACCAAAACAGAAGATGCTTCCAGGGCATCCATTCCTTTTGACAAAGACAGAAGTGGCTTCGTGCTTGGTGAGGGTGCCGGAATCGTAGTTCTCGAGGAACTGGAGCATGCAAAGGCGAGAGGCGCAAGAATCTATGCGGAACTGGTGGGCTATGGTGCAACAGCCGATGCATTCCATATCACTTCTCCTGCAGAGGATGGAGCTGGTGCGGCCAGAGCGATGGAACTTGCAATGGAAGAAGCGGGTGTTCAGCCGTCAGAGGTGGAATACATCAATGCACATGGAACAAGTACGCATCACAATGATCTGTTTGAGACAAGAGCGATCCATAAGGCTTTTGGAGATGCAGCAAAGGATCTTGTCGTAAACTCAACCAAATCCATGATCGGCCATCTTCTTGGTGCAGCCGGCGGCGTGGAATTTGTTACCTGTGTAAAATCTCTGGAAGAGGGATTTATCCATCAGACAGTCGGAACAACGCAGGCAGATGAAGAGTGTGATCTGAATTATGCGATCGGAGCTCCGGTAGAAAAAGAGATTCACTATGCAATGAGTAATTCTCTTGGATTTGGTGGACATAACGCAACACTTCTTGTAAAGAAATATGAGGGTTGATAATTATGGAATTTGAAAATCTTCTTACATTGATAAAAACAGTGTCAGATTCTGAACTGACGGATTTTGATTATGAAGAAAATGGCACTCGAATCCGACTGAAAAAGAAAAAAGAGACAGTAGTGGTTGCGGGAGCTTCTGCTGATGTTCCGATCGCACCCCTTGCAGCAGCACAGGCTGCGATCCAGAACAGCGAAACTGTGGCTGATGCAGACAGCGAACCGGAGGGGATGATCGTAAAATCTCCTCTTGTCGGAACTTTTTATGCAGCACCTGCCGAAGATGCCGCTCCGTTTGTTTCGGTCGGCGACCTGGTAAAGAAAGGTCAGACACTTGCCATTGTGGAAGCAATGAAGCTGATGAACGAGATCGAAAGTGACTTTGATGGTAAGGTTGCAGAAGTTTATGTAGAAAACGGACAGGCTGTAGAGTACGGACAGCCATTGTTCCGGATTGTATAAATGGGAGTATATGCCATGAACAGATTAGGTGTAAAAGAAATTGAGCAGATTCTTCCTCACAGACATCCGTTTCTTCTTGTGGATTATATTGAGGATTACGAGCCGGGGAAATTTGCGGTTGGATATAAATGCGTAACTTTCCGTGAGGATTTTTTTAAGGGACATTTCCCGCAGGAGCCGGTGATGCCGGGTGTCCTGATGGTGGAAGCACTTGCACAGACAGGTGCAGTGGCAATCTTAAGCCTGGAGGAGAACAAAGGCAAGATTGCATATTTTGGAGGAATCAAAAACTGCAGATTCCGCGGAAAGGTTGTTCCGGGAGATAAGCTTCGTCTGGAGACAACGATCATCAAATGTAAAGGACCTGTAGGGGTCGGTCATGCAGTTGCAAGTGTTGATGGTAAAGTTGTGGTTGATGCAGAACTGACTTTTATGATTGGATAGGTGAAACACTATGATAAAAAAAGTGCTGATTGCGAACAGAGGGGAGATTGCGGTGCGGATCATCCGTGCATGCAGAGAAATGGGAATAGAGACAGTGGCTGTTTATTCGGAGGCAGACAAAGATGCACTTCATACACAGCTTGCGGATGAGGCAGTCTGTATTGGACCGGCACCGTCATCCCAGAGCTATCTCAGCATGGAAAATATCATCAGTGCGACAATTGTTACAGGAGCCGATGCAATTCATCCGGGATTTGGTTTTCTCTCGGAGAACAGTCGTTTTGCCGAGCTCTGTGAACAGTGTAATATTACTTTTATCGGACCACCGTCCAGCGTAATTGCGAGTCTTGGAAATAAGCAGGCAGCCAAAAATACGATGGCAAATGCCGGTGTCCCGATCATTCCTGGTGGAAAAAATCCGATCTATACAGTAGAAGAAGGAATGAAGGAAGCGGAAACGATCGGTTATCCGGTCATTATCAAAGCGGCTCTTGGCGGCGGCGGCAAAGGAATGCGTGTTGCAGATACGCCGGAGGATTTTGAAGAAAGCTTCCGTACTGCACAGAAGGAAACGCAGATGGCGTTTGGAGATTCTACAATGTATGTGGAACATTTTGTGCGTCATCCGAGACATATTGAGTTTCAGATCATGGCAGACAAATTTGGAAATGTCATTCATCTCGGTGAGCGTGACTGTTCTATTCAGCGAAATCATCAGAAGATGATTGAGGAGTCTCCATGTGAGGTGATCTCGGATGAACTTCGTACAAAGATGGGCGAGGCTGCTGTAAAAGCAGCGAAGGCTGCCAGATACGAAAATGCGGGAACGATAGAGTTTCTTCTTGATAAAGACGGCAGATTTTATTTCATGGAAATGAACACCAGAATCCAGGTAGAGCATCCGGTCACAGAGTGGGTGACAGGTGTGGATCTTGTCAAGGAGCAGATCCGTATTGCATCAGGGCTTCCGCTTTCCTGCCGTCAGGAGGATATTCATCTGACAGGTCATGCGATTGAGTGCAGGATCAATGCAGAAAACCCATCCAGGGGCTTCCGTCCGTCACCGGGAACGATCACAGATATGTATTTTCCGGGTGGTAAGGGAATTCGTATTGATTCCGCGGTGTACAGTGGATATACGATTCCACCATATTATGATTCCATGATCGCAAAAGTGATCGTGTGGGCAAAGAATCGTACGGAAGCTATCCGAAAGATGCAGAGTGCACTTGGAGAGGTGATCATTGAGGGCATCGACACGAATGTGGATTATCAGTATGAGATTCTGGATCACCCGGATTTTCAGTCTGGCAATACAGATGTAGAGTTCATCGAAAGAATGGAAGCAGACAAGTAAAGTTTTGGTATTAACAGGAGTTAGTGATCATGAAGTTGGATAACATGTTCAAAAAGACAAGGATTATTTCCAGAATACAGAGCCATAATGCGGCCCGTGCCCCCAGACCGGAGGTACCGGAAGGGCTTCTGCGTAAATGCAACAAATGTGGAGCAGCTATTATCACAGAGGATGTAAAAAAAGGATACTATATCTGTCCGAAGTGCGGAGGATATTTCCGTGTGCATGCATACCGCAGAATCCAGATGGTAATTGATGAGGGAACGTTTGAAGAGTGGGATCACGAGCTGGTCGGTGGAAATCCTGTTGATTACAAAGGTTATCCGGAAAAGGTGCAGGCACTTCAGGAGAAAACCGGACTCAGAGAAGCTGTAGTCACAGGAAAAGGCAAGATAGGCGGAAGAGATACCGTGATCGCGGTCTGCGACGGAAGATTTCTGATGGCGAGTATGGGCTGGGCTGTCGGTGAAAAGATTACCAGAGCGGTGGAGCGTGCTACTGAGGAAAAGCTCCCGGTTATTATCTTTGCCTGTTCGGGAGGTGCCAGAATGCAGGAGGGGATCACATCTCTGATGCAGATGGCAAAGACTTCTGCGGCACTGGAGCGTCACAGTAAAGCCGGACTTCTGTATGTATCTGTCCTGACAGAACCGACGACCGGTGGTGTGACGGCAAGCTTTGCAATGCTGGGAGATATTATCCTGGCAGAACCGGGAGCGTTGATCGGTTTTGCCGGACCTCGTGTGATCGAGCAGACGATCCGTCAGAAGCTTCCGAAGGGATTTCAGAGAGCGGAGTTTCTTGTGGAGCATGGTTTTGTGGATGATATTGTAAGACGTGAGAATCTGAAGGAGACGCTTGGAAAGATTCTGGAGCTTCATGCAAATGCAGCTGCCGAGGGTCAGGCCGAGAAGACAGATGGAAGTGATAAGGGAGATACAGGATCACCTGTTGGCATCAATCCTTATCTCACTGCCTGGGATCGTGTCCAGATTTCACGTAAGGTGGACCGTCCATCCGGCAGTGATTATATAGAAGCACTTTTTACAGATTTTATGGAATTCCATGGAGACCGCAACTACGGTGATGACAAGGCCATTGTTGGTGGAATCGCAAAATTCCACGGCAGACCTGTCACTGTGATCGTGCAGGAAAAAGGAACTAACACAAAAGAAAATATCGCGCATAATTTCGGTATGCCGATGCCGGAGGGTTATCGTAAGGCGCTTCGTCTGATGAAGCAGGCGGAGAAGTTCCATCGACCGGTTCTTTGTTTTGTTGATACTCCGGGAGCATTCTGCGGTATCGAGGCAGAGGAACGGGGACAGGGTGAGGCGATCGCCCGTAATCTCTGGGAGCTTGCAGGTCTTAAGACGCCGGTGCTGTCTGTTGTGACAGGGGAAGGTGGAAGTGGCGGTGCGCTTGCACTTGCAGCAGGTGACCAGGTATGGATGCTGGAAAATTCTGTGTATTCGATTCTTTCGCCGGAAGGTTTTGCAAGTATTCTCTGGAAAGACAGTGCAAGAGCGAAGGAGGCTGCAGGGGTTATGCAGCTGACGGCCGCGGATCTCTATAAGAAGGGCATCATTGAGCAGGTGATCCCGGAACCGGAAAACCTGACTTCTGAAAGCCTGTGGCAGGTGACAGAAAGACTGAATGACAGGATCGGAGAGTTTCTGCAGAAGTACACTGCTTTATCTGAGGAGGAACTCCTGGAGCACAGGTATGCACGTTTCCGTAAATTCTGATTTTTGATTTTTTAAGTGTTTTAATGTATACGACAGAGTAAGCCCCATATCCAGAATAAGAAATACCGCTGCGCATGCATCTCATAACGCAGTACTCGCGAGTATTTCACTCTGGATATGGGGTTTACTCTGTCTGTGCATCGTGAAACATAAGAGGCTAATTTACGCTCTCTTTTGACCCACTATCATTTCCAAAAGCAGCTGTCAAGGCATCACTTCGTTGATGGCATTGCCCCGTATGTCTCGGAATTTTGCCATATTCATGGCAAAACACCTCGCGGGATATTACCTGTGAACAGTTACTGGACAGCCACTTTAGTTACTCCTTCCCTCGGTGCATTTGGGGTCGGTTTACAGGCAGAAGGATTCCCGTGTAAGGACAGGAATACTCGCGAGGCCTGCGTAGCGCGATGCAGGCTAATTTCCGCCATCAAGCCCTCTGTCTGAGCGCCAGCGAGTCAGGGCGACTGGCGGATAACAGACGCATGCATCAAGCAGCAGACGCAGCGGTATTCTACGTCCCTACACGGGAAGTCCTCTGCCGTAATCCATCCCCACAACCCACTTCATTTCTTTTCCCCACATTCTCGATTTTGTCTATGTTAAAGCGTTTCTTATAGTACTATAATACATAGTAAAAATAAGAAACGGAGGAGACACGAATGAAAGAAGTAAAATCACCCAAAAAGCCATTGCTTTACTATTATGGGATCGTACTTCTGATATTGGTCATCTTTAACGTAGTCATCACACCGATGTTCGCAAAAAGCATGGTCAGAGAAGTAGACTATGGAACCTTTATGACTAAGATCGAACAGAAAAAAATCGAAGACGTTCAGATTGAGGACAATCAGATCCTTTTTACAGACAAAGATGATTCAGACACCATTTATAAAACAGGCGTGATGGAAGATCCTACACTGACAGAACGCCTTTACAAAGCAGGAGCAAAATTCTCCAAAGAAATCGATCAACAGCTGTCACCGATAGCCAGCTTCCTGCTGACAGGAATTCTGCCCCTGGTGATCTTTATCGCACTCGGCCAGTATCTGAGCAGAAAACTGATGAACCAGATGGGCGGCAAAAACTCCATGGCCTTCGGTATGGGAAAGAGCAACGCTAAAGTTTACGTACCATCAACAGAGGGCATTCGCTTCAGTGATGTTGCCGGTGAAGAAGAAGCAAAAGAAAACCTCCAGGAAATCGTAGATTATCTCCATAACCCGGAAAAATACACCAGAGTCGGTGCTTCCATGCCAAAAGGAGTTTTGCTTGTAGGCCCTCCAGGTACCGGAAAAACCATGCTGGCAAAAGCAGTAGCCGGAGAGTCCAATGTTCCATTTTTCTCCATGTCAGGCTCCGAATTCGTGGAAATGTTTGTCGGTATGGGCGCATCCAAAGTCCGCGATCTTTTTAAACAGGCAAAAGAAAAAGCACCATGCATCGTATTTATTGATGAGATCGATGCCATCGGTAAGAAACGAGACGGACAGATGGCAGGCGGCAATGATGAACGAGAACAGACACTGAACCAGCTTCTTACAGAGATGGATGGCTTTGAGGGAAACAATGGAGTGATCATTCTGGCGGCAACCAACCGCCCGGAATCCCTTGATCCCGCCCTGACCCGTCCGGGACGTTTTGACCGAAGAGTCCCAGTCGAACTTCCGGATCTCGAAGGCCGTGAGGCAATTCTCAAGGTACATGCAAAGAAAGTCCAGCTCTCAGATGATGTTGATTTTCACACGATTGCAAGAATGGCTTCCGGAGCTTCCGGAGCAGAGCTTGCCAACATCGTAAATGAGGCAGCACTGCGTGCAGTCAGAGACAATCGTGAAGTTGTAACAGAAGCAGATCTGGAAGAAAGCATAGAAGTCGTTATCGCAGGATATCAGAAGAAAAATGCAGTACTTTCCGATCAGGAAAAGAAAGTCGTAGCTTATCATGAGATTGGTCATGCACTTGTGGCGGCCATGCAGACACATTCCGCACCAGTGCAGAAGATCACGATCATTCCGAGAACCTCCGGAGCACTTGGTTATACCATGCAAGTAGAACAGGGAGATAAATATCTTCTGACCAAAAAAGAACTGGAAAACAAGATCGCAACCTTTACCGGCGGACGTGCCGCAGAAGAAGTTGTTTTTGGAGAAGTGACAACCGGCGCTTCCAATGATATTGAACAGGCGACCAAGATTGCACGTTCTATGATCACCCGATATGGTATGAGCGACGATTTTGATATGGTAGCCATGGAAACCGTGACGAACCAGTACCTTGGAGGCGATGCATCTCTGGCCTGCTCCGCAGATACACAGAATGAAATTGACCGTCAGGTAGTTGAACTGGTCAAGAGAGAACACGAGAAAGCAAAGAAAATCCTTATGGATAATCGCCAGAAACTTGATGAACTGTCAAATTATCTCTATGAAAAAGAGACAATCACAGGAGATGAGTTTATGGCAATCCTCAAAGGAAACGAAGAGAAGATTGAAGCAAAGGAGGATGAGCACTATGAGAAGACAGTCTGATATCGGATGGACAGAACTGATCATAGGAATCATTCTGATTATCTTTGGACTTTTTATTGTGAGACAGCCCGTAGGAATCATTACCTGGATCGTAATCGTATGTGGAGTTCTTGCGATACTCACAGGAATTGCAGATATTATTCTGTATGTCAGAATGGAACGCTTTACCGGATTCGGTCCCATCCTTTCTCTGATAACAGGAATTTTGAGTGTGATGGCAGGTTTTATGCTGATCGTTCATCCAGGTGCAGGAACCTGGGCGATCGCAATGATTCTTCCAATCTGGATTATTGCACACTGTGTCTCCAGACTTTCCCATCTTCAGTATATGAGAATGCATTTTGGAACAACCTACTATTATATTTCGATGATTTTGAATATTCTCGGATTGATCGTAGGATTCCTGCTGGTATTCCGGCCAATGATCACGATTTTTTCCATGGGAGTACTTGTGGGTGCCTATCTGATCCTTGAAGGAATCGAGTGCATTGTGGCAGCAGTGAATGGAAATCAGTACTACAGATAAAAGGTAACAGCAACACAGAATCTTCACAGCTTCTTTAAAGTAGAATTAAAGTTCCACCTTTATAGTATGTATATCGAAACGAAAACAAAGTATTTCAAAAGATATATGGTTACTAAGAAAGGTGGAATTTTTTTATGAAGAAAAAATATGTGGCAGTAATGTCAGGTCTGGTTTTGAGTATGTCAACTGCAAGTGTCTATGCAGCAGGAAGCTCAGCGGAGATAGCAGCAGAATCAACGAAGGACAGTTCATCGGACGATTCGGATAGCAAAGCTTTAGATGATAAGGCAGGAACCCAGGGAGAAAAGCCGGACGGTGAGCCACCGGAAAAACCGGATGGAGACAACAGTGAACCACCGTTAGGAGAAAAGCCGGATGGCGAACCACCGCAGGGTGACGGACAGGGTGGCCCGGGAGGTACACCTGGCGGACAGTCACAGGGAGTAGAAAGCTATGACGCTGCAAACGACTATACAGAGGACACAACAGTAGATGGAGAGACATTGAGTTCTACGGGAACTGACGAGAATGTGGCACATATCTCAGAGGGAGCAAAGGTTTCTATAAAGAATTCAACGATCACAAGAGAATCCTCGGACAGTCAGGGTGGTGATAACTCCAGCTTCTACGGAGTTGGAGCAGCAGTCCTTACAACAGACGGCGAAGCATATGTAAGCAATTCCACGATTGATACGGATTCGAAGGGAGCAGCAGGATTATTTGCCTACGGTGATGGAATCGTTTATACGGCAAATGATACGATCACAACGAAACAGGATACGTCAGGAGGTATTCATGCAGCAGGCGGCGGTAAGCTCTATGCCTGGGACATGACAGTGGAAACGAATGGAGAATCCTCAGCGGCGATCCGAAGTGACCGTGGAGGCGGAACCATGGTAGTGGATGGAGGAACTTATACATCCAATGGAGTTGGTTCCCCGGCAATTTACAGTACAGCAGATATTTCCGTAAATAATGTAGCTCTTACCGCGAATGGATCTGAAGCAATCTGCATTGAAGGTCTGAATTCGATTCATCTGTTTGATTCAGACCTGACCGGAAATATGAGTGACAGCGAGCAGAACGACTGTACCTGGAATGTGATTCTTTATCAGAGCATGTCAGGAGACTCCGAGGTTGGCAACAGCACCTTTGAAATGAACGGCGGTTCCCTGACAGCAGGAAATGGTGGAATGTTTTATACAACCAATACAGAGTCAACGATCACTCTCTCTGATGTGGACATCACCTATGCCGATGACAGCGAGTTTTTCCTGAAATGTACAGGAAACAGCAACCAGAGAGGATGGGGAGAAAGCGGAGCCAACGGTGCAGAGTGTCTGTTTACAGCCGAGAATCAGGAAATGCAGGGAGATGTAGTCTGGGACAGCATCAGTCAGCTTGATTTTTATATGACAGACGGAAGTACACTTACCGGAGCAGTGACAGATGATGAGAGCAATGCGGGTGAAGGAGGAGATGGATACTGCAATCTCTACATTGGTGAAGGATGTACCTGGACCGTGACAGGTGACAGTACGCTGACCAGTCTTTCCAGCAACGGAACAATCACAGATGAAGATGGAAATGCGGTTACGGTAAAAGGAACCGATGGAACGGTTTACGTAGAAGGCGAAAGCAGTTATACTGTAACTGTAGCTTCGTATTCCGATACAGCGGATCTTTCCGGTGCTTCTTCCACAACGCAGTGGTCTGACTATGAAACAGAGAAGCCGGAAGCACTTGCATAGGGAATATTATAAAGGTAGGTATATTTTGGGACAGCGAGAATGTCTGTTTCGGAATGAAATGACGGATTATAAATAGTGACAATAAAGGAGGAGCGTATGAGACTTTTACTTGCAGAAGATGAGAGAGACCTTTCTGATGCACTGGTGGCAATCCTGAAGCACAACAACTATTCTGTAGATGCGGTTTATAATGGAGAGGATGCATTGAATTATCTGGAAGCTGATAATTACGATGGTGCGATCCTGGATATCATGATGCCGAAGATGGACGGCATTACGGTATTAAAAAATATTCGTGCACAGGGTAATGACATACCGGTACTGATTCTTACCGCGAAATCCGAGGTGGATGACCGTGTTCTCGGGCTGGACAGTGGTGCAGATGATTATCTCAGTAAGCCCTTTGCGGCGAAAGAACTTCTTGCAAGAATACGCTCCGTGACAAGAAGACGAACGGAAGCTGTCAGCTCCACGCTGAAGGTAGGAAATCTTTCACTGGACTGTACTACCTTTGAATTAAAATCTCCAACCGATGTATGCAGACTGCCAAACAAGGAGTTTCAGGTGATGGAACTTCTGGCAGCAAATCCAAGCCAGGTGATCTCGACAGACCGTTTCATGGAAAAAATCTGGGGATATGACAGTGACGCAGATGTTGGCGTGGTATGGGTTTATATTTCCTATCTCAGAAAAAGACTGGCGGCTGTCGGAGCAAATGTGAAGATTAAAGCGGCGCGAGGTCAGGGATATTATCTGGAGATACAGTCATGATACGGGATTTAAGAAAAAAATTTATTCTGGTGGCAATGCTGTCAACGATGCTGGTACTTGCTGCGATCATGGGAGTCGTCAATATCAGCAATTACAGGGAGATGCTGAAATGTGCAGATGAGATGACAGAACTTCTTGCACAGAATGATGGGAAATTTCCGGAAGGACCGCTCCCGGTAGAGGCAGATAAAAAAGTGAATACCCTTTCAGGGGATGAAGAATCTACAGACACTCCGCCTGAGAAACCGCAGGGAGATAAAAACAACAAGAGTCGTTTTTCGGCAGAGACTCCATTTGAAACCCGATATTTCATGGTGACTGTGAATGAAAATGGAGAGATAACAGACTATGATCTGGATCGGATCGCGGCTGTAGATGAGGAAACAGCAGAAACATATACGCAGAATATTCAGACCAGTAACAAAACAACCGGATTTCAGGGGATTTACCGTTACAGAGTAATACAGACTGAAGAAGGACAGAAATATGTCTTTCTGGACTGCCGCCGGGAGATCTCGAATTTCAGAGCAGTACTTGTGACGACGATCGCGGTATCCGTTCTTGGTCTTGCGGCCGTTTTTGTACTTGTAGTGATTTTTTCCAGAATGGTATTTCGACCGGTGGAAGAAAGTATCCGGAAACAGAAACAATTTATCACAGATGCCAGCCATGAACTCAAAACGCCGCTTACCATCATTGATGCGAACACAGAAGTCCTGGAGATGGAGAGCGGGGAATCACAGTGGACCAGGAGTACCCGAAAACAGATACAGAGACTCTCCGGTCTGGTGCAGCAGCTTGTAACCCTGAGCCGGCTGGACGAAGAAAAAGGGATAGAAGAAAAAAGTGAATTCTGTATCTCAGACGCAGTGTCAGACTGTGTACAGCCATACGAAGTACTGGCACAGACCCGTGAAAAAAATCTGACATCCTATATAGAGGAAAATCTTTCCTATATCGGAGACGAGCGTTCTATTCGCCAGATGGTGGGAATCCTGATGGATAATGCGATAAAATATTCTTCCGAAAATGGAAATATCACATTAAAGTTTAAGAAGAATGGCAAGAAGATTTTGCTGGAAGTATATAATGATGCGGAAAACCTGCCCACAGGAAAACTCGATGTTCTGTTTGAGAGATTTTACAGACTGGACAGTTCCAGAAATTCTGCCACAGGAGGATCCGGTATCGGACTGTCAGTGGCAAAAGCAATCGTGCAGGCACATAAGGGTAAGATCACAGCAGAGAATAAAAATGGAAAAGGTCTGAAGATCACGGTCATATTATAAAAGAATACAGGGTGAAATAAAACCCCGATGAGTGGATGTCCTGAACTGTCAGGAAAATCATTCATCGGGGTTGCTTTATGTATTTATCTATTCATCATGAAGACTTGTTGAAATCAGAGAACGTCATCTCTGCGGATATATCCAGGGTGTCCCTCCTCAGCAATAATCTCATTGCCGTGAATAACCTTGGCCCATTTATCCATAACCTGATTCTCGAGATGTGCATTCTCGCCGACAACAGTATGAGCAAGTACAACACTGTTCTTAACCACGGCACCTGGTTTGATCTGGCAGCCACGTCCGATAACAGAATTCTCTACAGTTCCCTCGATCAGACATCCGTTGGAGATAACAGAATTCTTAACATCTGCTCCCTCAAGGTACTGAGTCGGGCAGGAGTCGTTCGTTCTGGTATAGATCGGCCATTCCGGATTGAACAAGGCATCTGCTGTCTTGAAGTCAATCAGAGAGATGTTTGCGTTGTAGTAGCTGTTGAAATCTGTGATAGAAGCAAAGTAACCTCTGTGGGCAACACCACGGATATCAAGCTCTCCGGCACAGGTGTTTACAATCTGGGCAAGAGTGTACATGGAAGAAATCTTTTTGGCTTTCTTGATCAGCTCAATAAGAAGCTCTTTCTTCATAATGTAAGTGTCCATGAAGATATTACGTTTCTGAGCACTTCCGCGGTTCTTCTCGATGGACTCGACGCCTTTCTGTTTGTTCAGGTTCAGAACATCACAGTTAATGAACGCTTCTCTTGCATTATCAACGGAATGATACAGAAGAGTAATATCTGCTTCAGAATCGATATGTGCCTGCAGAAGTTCACTGTAATTCTGTGCATATACCATATAGGAAGGTGCAATGATAACATATGGCTCATGCATACGCTCTATGAATTCAAGATTTTCTGCAAAAGCAGCGATATCTGTATTATATACATCATTCTCAGAACTGTTCTGGGCAAACATGAGCTGAAGTTTGCCGCGCTTGGAGTTGATGTTGTAATGGCGTCCGGTTCCCAGATGCTCTGCCAGTGAACGCGGTTTGTTTCTTACATATACCTGAATGCGGTCAATACCGCTGTTGCTCATATTTGAAATAGGAAAGTCAATGACACGATATCTTCCAAGGAAGGAGAAAGCACCGATCGGACGATACTGCTGCATTCCTTCTATCTTAATATGGGTTCCGGAAGATGTAACAATTCCAAATGCTCTTGCCATGTTATTCTACCCCCTTTACACGTTTGGACACAAGCTCGATGTTTTCGCTGTTAGCACTACCGACAACAGCACCCTGTCCGATTTTGACATTGTCAGCAACAAGTGCACGCTGTACAACGGCACCGGCCGCTACCTCTACGCCTGGCATGAGCACACTGTCAATAACCTTTGCACCTTCGCCAACGGTACATCCGGTAAACAGTACGGAATGACTTACTTCGCCTTCTACAACACAGCCCTGTGTGATGAATGCTTTGTTGATCTTGGCATTTGGTCCAATGTACTGAGGAAGAGCCGGAGTGTCCTCTGTGTAAATCTTCCATGTCGGATCGTTCAGGTTCAGTTCGTTTCTGGAATCGATAAGATCCATGTTTGCTTCCCAGAGGGAGTCGATGGTTCCTACGTCTTTCCAGTAGCCTTTGAATTTGTATGCAGCGAGTGTTTTGTTATCGTCAAGGAGACATGGAATGATATCCTTACCGAAGTCATGATGGGAATCCGGATTCTTCATATCAGCAAGGAGGATCTTGCGGAGAAGCTTCCAATTAAAGATATAAATACCCATAGATGCGAGATTGCTCTTTGGATGTTCTGGTTTCTCTTCAAATTCAACGATGCGGCCGTTGCCATCTGTGTTCATGATACCGAAACGGCTTGCTTCCTTCATCGGAACTTCGATGACTGCGATCGTTGCATCGGCATTCATTTCTTTATGGTAATCCAGCATCTTATCATAATTCATTTTGTAGATATGGTCACCGGAGAGAACTAAGAGATATTCCGGTGAATATTTATCGATAAAATCGATATTCTGAGAAATTGCGTCAGCAGTACCTCTGTATACATCCAGATCGGCGTCGGCCTTTTCACGAGGCGGGAGAACAAAAACGCCACTCTCTCTTGCATCAAGCCCCCAACGACCGCCTGCTGCTACATAACTGTTCAGAAGGACAGATTCATACTGGGTAAGAACACCCACGATGTCGACACCGCTGTTAGCGCAGTTGCTTAACGGGAAATCAACGATGCGGTATTTACCGCCATATGAAACTGCCGGTTTGGCAACTTTGTTGGTAAGTTCATGGAGACGACTGCCACGGCCGCCAGCCAGGATCATCGCTAACATGTTGTTTTGTTTCATAGTGAACCCTCACTTTCCTTTAATAATCCTTGTATAACCTACATTATACAATTTTTACAAAAATATTTCTACAATTTT
>ERZ1027033.134-NODE-134-length-52464-cov-10.059513_pt1 | contig 52464 bp, 43 predicted proteins | sample MGYA00519444_ERZ1027033 | MGnify/ENA primary metagenome ERZ1027033 (study PRJEB26926, sample SAMN06164887) | human gut metagenome | biome: ENVO:00009003; feature: ENVO:2100002; material: ENVO:00002003 | host: Homo sapiens | place: USA | collected 2012 ...
AAAGTTTTTCTATTATGAACAAAAAGTTTTTAAGTGCAATCCTGTTCGGAGCCTTAATGGTGACCTCGACAGGAACATTTGTGTCTTGTAAGGACTATGATGATGACATTGACCGCATCGACAAGGAATTGAGCGAAGTCAAGGAAACCATTGCAAGTCTTGACTCGGCAATTAAGGCAGGTAAATTCGTTCAGTCATGTAATGAGGTTACCGGTGGATATGAACTGGTTTTCACTGACGGTTCCAAAATTACTATCAAGAATGGTACGAATGGAACAGATGGAGCAGCCGGTACTACTGTTATCCCTGAATTCCGTGTGGAAGGCAATTACTGGCAGGTCAGCACAGATAAAGGTGCTACTTGGGTGGATGTGAAAGATACCGAAGGTAACAAAGTTCCGGCCAGAGGTCAGGATGGTGAAGCTGCCGGTTCAAACGTGTCTTGGGTGACAGTGGATGGTGTGGAATACATCAAGATCGGTGACAAAGTTACTGATTTGAAGCAGAACAATGAATTTCCTAACATTGCTGTAGATGCTGAAAGCAAGACTGTAATCGTGACTATCGACGGTCAGAACTATACTTTGCTGCAGGAAGGTTCTGCATTCAAAGGGTTACAGACTGTAGTTTACAGAAAACAGGCTGTTGATGATGCCAGTGATGTTTGTTATGCTTATAATGTATATAATACAGATAATGAATTGTTTGCAGCTGTTCCTGCTTATGCTTCTTTCAAGGTTTATCCAGGTGATTTCTCATTGGACAATGCTAAATTCTCGTTCGTTGATACATACAAATTGAGTCGTAGTGTAGAACCGGCTTTGGTATATATGGATGGTTCGGCTACTTTAGCAAACGGAGTATTGAAACTTGCTATGATACCTAATGAAGGAATAAGTGAAGGAACAGTAGTTGCAACTTCTTTAGATGTAACTATGTATGGTCAATACACTTCTGCTTCTGATTACTTTACAGTAGGAAGAACAAATGTTACTACTGATAATATCAAGAACGCATTCACTTCCACTACCGTAACAGGTAACAATTATCCGAAGATTATTACTGAAGGATGGAATGCTTATGATGGATATGATTTTGGTAAATTCAACTATCAAGGTACTTACAATGTAAATGATTCTATTGATGTTTATATTCAAAGTGCTAAGGTTTGGGTAAAAGAAACAGGTATTGTTTATGAAAAGGCTTTCAGACTGTTGGATCAGAATGAAGAATACACTTTTAAGGGTCAAACTATCAAGACTCATCAAGGTATCTTTGAACTGAAAGATAATGTCTTGTCTGTGAAATCAACTAACCAAGCTTCTGCTATTGATGAATATGCAGCTATTGAAGTAACTACTACTGTTAAGGCTCAAGAAGAAGGAATTAAAGATTATGAGATAAAGAATGTAGTATTTATCAAAGCAGTTCGTCCTGCTGTTAATCCTAACTTCTCAACTGTTGCTTTGAAACCGTTGAACGCTACAGACAACTTCACATTTACTTACAATAGTGCAAAATCTCAAGTTATCACTTTGGATGTTCGTGACTTTGAAAATGCTATCGAAGGACGTGATGTTGTTTCATATAACAATACGGTGTATTCTACTTTTGTTCAATTGTATATACCTGAATATGACACAGCCAACAAGTTGGTAGGTTATACTAACAAGTCTAGTCAATGTTTCAATTCCTTCTGGAATGTACGAAATCAAGATGTAACTGAAGTTGCTAAATATTTTGAAGATAATGCCATTGTAAATGAAGCTGTTCTCTACTATAAGAATGGTGGAAATAATGCAGATAAAGATTCTTTATTCTTAATTTTGACACCAGGTGCTGGTCAGAAACAAATCAAGAAGGCTAATTTGTTGATGGGGTCAATCTATTCATATAATAACTATGATTGGAACAGTGACTATGATATGGTGATGACCGATGGTATCAACACTCCTTACGGTGTTTACAACAAGTATGAGAATAAACTGTTCAAGGTTACAATCAACGACTTCTCTGTAACTTATACATTCGATTGTCCGATTAAGGATCAGTATAAGAACCGCATTATCATGGGTGAATGGGTTAAGAGTGGAGCAAATTACACAGACTTCATTATGCAATCTCAGGTATTTGACGAAATGTATGATGTTGTTCCTGAAGATGCTATAGTGAAATTTGATATGGCTTCAAAGAACCAGAACGCTTATGTTCAGGAAATGATGAAGAGTGGTGATATCAAGTGGGCTACTACTAACCAGATTGTATTTACTCCACGTGTAGATTTGGCTAAGGTTGGCAAACTGAAAGTTGATATTTACGATATTACAGCAGGTGATACTGATTCTAAACGTGTACTCTTCGATACAGAAGAATGGACTGTGCAAACACCGATCTTGGCATTCTCTGATGTTGTTGACTTGAAGTATAACAATCCTGCATTAGCAACTGGTGAACAAATTAATCTCTTTGATTTGATTAATGGCTTGAAAGTTGCTGCTGACAAGAAGAAATGGACAGATTTGACTTTGAAAGATGCTGTTGGTAATAAGTTGGTAGTATATGATGGAGCCAATGATCTTGCTAAAGCAGAACCTATTGCAGCTACATTGTATCAGAAGGACTCTGAATCTACAGGTGTTAAAGTTGATATCTCTGAAGCAGACAAGGCTGAATACAGCTATGCTAACGGTATCCTTACTTGGAATGGCGAACCTACAGGTACTGTTTATGAGCATGATGTTCAATTCATCATCACTTATACTCACGACTGGGGTGTTGTAACCAAGACATTCAAGGTAACTGTAACAAGAAAAGTACAGTAAACATTCGGGCTAAGATAGAAAGTATAGTTTAAATTTGATATGCTTTCTTCTTGATAACTTCAAGCGAGGAGGGGATATGAATCTGATTACAGAAGAATATCCTCTCCTTTTTTATTATAAAAATATATTCTTGATATAATGACGAAATTAGTTCGATGCGGTATAAACTTTTATGCGGATGTAGATAATAAAAAAGCGGTAAATGATAGGGATGCCTTGCAGAACACTAAATTAATGGAACATTATACTCACCTTCTTGGTCAATTACAGTATGAAGGAGCTGGTATCTGGAGCCGTTTTAATATTATGTTCGGAATAAATGTTTCTTTATTCGGATTGGAAACCGTCTTGTTTAACTCTGTATGTCAAACTTCTGAATACCTGACATTTATTATTGCATTTGGCGGATTGTCATTTTCAATATGGTCTATTTATGTAATGCAGAGATTATGGAGTTATCATGAGCACTGGAAGAATATGTTATGTGAAGCGGAAAAGGCTTTTCCGGATGAGTATGTGAAACTTTTCACAAAGATTCCTTCTAATTTGAAAAGAGAGAAAAAGTCTTGGGAGTTATGGCTGAAATCATACACCCAACCTTTTTTTGCCATATTGTCTCTTATTTGGTTGCTTATTATGGTGTTAAACCATGCTATTTATACTGATATGCTGAATAAGGAAAATATTATTCATCACGTGGGTGTGGTGAAAATACAACAGAATGAAAATTTAAAAAATAATGAAGATGAAAAAGATGATGGATTCGACTACTGTGATTATTACTACAACAGATAATAGAGTATTGTTGCAAAAAAGAGATGAGAACCCGGATATAGAGTACTCCGGATATTATTCTCTTGTTTCTGGCTACCTTGAGGAGGAGGAAACCCCTCTAGATGGCATTATCAGAGAACTGAAGGAAGAATTTGAACACAAGAAATCCCAAAAGGTGCATTTTAGTTCTATAACCTATTTGGGGTCTGAGTATAGAGCAGACTATGATAGATGGGAATATATTCATCATACTTATTTGATGGACGATGCAGCGGATATCCGTATTTTGGAAGGTGAATCTTTTGTCTTGCTGGATATGGATGAGTGTTTGAGATTGGAGAACCTTGCTCCTCATCATAAGTTGTTTTTATTAAAATATCGTGCCGGATTATGTAAAATTGACGTGCGGGAGCAATCAAAAAAAATGTTTGATGAAATAACTGTCAGGGATTTGATAAAAGTGGAATCCGTAGGGGATGTGAAAAATTATAGCTTGCTGGAGGCGGGAACTGGTTTTGTAATTGGCGAGGATACTACTTTGAGTGCTTCAATTCCAGCGGTGGAAGCCGCTAAATATATAGGATTCTTGCAATTCGTCCCAAAGGTTCTTAGAGGCAATCATTATCATTTTAGAAAGGTGGAATATATGCTTATTTTACAGGGACGTATGCATGCCACTTTTCAGAAATATGATGATAGTGAGGCTGTAATAGAAGAGATTTGGGAAAAGGGGGATTTGGTACGGACTTTACCGGGGTGCGTCCATACATTAACAGCTTTAGGAGAGTCGAATGTGTTGACTATTGAGTTTTCTCCACAGCCTTATGTTGCGAGGGATGTGTTGATGAATGATAAAAAATAGCTTGAGTATGGGAACCATTGCAGTAACGGGGGCTACCGGTTATTTGGCTGAGAAATTGATAGAACGGTTGATTACCCAAGGACATACTATTCATGCGATAGCCAGGAATGAAGGAAAACTGATTGCTCTGAGGGAGAAATTTAAAAGCGTTCAAATCTTTCCATGCCCCGTTGAAGATTATCTTTTATTGAAAAAGGCATTGAATGGTTGTGATGGGATATTTCATTTGGCTGCGTTTAAAGATGTCATTTTGGCAAAAGAACATCCTCTGAAAGCTGTTCAGACTAATATTCTTGGTACGTTGAATCTTCTTAAAATAACTGTTGAGGAACAGAACATAAAATTTATTCTGGCAACAAGCACTGATAAAGCTGTTCAAGTTTCAGGAACGTATGGGGCTACTAAATTGCTTATGGAGAATCTTTTTGGGGATTTTGAGCAAATAAACGGATCGAATTGCGCTTATAGGATAGTTCGTTATGGAAATGTATTGCATTCTACAGGGTCTGTTTTGGTAAAATGGAAGTATGCATTAGAAAATAGGAAGGAACTTATATTGACAGATCCTGAAGCTACCCGGTTTTTTATTACGTGGGAACAGGCAATAGATGTTATTTTTTCCTGTTTAAATGACGCTCAAAGTGCGGAACCGTTTTATCCGCCTGATATGAAATCGATAAGCTTAGGAATTTTATTGGAACTCGCAATAAGAAAGTATGCTAAAACTGTTCCTGACATCAGAGTTATCGGTTTACAAAAAGGGGAAAATAAGCACGAATGTATCACGGCAGACTTAAGCAGTGAATATGCTGAAAGATGGAATAATGAGGAATTATTAAATCTTATCTAGAAAATACTATGAATGATAGATAGTTAAATCTTTCTTTTAAGACGGGGAATTGCAGTATATTGATTACTTTTGTCCTGTATCATAACTTATTAAACCTCGGATAGATATGAGAACAGAAGGCATACAGGATAAATACATCAACCCTTATGCCGATTTCGGCTTCAAGCTGCTTTTCGGCACGGCAATGAACAAGGAACTTTTCGAGGCTGCCGAGATAGCTAAGTTCAATACTAAGGAATTAGGCGAGTATTGGGAAAGTTTGAAGAATTTCCGCGACTGGTACAGCGTGATGTCCACCCAGTTGAAAAAAGGGCGTGAGGAAGGTCTTAAAGAGGGTATTGAAAAAGGTCTTAAAGAAGGTCTTGAGCAAGATCGTAAGGAAGAATGCTTCAAGAATGCAAAAAAAATGAAACAGGCCGGTATTGCATTTGATGTAATTGCACAGGTTACCGGTCTGTCTATAGGGGAAATAGCGTCTTTGTAAGTCGTTTACAGCACCAGTCCGTCCAGCATCTCGATATAAAGCCTTATTGCTTCCTCAATTTCCGAAACCATGATATATTCATCAGCCGTATGTGAACGGGAGGACTTTCCCGGACCGATTTTGACAGACGGGAACTTCATCAACGCCTGATCGGACAAAGTAGGAGAGCCGAAAGGTACACGTCCTAGTTTTACCGCGCGTTTCACAAAGGGATGCTCGGCACTGATATGAGATGAGTTCAAGCGGAAAGAACGGGCTTTCGCCTCGCTTTTTAGACGGGCGCTTATTTCTTTGAATAGTTCTTCGTTAGAGTAACATTCATTACTGCGGATATCCACAACGAAAGTACAAGTATCGGGGATGACATTATGCTGCGTGCCGGCATTTATTTGTGTCACGCTCATTTTGACGGGGCCTAGCAGGGAGGATTCCTTCGGGAATTTATAATCACGGAACCACTGAATGTCTTCCAGTACTTTGTAAATAGCATTCACTCCTTCATTGCGTGCGGCATGTCCGGCTTTTCCGTATGCGGTAACATCCAGCACCATCAATCCCTTTTCGGCAATGGCAGGCTGCATTTCTGTCGGTTCACCCACTATGCCCAAGGTGATGGGAGGTAGTTGGGGCAATACGCTTTCTATTCCGTTTTTTCCGGAAACTTCTTCTTCACATGAGGCAAGAAAGATCAGATTGTATGCCTGCTCGGTTGTAGAGAGATGGCGGTACACCTGAAATAAGGATACTACACTGGCGCCGGCGTCATTACTTCCCAAACCGTAAATCTTTCCGTTTTCGGCTTTCGGAGTGAAAGGATGTTTCCGCCATCCGTTTACCGGTTTTACGGTATCGATGTGGGAATTTAGTAAAATAGTCGGTTTGTTGAGGTCGAACATCGGACTGATACACCAAATGTTGTTGCCCGAACGACCGGTCATGATACCTGTTTCTTCAATATAGTTCTGCAGAAAGTCGGCGGCAGCTTCTTCTTCCCGGCTCAATGAGGGGATACCGATTAACGAATTCAGCAATGTGGTTGCTTCGGAAGTGTAATATTCTATATCAATCATCTTGATTTTAATAATTTAATGTGTTGCAAAGATACTATTTTTGCGTGGTAAACGGTGATGAAAAAAGTAGGTAATTAAGTTAGATATGCAACTAAAACTTTCGGCTGATTTCTTCTAACTCTTTGACTGGTTGGGAAAATTAATGCCTGTTTATAGAGGATAATTCCAAATTAAACGATAACTTTGCCGATGAATTAAAAATAAATCTTTGGAATGAGTAGTTCTTTCTTATCTGTCCTGATACAACGTCAGGCAGGGAAATATGGTGATCGTGTAGCGTTGCGTTACCGCGATTATAAAACAGAAACATGGATTCCGGTTTCTTGGAACCAGTTTGCCGCAACTGTAAAAACAGTTTCGAATGCATTGATAGAATTAGGTATAGGCATACAGGAAAATATAGCAGTTTTTTCTCAAAATAAACCGGAATGTCTGTATGTGGACTTTGGAGCTTTTGGGGTACGGGCTGTTACTGTACCATTTTATGCTACCAGTTCCGAGGCGCAGGTACATTATATGGTAGGTGATGCCGAAATACGTTATATCTTTGTAGGTGAACAGTTGCAATATGATGTGGCATTCCGGGTTATGCAACTGGGAAGCCAACTGAAACAGATTATAATTTTCGACAGGGAGGTAAAACGTGATGAGCGGGACCAGACTTCCATTTATTTTGATGACTTTCTGAAATTGGGCGAGGCGCATCCGCATCAAGCTGAGGTAGACAAGCGTACTTCAGAGTCGGGTAATGGTGATCTTGCCAATATTCTTTATACCAGTGGAACAACCGGAGACAGCAAGGGGGTGATGTTGCATCATTCTTGCTATGAGGCGGCCATTCCGGCACACGATGAACGTTTCCCTCAATTGGGTGATCAGGATGTGATTATGAATTTCCTTCCTTTTACTCATGTGTTTGAGCGTGCATGGACTTGCTGGTGTCTTTCGATGGGATGTACTTTGTCTATCAACTTGCGTCCTGCTGATATCCAGAAGACAATAAAGGAGATCCGTCCTACGGCTATGTGCAGTGTTCCCCGTTTCTGGGAGAAAGTGTATGCCGGCGTGCAAGAAAAAATCAATGAGACAACCGGATTGAAAAAGAAGTTGATGCTGGATGCTATTAAAGTGGGACGTGAACATAATTTGGAATATGTGTACAAAGGGCTGACTCCTCCGCCTGTATTGCACATGAAATATAAATTTTATGAGAAAACGATCTATAGCTTGTTGAAAAAGACTATTGGCATTGAAAACGGGCGTTTCTTCCCTACTGCCGGTGCGGCTATTCCGCCGGCTGTACAGGAGTTTGTTTTGTCGGTGGGAATTAATATGGTAGCCGGTTATGGATTGACGGAATCTACTGCAACGGTTGCTTGTGAGAATGATAATGACCATGTGGTTGGTTCGGTGGGGCGTATCATGCCTCATGTGCAGGTCAGAATAGGGGAGAATAACGAAATAATGCTACGTGGTGAGGGAATCACTCATGGCTATTATAAAAAGGAAGCTGCTACAAAAGCAGCGTTTACTGAAGACGGATGGTTCCATACCGGTGATGCGGGTTATATAAAAGATGGGCATTTGTTCCTTACAGAGCGTATCAAGGACTTGTTTAAAACTTCAAACGGGAAGTATATCGCTCCTCAAGCCATTGAAGCCAAATTGGTGGTAGACCGTTATATCGATCAGATTTCTATTATTGCCGATGAACGTAAATTTGTTTCTGCTTTGATAATTCCTGAATATAAACTGGTGAAAGAGTATGCCGCAAAAAAAGGTATTCGCTATGAAAGTATGGAGGAACTGTTGCAGAAACCGGAAATTATTGATTTGTTTAAAGAGCGGATTGATACACTGCAGCAGCAGTTTGCACATTATGAACAGATCAAGAGGTTTACCTTGTTGCCCCATCCTTTCAGTATGGAACGTGGTGAGCTGACCAATACGTTGAAAATAAAACGTAATGTGCTGAACAAGAACTATGCTGCCGAAATAGAAAAGATGTACGAAGAATAATGGGAAAATGAATAGATTTCCACTATCTTTGCACCCTGAAATGCAAAAATTCTCAAGATGATAACAATAGAGCAACTGAAAGACGTAAAAGAACGTACTGCGGCACTTGAAAGATATCTGGACATAGAAAATAAACTGGTTCAGGTGGAAGAAGAACAACTGCGTACGCAGGCGCCCGGTTTTTGGGATGATGCCAAGAAAGCAGAAGCACAAATGAGGAAGGTGAAAGATCTGCAAAAATGGATCGACGGTTACCGTGAGGTAAAGACGATGGCAGATGAACTGGAATTGGCTTTTGACTTTTGTAAAGATGATTTGGTTACCGAAGAAGAAGTGGATGCAGCGTATCAAAAGGCTGTCACTGCGGTGGAGGCATTGGAACTGAAGAATATGCTTCGCCAGGAGGCCGACCAAATGGATTGTGTATTGAAAATTAATTGCGGTGCCGGTGGTACTGAAAGTCAGGATTGGGCTTCCATGCTGATGCGTATGTATATGCGTTGGGCGGAGACCAATGGCTATAAAGTGAGCGTGGCTAACCTTCAGGATGGGGATGAGGCCGGAATCAAGACGGTGACTATGAATATTGAGGGCAGTTTTGCATATGGTTATCTGAAAGGTGAGAATGGAGTCCACCGCTTGGTGCGCGTGTCTCCTTATAATGCTCAGGGGAAACGGATGACTTCTTTTGCTTCTGTGTTTGTAACGCCGTTGGTGGATGATAGTATTGAAGTGACAATTGAACCTGCCCGTATGTCTTGGGATACTTTCCGTTCGGGAGGGGCCGGCGGACAGAATGTGAACAAGGTGGAATCAGGAGTACGTCTGCGTTATCAATATAAAGATCCGTATACCGGTGAGGAAGAGGAAATCTTGATTGAGAATACTGAAACCCGTGACCAGCCGAAGAATAAGGAAAATGCGATGAGACAGTTGCGTTCAATTTTATATGATAAGGAATTGCAGCACCGCATGGAAGAACAGGCCAAGGTGGAGGCTGGCAAGAAGAAGATTGAATGGGGATCACAGATACGCAGTTATGTCTTTGATGACCGTCGTGTGAAGGATCATCGTACTAATTTTCAAACTTCGGATGTGAACGGAGTGATGGATGGAAAGATTGATGGCTTTATCAAGGCATACTTGATGGAGTTTTCCGGTTCGGAGAATTAGTAAATTCTTCGTAATTTATTTGTTTTCTTCTAGAAACTTTGTACTTTTGGGATATTCAAAAGAGATGGTTTAATCTTAAAAATGAAATACTTATGGGAAAGAATAAGAAAGCTGCTTATAGTAAGCGGGAAGAAGAGAAAGCAAATAGGATTGTAAAAGGTCTGTTCATCGGATTAATTGTATTAGCCCTTGTTATTATGGTGGGCTATGCCATGTATGGATAAAAACGGAAAATAAATAGTGAAGTCCTGCTGAGGTTATTCTCTGCGGGGCTTTTTTATATATTAAAACGCTATGGGACAAGAAATAGAACGAAAATTTTTAGTAAAGGACGACAGTTATAAACTAGAGGCTTATGCACATAGTCATATTGTGCAAGGTTATATCTGTAGTGCTCGTGGAAGAACTGTCCGGGTGCGTATTCGGGATAATAAAGGGTATCTTACTATCAAAGGGGCTTCCAATGACTCCGGTACAAGTCGTTATGAGTGGGAGAAGGAGATCAGTTTGCAAGAGGCCGAAGAGTTGATGAAACTGTGTGAGCCTGGGGTGATTGATAAAATCCGGTATTTGGTGAAAAGTGGAGAGCATATCTTTGAAGTGGATGAGTTTTATGGTGAGAATGAAGGCTTGACTGTAGCGGAAGTGGAATTGAATAGTGAGGACGAATTGTTCAAAAAGCCCCATTTCATCGAAAAAGAGGTAACGGGAGATATTCGTTATTATAATTCTTTTTTGATGAAGAATCCTTATACTCGCTGGTAGATAATATATAGGCTTCTTTAACGTCTGAAAATAAACTACTTGCTATCGTTTACCTACCTTTGCAACAAACACAAACTCATTATTGATATATGAAACACAACATTTTATGGGGCATTATCTTGCTTGTGGCAAGTTTGTCATTTACGGCGAAGGCGCAAAAGGCTGTCCAAGGCCAGTTCTCAGTCAAGGGAGTCTTATTAGATTCTTTGTCTAATGAAGGGGAACCGTATTCTACAATCCGTATTTCATTGAAGAACAATCCTGCAAAGCCGGTGAAACTGGCTGTGACAGGAGCGGACGGCAGGTTTGACGAACGGCTTGCCGTGCCGGGGACTTATCTCATTCATTTTACTTCTGTAGGAAAGTCTCCTGTACAGAAGGAGTTCTCGATATCGGCAAATCGTAGGAATGTTGATTTGGGTAAGATTCTGATAGCAGAAGCGACTGAAATGTTGAAAGGAGTGGAGGTGGTAGCGCAGAAACCTTTGGTAAAGGCGGAAATAGACAAAGTGACGTATAGTATAGAGGATGATCCGGATTCTAAAACCAATACGACTCTTGAAATGCTCCGTAAAGTTCCGCTGGTGACTGTAGATGGAGAGGATAAAATTCAAGTAAACGGTAGCAGTAAGTTTAAAGTGCATGTTAATGGCAAGCCGAATAACATGATGAGCAATAATCCTACCGAGGTATTGCGGAGTATGCCGGCCAATTCCATTAAATCTATAGAGGTTATCACCGAGCCTGGGGCTAAATATGACGCGGAAGGGGTGGCGGGCATCTTGAATATTATCACTGTAGGAGCAGGAATGGAAGGATATACGGTGACATTGAATGGTGGTGCAAGCAATATGCGTGTGTATGGTGGCGGTTATGGTACGGTGCAGTCGGGCAAGTTCACTGTTACCGGTAATTATTCTTATAACTACCAGGGATCTCAAAAGGGATTTGAAGATTCATATCGTGAGGATTTCACGTCTCAGGAAAATAAATTTTTGGAGTCGCATCGAAGAAGCAAGAGCTATGGCAATTTTCAATTTGGCAGTCTGGAAGGAAGTTATGAGATTGACACTTTGAATCTGATTAGTTTTTCTATGAATCTGATGACTGGCAATTTTACGAATAAGAGGATTGGAAATACCCAGATGACGAATCATGCCGGTAATCCGGTTTACGGTTACGGTTCTTTGGGAAATAATGAATCGGGCTTTGGCGAAGTGGGGGGCAACATGGATTATCAGCATTCGTTTAAAAAGAAAGGGGAACTTCTTACTTTCTCTTATCGTTTTAGCCATTCCCCCAATAACAGTGAAGCGAATACGGATTATGAGGATACGTTGAATGTTCCTTATCTTTTGCAAAACCAATATTTTAAAAATGATGCCAGCACACAAGAGCATACGGCTCAATTGGACTATACCAATCCGATAAATTCGATACACAGCATTGAAACTGGTATAAAGTATATTTTTCGTAGAAGTAAAAGTGATGGTAAATATTATCTGGCCGATAAAACCGGAGAATATAAGTATGATCAGGATATGAGTACGCAATATGATCATAAGCAGGATATTCTGGCTGCTTATTTGGGCTATCAGCTGAAGTACAAAAAACTCGGTGGAAAGGCGGGAATTCGCTATGAGCATACATTTATGGATGCGGATTATAAAAATAAGGATGAGAAGTTTGATGCTCAGTTTGATGATTTGGTCCCATCCTTGATGTTCTCTTACCAATTGGCTCCTACTCAAAGTTTGAGGGCATCTTATAATATGCGTATCAGCCGGCCGGGTATTTGGTTTTTGAATCCGTTTACTGACACCAGCAACCCTACTGCGATCAGTTACGGTAATCCTGATTTGGAAAGTGAAAAGGCCCATTCGCTTAGTGTTACTTTCGGTAGTTTCTCGCAGAAATTTAATGTAAATGTCAGTGCTAATTATTCTTTTGTCAATAATGGTATAGAGCAATACTCTTTTATAAAAGATGGTGTGATGAATTCTACCTATGATAATATAGGAAAAAGTAAGAATATTAATTTGTCTTTGTTCTTGAACTGGAATATGTCTCCTAAAACCCGCTTTAATATCAATGGACGGGGAGCTTATGTGGATTATAGAAGTTCAGGGCTTGATTTAAAGAATCATGGCTGGGAAGGAAATGTCTTCGGAAGCTTCCAGCAGACTCTGCCTTGGGATCTGCGTCTGAGTCTGAACGGAGGGGGTGGTACTCCGCATATCTCTTTGCAAGGTAAAAGTTCCTCTTTCTATTATTATGCGATAGGGCTCAGTCGTTCTTTCTTGAAGGAAAAGAGGCTGACTATATCTCTTAACTCGTCCAATTTATTTAATAAATATATTACTTTTAAGAATAACATCAATACTCCTACTTTCTGCTCTTCTACTGCTACCAGAATTCCGATGCGTTATTATGGATTTAATATCAGTTGGCGTTTTGGGGAGTTGAAGGCTCAGGTAAAAAAAGCTGCGCGAAGCATTAATAATGATGATTTGAAAAGTGGAGGAGGTAATGCTGGAACCGGTGGAGGGATACCGGCTAATTAAAAGTTAAAACGAAACCACCTGTTAACTGTTAATTTAGGGGGTAAAAACTGTTATTTGATAGTTTATACCCCCTTTGTTGTTAGTTTTTCTGTCGTGACTTTTGCGAGAAGTCGTTAATATTGCAGCAGAAAGCAAAAACAGAAAATAACAATTTAAAAATAGATTAATATGAAGACAGTCGACTTTACACAGCATTTACTAAGTATACAAACCGAATTATTTCGCTTTGCATTTAAATTGACAGCTGACAGAGAAGAGGCTAATGATTTGTTGCAGGAAACTTCACTTAAAGCTTTGGACAACGAAGAGAAGTTTACTCCAGATACGAATTTTAAAGGATGGATGTACACCATCATGCGTAATATATTTATAAATAATTATCGTAAAACAGTGCGTGATCAGACTTTCGTCGATCAGACAGATAACTTGTTCCATTTGAATCTTCCACAGGACTCAGGATTCGATTCTACAGAAGGTGCTTATGATTTGAAAGAGATACATCGTATCGTGAATGCGTTGCCTAAAGATTACCGTGTGCCGTTTGCTATGTATGTATCAGGATTTAAATATAGGGAAATTGCCGAAAAACTGGGACTTCCGTTGGGAACAGTGAAAAGCCGTATCTTTTTCACTCGTCAGAGGTTGCAGAATGATCTGAAAGATTTCCGTTAAGTTGACTCTCTATCTTTATTATATAACTTTGACTTTTATCATCACGCCGACTGTTCGCGAAGAATCGTCGGCGTTTCTTTTTAGGATTTACGCCATATAAGGGGGCGAAGTAAGTAATATCCTATTAAGGCGGCTAGTCCGACTCCAATGCTGTTTGCCAGAAAATCCAGCCAGTCACCGCTGCGGGTATCTGTGCAATAAGCTTGCATCAGTTCGATACACCCGCTCATAGCTACAGGAGCTATGATGCCTCCCCATATTACATGATTCCAATTGATGGCCTTATGATTCCTCAGGTATTCTATCCATAAAATGAAACAGAGTCCTCCATACATGCATATATGCACTATTTTGTCTATGTAGGGGATTTCTTCCACATCTGTTTTAGGAGGAGTGAAAAAGGAAAGATAAAAGATGATAGCTACAATGATCAAGGATACCGGATATTTTCTAAAATAATATAGCATACTTTAATTTTTTTGTGATTCGTCGCAAAAGTACGATTAATTTTATACTTTTGCAGGCTAACCAGTGTTGATTTATAATAATTTGATAGTTTTTTATGCAAAAAAGCGAAAGAGTAAATTTCGGAAGTAAGATTGGGGCTGTTCTGGCGGCGGCAGGTTCGGCTGTAGGACTTGGTAATATATGGAGGTTTCCCTATGAAACGGGAAATCATGGAGGTGCGGCATTTATCTTAGTATACTTGGCGTGTGTTTTTATGTTGGGAATGCCTATTATGATTGCCGAATTCACAGTAGGTCGTCATTCAAAAGCAAGTACGGGACGTGCTTATAAGGTTTTGGCACCCGGAACTCATTGGAAGTGGTTGGGATATTTGGGGGTTTTGGCCGGTTTTCTTATTCTAGGATATTATTCGGTAGTGGCAGGATGGACTTTGGAATATATATTGGAAGCGGGAATGAATGGTTTTGCAGATAAGAAGCCGGAAGATTTTGTGGTTGCTTTCCAGAGTTTTTCGAAGGACCCTGTTCGTCCGCTTATCTGGCTGGTCATCTTTTTATTGGCCACCCATTTTGTTATAGTAAAGGGAGTGAAAGATGGAATAGAGAAATCTTCGAAGGTGCTGATGCCTGTTTTGTTTGTACTGATAGTAGTTTTGGTGGGGTGCTCATTGTCGCTTCCCAATGCGGAAAAAGGTTTGGAGTTTCTGCTGAAGCCTGATTTCAGTAAAGTGAACGGAGATGTTTTCTTAGGGGCTATGGGGCAGGCGTTCTTTTCCTTGAGTTTGGGAATGGGATGTCTTTCAACCTATGCTTCTTATTTTGGGAAAGAAACCAAACTGGGAAATACGGCTCTGAGTGTCGGTGTGATTGATACTTTTGTGGCTGTCTTGGCCGGATTGATTATTTTTCCGGCGGCCTTTTCTGTAGGTATCCAGCCGGATGCGGGACCATCATTAATTTTTATTACATTGCCTAATGTTTTTCAGCAAGCTTTTAGCGGTGTGCCGATATTAGCTTATATTTTCTCGGTGATGTTCTATGTCTTGTTGGCTTTGGCTGCATTGACTTCTACTATTTCTCTACATGAAGTGGTGACGGCTTTTCTGCACGAGGAATTCAATTTAACTCGTGGCCGTGCTGCTAGATTGGTCACTTTCGGGTGCATTATAATTGGAGTCATTTCTTCCTTGTCATTGGGAGTTATGCAGAAATATACGCTGTTTGATAAGGGATTCTTTGACTTACTTGATTTTGTCACTGCAAAAATAATGCTTCCTTTGGGTGGCTTGCTGGTATGTATCTTTGTAGGATGGTATTTGAAACGTTCCGTTTCTTATGAAGAATTGACCAATGGGGGAAAACTGAAAGCAGGTCTTTTCAATCTGTATATCTTCTTGTTGAGATACGTGGCACCTGTGGCTATCATTTTGATTTTTATCAATGAATTAGGGCTAATTTAGAATTGTAATGTGGAAAGACTTCTTCTATTTTTCGAAAAGCGAACGAAGAGCTATACTTTTTTTGTTGACTTTGCTTTTCATATTTATGTGTATATGGGTTCTGTTTCCAGTAAAGGAAGAGTCTTTGGAACAGGATCAAGAGGGGATAGAAGAAATAAAAAACTTTCTGGCCGGAGTACATGAGATGGAGGAGAAGGAATCTCTGCGATATTCCTATGATAAGCCTAAAAGAAGAGAGGTGGTATTGGCTGCTTTTGATCCAAATTCAGCCGATTCCATCGAATTTTTGCAACGTGGATTGCCTCCTTTTATTGCACATACTATTTTGCAATACCGGAGAGCCGGCGGTAAATTCAGGACAGCGGATGATTTCTCTCGTGTTTATGGCTTGTCGTCCGAGAAATTTAATATGTTAAAACCTTATATCCAGATATCAGAGGCTTTTCGGCGGAAACAGGATACATTGCACTTTATCAAAAAGGCGGAGAAAGATACGTTGGCGGTTTATAAATATCCGGAAGGAACTTTAGTCGATTTGAATGAAGCGGACACTACCGAGTTGAAAAAGATTCCGGGAATAGGCAGTGGCATTGCACGCATGATTGTGGCTTACCGGAAACGTTTGGGAGGTTTTTATGATATGGCTCAGTTGAAGGAAGTGAACTATGTAGATGAGGATATGTTGAGATGGTTTAAACTCGGAAATGCACCAATTCATCGGATAAATGCCAATAAGGCCGGGCTTGACAAACTTCGCTCTCATCCTTATATGAATTTTTATCAGGCAAAGGTAATTATAGAATATAGGAGGAAAAAGGGAAAATTAAAAAGTCTTTCCCAGTTATCCTTGTATGAGGAATTCACTGAGAAAGACTTGGAACGTTTGTCGCACTATCTTGCTTTTGATTAATTGTTGGGATAACCAGCAGCTTCTGCTATTTTTACCGGAATTTCGGTATTGTCAATGCGACCTTGGAATAGTTGGGCGCCGGCTCCGATAGCGAATACGGGTACATAACCTCCAGAGTGCCCACCACTGGTCCAACCTACCAGAGCGATGTCATCCAGAATTCTTTTGGCCTCAGCTGCCAAAGGTTCGTCTTGTTGATATTCACTTTTGGTCAAATCTATCTCTTTACCGCTAAATGATTCATCATATACTTTCTTCAGGGATGCTTCTTGCTTTTCATTCAGTTGAATACTATCCCAAAATCCGAAATTATCCTTCAATGATTGCTTGATAACTTCCCAAGGTACTTGATTCTTGTATTTTTTTCTTAATTCGTTTACAATTTTAGTATATCCGCTTTCACTTACTTTTTGTGATTTTAAAGCTTGCAGGTTCAAAGTATACGGACCTTTTCCTAAAACGATTCCTCCGGTTTCGTGGTCGGCTGTTACTACAATCAGGGTTTCATCGGGATGTTGTTCATAGAATTCGTAAGCAACTTTTATGGCATTGTCCATATCCATCACTTCGTGGAATACGGTAGCGGCGTCGTTGCTGTGGCAAGCCCAGTCTATTTTACCTCCTTCAACCATCAGGAAGAACCCTTTTGATAGATCTTTAGACAGGAAATTGATTCCGGCACGGGTGATTTCAGTTAAAGTCATATCGCCTTTTTTTCGATCGATAGCATAGGGGATAGCACTATTGTCTGTTGCTGTTGCAGGTTGTAAGAGAATCAGTTTGTCCGATTTTTTTGCTTTTTTCTGATAGTCCTTGTAGCCACGGGCTATGGTATATCCGGCTTTGTCCACCAGTGTGTACAGACTTTCTGAATTTGAACCGGCGGCTTTTTTGTTGGTGGGATCTAAAAAGTCTGATCCTGCATAGAAATCGAAGTTGGCATCAATCAAATCCAGACCCACGTTGTAATAGCTGCTTCTTTGTCCTTGGTGTGCGTAAAAAGCAGCCGGTGTGGCATGGTCTACGCTGACACTGGTACTGATACCTACACGGCAACCTTTATTTTTTGCCCAAGAAGCAACACTGTTAACTTTGGTTTCCAGATCCTTTTTCACACCTAATGCGCCATTTTTTGTTTTGTTTCCCGTAGCAAGTGCTGTTCCTGCGGCGGCCGAATCTGTCACTCCGTTGGTTGCCGAGAAAGTAGTGGCTATGGTTGCATAAGGAAATTGGGTGAATAATAACGGAGTCACACCAATTTTGCCTTCCAACTCTCCACGATACATCTCTGTTCCTAAAACTTGGTTAACACCCATTCCATCTCCGATGAAATAAAATACATACTTTGCTTGCTGTGCCTGTACAAAAAGAATGGACAGGAATACAAATACAATAATAAACGATAGTTTTTTCATATTAATTGAGTTAATGACATTTTTTTCAGCCTAGCAAATATAGGGAAAAAAGACTTTTTATCGGTACTTCTTTCTTGAATAATTGAGATTTAATGGCCAAATACTTTTTTTGCAATAAGTTTGTAAATGAAATGTTTTTGGGGTGTAATATAAAAAATCTGTTTGGGAGTAGGGAATCCCGTGCTTTATACTATGCATCTGTTTGCTTTCGACATGGATATTGCATACAGATAATTGCTTTAATATTAGTGATTATTAATTATAAATCTTATATTTGTCTAATCTAGAGTCAGTAAATAAAGTATGGGAGAATTTATAAATGTATTAGTGTCAAAAGGGAAAAGCAATTTGATACCGGAAAAAGATAACCTGTATGGACAGTTTGTCGGTGAATGGGATTTTGAATGGGTTGATAACCAAGGTACAACAGGCGAAAGACATGTTCAGGGAGAGTGGATATTCGCTTGGGTGCTGGAAGGGACTGCAATTCAAGATGTGTTTATTTGCCCTTCGCGTAAGGCACGGATTAAAGATTATCAACCGGATGCAGCTTATGCGACTGCGGTACGTATGTATAATCCTAATACAGAGGCATGGGATATTTTATATACGGAATTAGGAGGGGCTACACAACTGGAAGGAAAAAGAGAAGGAAACAGGATTGTTCAGACGGAAATTAATGAGAAGAATATACAGTGGGTGTTTTCAGAAATTACAACGACTTCATTCCGTTGGCAACGTATGGTAAAACGTCCGGATGGTACTTGGGAAACTGAAGCTGAACTTTTTGCCGTTCGTCGATGATTAAGATGTATATTATATAAGTTTGAGAATATTGCAGCCTAAAATGGACTTGTTGTAGTAGAAGCTTAGAGGTGATTTGACGAGTTTATAAAGAAAGAATGTGTGAATGATAAACAACTTCAGAACCGCTTTCTTGCATTTAGCGGAGAAAATATATTCAAACTAAATCCTGCTAGCTATACGCAGGAAAAGATGTGGGCAGGTATATGGAATCTTTGTGTAAGAATCTTTCTGCTTATACTCTTGATGATGCTCCCGAAGATGCTCCCGAAGATGTTCGGGAACTCTATAAAGATGAATTCATCCAGCTTTATGCTTCAAGTATAAAGTGTTTTTTTAATATGCATCAAATTGGGATTTATATCGGGAAGGAGTAGTTTTGCTCCAAGACTTAATCAAATATGGAGGCAGGTCAGAAGCGGATAAAGTTACAATTGAGCGGAAAGCTCGTATACCTCGTCATCCAGTCTATATTGCCGTATTTTGCGTTTTGTGAGAAAATAAAAAATCCTGATTCCGGAAATCAGGATTTTACTGTCTTTTTTTCTTCAAGGTGGTGCCACCAGCAACCGAAAATCGGTTTGTATGGCACTATTTCTCAATAAGTTATATCTTTCCTACGATGTAAGTCCCTTGAATAAGGTTTTCACAGCTTTGCACCGTTCAACATCAGTTTGTATCTTGGGTACGCATTTCTGAATGCAAAGATAAGTATTATTATATGAAAGCAATATTTTGCTCTTCATAATTTGAATACGGTTATCGTTTTTTCTTCCAATAAGGTTTAGTCCAAAAAGAGTACCCTGAATTGCGATAGCTTCGTTCTGGAACAGCAGCCTGTAATATTCGATCCATATCATAAGAATTGAGATAATTGTCCTTTTTAGCTATGAAAGGATCAAGCCAATCAGCTTTCTCTCTAGCCCATTGTATCTTTGCTAGCAGTTCATCATCAGTTTCACCATCTCAATACGTTCTGTCTTTCTATTATCTGCTTCAATCTCTAGGTATGCTACTATACTAATTATTTTATCTTCGATTTTAGTATAAGCCGTATCATGAACTAGTGTTGGGCTATGAAAGCTCGAACTATGATAAATATAAAACTGTAATTCGCCAGAAAAGATATTATTATTGTTATCACAGCGATTACTGCTATTAGGATTTTGCTTTTTTCTTTCAGTTAATCTTATTTGAATTTCCTCACCATCAACAATGGCATAGGTCTGATTGTCTTTGCATTTAATACTATGTCCTCTAAAAATTAAGCCTTTTATAATTGTATCAAAAATAGATAGTGCTCTATCTAGCATATTCTCAGAAACATAGAGGTCTAACGTTTCTCTTATTTTACTTTTATAGGGATTTTTCTTTAAATATTGATTTTCTGATCGCTGTCTGAATTTTTCTTTTGTGTCGATTATTAGAGGATTTTTAGCATATAAGACTTCTGGAACCTTAAAGCATGAAATATCACCACTGCAAATTTCCAGTTCACGTTGCTTGTATGGATTTACGGATTTCTCCATTTCTACTTTAGGTTCTTTGGCTTCTTGAAGTGTTGTTGATTGAGTTGCGTTTGTTTCCTCTTGTTGGAACGGTAGAGGTGTGACTTGCTTACCATATTTCAGTTTTGCCCAATACCCCAAAGGTGGTGTGGGTATATTCATCGATTTACAGCGTTTTCTTAAACCATTATCTGAAAGACCAAAACGTTTACATATGGTTGTCATTGGCTCAGACCATACTAAGTCATATAATTCTTTGCGTGTCAGTTCCATACTGATTGAGTATTAGTAGTTTCTCTTTGATGTATATTTTTCTTGTAGAGTAGCAACACGTTCCTTCTCAACCCATTTAATTAATTCGTCCTCAAAGAAATAAACTTTGTTTCCTTGTATATAATGAGGTATGGTTCGGTTTCTGACCATTTTATTGATGCCATTTTTAGTTTGATTTAGAATTTGACATGCTTTTTCAATATTTATAGGTCTGTGCTTATCAACCCCTAAACCTAATTGTGACTCTATATGTTCAAGTAAAACTCTCATTTCAGCAATTTCATTTATAAGATAATTTACTGCTTTAGGAGTGTTTTGCAAAGTCAACTCCTCTTTATTGATTGTTTCATCAGTATTCATATGCCAAACAGTTATATTGATTAATAATGCTATGATAATGTAGCTTACTGTTGATTTATAATATAATACCCCCCCGTTTTTTGTGCCCCCCTAAACTCAATTAAACCTGATTTAACTAAAGAATTTAAGTGGCGTTTTGCTGTTGGAATACTTTTCTTTATTAATTCTGCAATCTTGGACGAATTGAGTCCAGGATATTTCTGGATTATCTTTAAAACTTCTTTCTCCTTGCTATTTACAGTATCATTTACAGTATCATTTACAGTATCATTCTTGATACTGATACCTCTTTTGAATATAACCGTAAACATCCCGTCCGTATGAAAATCAGGCTCAGGAAGATTGGCTTCTTTCATAGCTTCTTGCATACGGGGAATGCCGGATGCCACCCTTTCAACCAAATGCATACGGGTAAACAATCCAAAGATTAATGGGTTGCGTGTCATGCTCTTGTGTCCGAAATCTTTAGCTACGATAGGCAAAAGCCCTCCGGGATTAGAAACCTCTACCCGGTCATCAAACATTTCTATTGTAATGGTTGCTCCCTGTTCGTAATAATCACGATGTGAGAGAGCGTTAATAATGGCTTCTTTAAACACAGTAAGAGGAATTTCCCAAATTTCTTCTCTTGGTCCTGCTCCCTCAATTTTATAAGCTACTTGCAGTTTACTTTCCAGCCATGCCATAGCCTGCAAATATTGTTGGTATAGTGGACCGCCAAAGGTTTTATCATCAATGATATATACTTTGGTTGTTCCTTTGAAAAGGACACATCTTGTTACTGCGTGTGGAAACTTTCGTTCAGGTTGTTTCCCAAAGAACATGGCTGCTCCATTCTTGGCTACTCCGTTATCCGTAAACAGTTCCAAATTCTCAAATATCTGTTTGTTGGCAGTCGATGGACTTAGCTTTGCTTCCGTGCGAAAGTCTTTTATCGCTTGTTCATCTGCATCTGTGTAAATGTTGAACCACGAACAAGGGATAGCATCAAAAAATATTTTGTTGCATTCCTGAAAGAAACTGCGCATTTCTTCGACAGTACGAAGTTTCTGTGAGTTTGCTCCCTCACGCACAAAGATAGAACCGGAAAATATATAAGGTTTATCTTTCCCTGATGGAACATCAATTACCCAAACTGTCTTATCCTCGATATTTACCGCATACATATCACAATGGAGAGCTGGAGATATTTCACTGATAGAGCCTTGAATGGCTGAACGTTTGTCATTTTCCAAACCTGTGCCAATAATCTGTCCGTTATCATCTACGCCGATAAGCAAATATCCTCCGTCAGCATTAGCGAAAGCGCAAATTTCCTCTGTTAGTTCACGAACTTTTAAAGGTACACGAACTTTAAACTCTACATTATAGCCTTCTCCGCTATCGATAAGTGATTGTATGGTTTCTGTATTTGTCATAGACATCTATAAATATAATGCAAAAATAGTCATTTCTATTGTTTTAATAACTCTAAAAACAAGGATATATATATGGTTTACTTCAAATTGTTCTTTCTGAAATTAGAGGGGCTGCATCCTCTATACTTTTTGAAAAACTTATTAAGATGGCTTTCATCGGTAAATCCCAATTCTTCAACGATTTCACAAATTCTCATTTGACTATGTAATAATCTATTTTCTACTAACTTTAGTTTGTAGTTTAAAATGTATTGCTGCATAGTTTCATTAGTATGTTTTTTGATATATCGTCCTAAATAATTCTCCGAAATGCCAAAATGTTGGCTTATATCTTTTGCTCTGATTTTACCTGTTTTATAGATGTTTGCTTGAATATACTGCAATATGTCAAGCGATTTGTCCTCAGAGCATTCATCCACCTGTTCAGGCAAGAACATTGCGATATTGCGTGCTACCACAATAATAATCGTATTAATTATTTGTGTTATAATCTCCTTGCTGTATAAATTTCGGTTAATATATTCCCTGATAATCGCTTCAATCATGGGTTTCACCAATAGCTTATCTACTTTATTTCTTAGTATACAACCGGGTTGATGATTAGCATGTTGAAGAATAAACTCCAGTCTTTGGATATTTTCAGCACCGAAAACAGAAGAATGTATATATATGTCGTTAAACTTGATGTCGACAAACTTAGTTGTTGTATGGATTTCGAAAGAATGCGTATCTCCGGGAGTAATCATAAACAAATGTCCGTCATGATAAGGAAACATATTGTTGTTAATCCATTGGATGCCTGTTCCTGAAAGAATATATACTAATTCAAAAAAGGTATGTTCATGCTCTTTTAGCAAGGATTCGTCAAGCTCGCTAAAACTAATTTCGAATGGTTGATGTAGGTTTTCTCTTTTCATGCCATAAATATAGCCCTAAAAAACGGATTAATACCAAAATAACGAAAAATAATACCTAAAATTAGCCGAAAAATCGGTATAACTTTGCAATATATTTAAAATTATAGCTTATGAAAACTGAAATGGAAAAATGTTTGGCAGGTGAATGGTATGATTGCCACGACCCGTTTTTTATGGATTTGAAAAGTAAAGCTCATCACTTGTTGATGAAATATAATTCTTTGCCGTATGAACAAAAGACTGAAAAATATGCCGTACTAAAGGAAATGTTTGGAAGTATAGGCGCAAATGTTTCTGTCGGTCATTCGTTTATATGTGATTATGGATGCAATATACATATCGGTGATAATGTCACCGTAAATACTGGTTGTACATTTGTCGATTGCAATAAGATTACCATAGGGAACAATGTGCTGGTAGCACCTAATGTACAAATCTATACGGCAACTCACCCGGTAGAGTTTAATGAACGACTTGTATTGACAGAAACCCCGGATGGCTGTAAGTATGTCCGTCGAACTTTTGCCCTCCCTGTCATGATAGAGGATGGCTGCTGGATTGGCGGTGGAGTAATTATTTTACCGGGAGTGACAATAGGGCAAAAATGTGTGATTGGTGCAGGAAGTGTTGTAACCAAAGATATTCCGGCAAATAGCTTGGCGGTAGGAAATTCTTGCCGGGTGATACGGAAAATCAATCAAATGTAAGGTTATGATTAAATTAGTAGCCTTTGACTTAGACGGTACAATCGGAGATACAATTCCCATGTGCCTCAAAGCCTTAAAAAAGGCAGTAACTCCCTATGTTACTCTTAATGATGTATCCGAAAATGATATTTTAGAAACTTTTGGACTAAATGAAAAAGGGATGATAAAAAAACTTGTTGGTTATAATTGGGAAAATGCTTTGGATGACTTCTACGTGATATACGAACAAATGCATATAATGTGCCCTCGTCCTTTCGACGGTATAACAGAACTGATTGAGAAGTTAAAAAAGAAATCTATTCTTATTGCTTTGGTTACAGGAAAAGGAGAAAAGAGCTGTGCGATAACATTACGTCAATTTAATATGGACACGTGTTTTGATAAAGTAAAAACTGGAAATCCTTTCAAAAATAATAAAGCAGAGAATTTTAGGGAACTGCTCGCAGATTATAAATTACAACCGGATGAAATGATATATATAGGTGATACAGTTTCAGATATTGTGTCTTGTAGGGAAGTTGGAATACGATGTTTATCTGCTTCATGGATAACTTCTTGCTTAGATGCACAAAAATTAGAAGCTCACAATGCTGGGAATGTTTTTTATTCAATAGCTTCACTTGAATGCTATTTAATGGGATGACAAATATATGTGCTTAATAAAAAAACATTTAGTATTTCTATTGTATGAACAAAATATCAGATTTGAGTTTCTTTCGATTATTATCGGAATGCTCACAACGTAAAGTTTTCGGTATCAGAGTTTATGGAAGCTATTGAGGAATTGGCTATTCATTTGGCTGATTTCAGTATCAGCGAACAGGATAATAGCGTTTTATTACGCTATTTTTCATTCGGATTACATAGACTTAAATCGTATCATGTACGGTTTGAGCAAGAAAAAAATGCCTTATTTGTATCCCATTGATGAAGCGATTGGGCTACTGAACAATGAAATACGCCTTGTGGAATGGCGTATCAAGTACCCGGAGCAATTCAAATCACACTTTAACAAACAACCTTTTTCCCCTCTTTATTTGGCAGACAAAACAAATCTGATTGATATAATGGAAATTATCAGCGGTTTATTCCTTTCCAAACATATCGTCTATAAAAATGATAAACCTACTTTCTTGTCCGACTTGTCTAAAGTTACAGGCGCATAATCTATGTTTACTGCCTTTTTCATTTTTTCTATTTCTTCGTTCATTGTACCGAGCAGGGTACGCATTTCCGTCTCTTTTCCGAATACCCGTTTCAGGAGAAGTTTTGTCTTCAGAATGAAGAACAGGATGTTCATTGTTCCTGATCCCTAAGCTCGTATACCTCGTCATCCAGTCTATATTGTTGTATTTGCGTTTTGTGAGAAAACAAAAAATCCTGATTCCGTTTGGAAATCAGGATTTTATTGCCTTTTTTTCTTCAAAGTGGTGCCACCAGGAATCGAATGTTTAAATTCAAAATCCTAAATTACAGCACTTTAATATCTTTGGAAAAATCCCCGAACCACTGAATCAGCCATATGCTAAATTCACCAATTTTCGATAGATTCTCGTTAATCATCCTTTGACTTTACAAAGGTAAGTGTTCGGTTCTATTCCTCCAAATATTTATATGATTATTTAGGGGTCGCTATAAACTATTTTATAAAGTTTATCTTTTGATTATTAGTGATTTAAGAAATGTCATTCAAATGCCAAAACTTTGTTTCTTTCCAATATATCTATAATGTCCTGTTCCTTATACAGAATCTTTCCTCCTATTTTGTAATATGGCAATTTGCCATTCATTCTATATTCAATGAGTGTTCTTTTTGTAATTTTGAGAGCTTTAGATAACTCCTGTTCTGTAATATAACGGTTCCCGTCCAATATAGGTCTGTAGATTAAAGAATTTGTATCCAACATTTTGGATATACTTTCCATGACTTCAATAAATCTTTTAACCTCATTACTATCCTTATTCAATACTATCTGTCCCATTTCCATTATTAGTATGTGTTTTGAGGTTCTTCTTCATATAGTTTAGAATATCTTCTTTATTATAATATACTTTTCTGTCTATACGACTGAAAGGGATTAGTCCTTTCTGCCTTAGAGACAATAGTTTTCTGTCTGATATATTCATAAGAATACATACATCCTGATTATCCAACCATTCATTCAGTTCAGATTTGGAAGAGTTCTGTCTTTTCAGTTGTTCTTCTATCTTGAATAATATGTTGTTCATTTCCATAAATGCGCCGGCTTCTATGTTCACTATCTCCATAATCATTAGTTTAAGTGGTTGGTACAAAAATATAATAGAAGGTTGTGGAACACAAGAGAATATCATCAATGTTCATAATATGACATCAGATGTCATGGCGAAGCCACAGGAATATGCAGATCGGAGGAAGCTGAAATCCCTGTCTTATTTCGGGTTTTGATAAGCAGTCTATGTTTTGTTTTTGAGGAAGGGGGATTTTCACAGTATTTATGAGGCTATATATGGAATATAAGGATAGCCGCCTTTGGTTTATGGCTATGCGTCACGTCGGTCGCAGTTAATCCCTGTAATCTTTTCTTTAATTCTAATCCGTTTGCCGCCGCATTCTTTTTCAGGTGAATTTTCATGGCGTAAGCCATAAAGAAAATTCTCCTGAAAAAAGGAATAAATGCGGCTGGCAAATCAGGATTAGGATTTATCTTTGATGGAAGGGAGAAATATTTATAGGACTTCTTTCCTTTAAAATGAAAACTTTTCATTAAATTGCGCTCATAATAACAATAATGACTTTATGCAAGATATAAATAGACTGAAATTGGTTCTTGTTGAGAAGAAACGTACCAATAAATGGTTGAGTGAACAGTTAGGTATCAATCCTTCTACAGTGTCTAAATGGTGCACTAACTCTTCTCAACCTGATTTGGAAACTCTTATAAAAATAGCATCACTGCTTGAAGTGAACGTACAGGATTTGTTGAATACTCCTAAGGTATGAAAGTATGGCAATCAATGATAAAAAAGTAAAGTATGATTCCGGTATAAATGTTTTGGGTAGTATTCCTGATTATGGAGCAATGCTTGAATTTATTTGCGAGTACACAGGTAAGAAGTCAGAATCAGAGCAGGCGTTTTCTTTCAGAACACATAAAACCTTTAATAGATTCCTGGCTGCTATCAAAGCTTCCATTCTTCAGTTTGCCAATGATGATCAGAAGACTATGTTTCTTTCCGCTATCAGTTCAGATGATTTTTCTGTAAGAGAAAAATTGCTTGTATTGTTTTGGCAGTTGGTTTATAGTAACGCTCTTTTTGCTAAAGTGACCAAGGACGTTTTTATGAGAGCTGTATATCAGGGGAGGACCTCTCTTTCTGTTATAGATGTATTGAGCTTGCTGCATCATATAAAGGAAACGGAAGAGGGGGAATTGAACTGGTCGGAAGAAACTTTGAAAATAACAGCATCCAAATATCTGACAATGCTTAAGAAAATGAACCTGGCTGAAGGTAAAACAGCTAAGGATATATGCCATCCTATCATTACAGGACAGCTGTTTGTTTATTTTATCCGTTGGATAATAGTTACATGTCCTGAGAACAGGACGTTGGAAAATCCATTTGTCATCTTTGGGTTTATGGACAAGAGAAGCATTATCGAGAGATTAAAAAAAGTTGAGTATCTTTCACTATGGCAGATCAGCCAGATGGGTGAAGATGTAACCATAGATTTGATAGACCATGAGTAGTACATTTCAGATAGAGCATAATCGTTTGTTTGGAGAACTGAGAGAAGTGCTTAAAACAGATATAGCGCGCATTACAGGTAAGGCAAATGGAGGAAGAAGCATCCTTTTTGTTTATCCTCCTGAAGATGATGATGCCTATATAGCGTATGCAAGAAAGAATTTTAATTCTGATGAATATTCTTTTATAGATTTAAGAACTCTTTTTACAGAGTTTGTTTCTGAACAAGGAATAGAACAGTTTCAGGAGAATTACAAGGAATTTGGAAATGAAGTTTTCTTTAGTGATAATTTCTATGAAGAAACTTTCTTCTATTATATAATTAAAGCTATAGAAAATTCCTATCAAATGAATAAGATTCCTGTCCTTGTTCATACAGGTGCTATTTATGGTATGGGCTTCTCCAATATCAATATTATGGAACATCGGATTGTGATGTCAGCCCAACTTCCATTGATTGCTTTTTATCCTGCTACTGTGGATAAAGATAACATTAACTTTTTGGGTAAGCAGATTGCTTCCAAATACCGCTGTATCGTAATAAAATAAATCAGAAACCTATTGATTAAAGATGTCTTATGAGTAAGATAAAAGATATACTCTCCATTGAATTGGAGAACGACATAAAGAATGTCATTGACTTGAATTCGCAAAATGAGGAAGATATAAAAGATGAACTGGATGGTTTTATCCTTACGGAAAGTCTTGCCAAACATTTATCTGATTTCCTTGATGTATTCTGTTCAGATATGAAGGAATCCGGTGTGTGGCTTAGTGGCTTTTATGGTTCCGGTAAATCATATTTCGCAAAGATGATAGGTTTCCTGATAGCCAATCCTGTTATTAAAGGAACCCCTATGCGTGACCGGTTTATGCCTAAACTTATTGGTCTTAAGAATAAGGAAATCATAGAGAATCAGATACGTTCATTGGATAAGACAGATTATCAGGTTACTCTGTTCGACTGTGCTAAAGTAGATTCCAGTCATGGCATATCGTATATGGCTATGAGCCATTTCCTGTTATCTTTGGGTTTTCTGAGTAACTGGATTGGAATGATGGAATTCAATCTGATGCTTGAAAACAGATATGACAAGTTCTTATCTACAGTAAAGGAGCAGAATGCAGGAAAAGACTGGTATGACATAAGAAAAAAAATGTCTGCAGTTCCGACTCTTAAAAAAGCTATTCTTACTTTCATGGCAGAAGATGAATATGAAGAAACCCGTAAACTGATTGATGAAAGAATAAAAACATACGATGCTACAAAACTGAAGGAAGATTTGAGCCTTTATCTGGAACATTATCCGGAAAAGAAAATCGTGTTCTTCATTGATGAAATGAGCGAAGCTTTAAGTCAGAAGAAAATTAATCTTCTGGATTTGGAAGGACTTTCGGAAGCCTTGTCTTCTCTTGGAAACAGAGTATGGACTGTGGGTATCGCACAACAGGCCTTTAATGATGTATTGAATGCATCCGGACTGAATATTCATCAACTCAACAAGGTGGAAGCCAGATTCAAGACTCGTATCCCTATAGCTGCCGAAGAAATTGACACTATTATCCGTAAGCGGTTGTTGGCTAAGACCGATTCAGGAAAAGAACAGTTGGAAGCTTATTATGATAAGAACAACGGTATGATTCAGGATATAACCCATATTGCCGGTGTTTCCCTGAATGCCACTAAAGATGAGCATACATATGCTGATTATTATCCGTTCTATGAGCATCAGTTCAAACTGTTGCAGTATTTCCTGTTCGGCTCAAGAGATACGGTAACTTCTCAAATCGGTACCCGCGGTATGTTGGTTTCAGTGTTCGATGTATTGAAAAAAGAAGCTATGACTGAAGCGGACGTATTTACGCATGTCAATGCTACGCAACTATGTCGTCAGGCAGAGGAAAATATTCCGGAAGCATTGCGTATGCGCTATGAACAGGCGGATAACCATGTCAGTAAAGAATGTATGAAGTATGTAGAAGGAAGAGCTTTGCTGCAAACCATTCATTTTCTGGAGAAAGCCAATGCCTACACTACAACAGAAAATATCACCAAGTCTTATGTCCGCAGACCGGAAGACTATTACAGTGTGCTTGCTGAAGTAAAGAAAGCACTTGAAATATTGGTAGAGCGTAATGTCTTGATTACATCCGGTAATCAGTATCGTATCACCAGCCAGATAGAACAGCAGATTATCGATGATATGAATTCATACTCTGCTGAAGTTTATCGTGTGCGTGCCGAGGTAACCAAAATATTGAAACAACAGAAGATTATCAAAGTTTCGCAGACATTAACTTCTGATGGACAGGCTATACCATTCTGTGTAGAAAACTCCCTTGGAGAAAACTTTGTAAATGCAGGAGAAAAATATATGAAGGTCAGATTCTATGATGTTTTTCATGAAGATCATGCACAGCTTGTGGCTTCTGTAAAACAAGATACACAGAATCAAAAAGGTATAATAAGTATCATCCCTTCATCTGTTTACGGAACAGAAATCTTTAATCGTGCACAGGAGCTTTTGAAGATAGATTATATCGAAACCAAGACTTATCATACAGCAGATGAGAAGAAGGTAGTAAACAATATCGTTTCTACTAAGGAAGAAAAGATGAAATTCCTTACTGAATTGATCAACAAATCATACACGGAAGGAACAGCAGTCTATCTGTTTAACACTTATCAGTTGACTGATGCCAATTACCAGAAAGAAATAGAATCTCTTCAGCGCAAGATGTTTGGAAATATTTTCTATAAGAGACTGGGAGCGTCTTTATCCGATTCATTGGCAGTTAAAGTGCTTACGGCAAACAGTACTCAACTGACTACCATGTTTGGCGGTTCGGAGGAATTCCGTTTCTTCGATTCTGCCGGAAAGTTTATCGGTGAGAATTTAAGTGTATCTGCAGAGATTTTAGAGAAATGCAAGTCGTACTGTACAGGAGATAAACTGGAAGAGGAACTGTCTGCACCTCCTACAGGGTATAAGTTCGGAACTATCATAACTTCTGTAGCAGCCTTATTCCGTGGCAATAAGTTGATAGCCAAGTTCAATGGCGAAGACTTCCATTCTGTATCGGATGCGCTTGAAGCTAAGATCTTCGACAATACCCGTAACTTTGCTAAAGCATCGTTTAAGGCTGTTATGAAATCATTGTCTTATAATGACAGACAGGAGATTGTAGATATTCTGAAAGAAGATTGCCAGTATAAGAAGATTACAGGAGAAAATGCTCCTTCTTACAACTTGAATGATTTTGAGCTGGTCGATTGCATCCGTACACTTTCCAAACGCATGATGGATAAGGTAAAAGACAAAATCATGGGCGATGATGAAATGGAACTTCTGTTCAAGCGTTCTGTTCAGGCACGTAATGTATTCAGTCAATATACAGCAGCTGTAACAGATGCCAACTATATAGCTACCGCACGTACATTCCTTCAGGAAGTGGATGATTATATCAAGGCGGTAGAACAGGTACAGAAAGATTTGAAGTTCATAGACTCTGAGTTTAAGGCTATTGAAGAGGAACGCGCTTTTATTCAAAATGTGACGGAGGAATTTGACAAGACAGGAAATGATATGAACCTGATTCGTGGCAAAAGAGAACAGTTTGAAGAAGCACGTGAAAAGGACTTGGTGGCTAATGCTCCATTAATGAAAAAACTGACTCAGGACATTAAGGATATTTATTATGAAGTGATGAAGCATAAAGCCGCATTATTGAGTGAAGACGTTTTGGCTTTATTTGCCAAAACAGATGAACTGAAGTGTCAGATAGACCAATATCCAAAGGAGTGGAATACCAAACTCTATCGCAAGATTGAAGAATTGGAAAAATCATGGAAACGATATGCAACTGTTAAAGTAAACTTAGATAAATGGAGCGTGAAGTGTAGCAATACAGGCATGTTGTTGCGTGACATTGAATATAAGATTACGAATTTGGGTATGGTCAAGCAGGAAGTAAGTTTGTGGGATACGGAGATTATAACTCAAGATCCTGCACCTAAAAAAACGGATATTCCTAAATTACCTGATACTCCGACTCCGGAAGATAAGCCGGCACCACAACCAAAACCTATACAGCGCAATATGAAAGCGAAGTTACCGAAGGGTACCGCTTCTGTTGCTGAATACAGGTCTTGGCTAAAACAACAGTTGGCGATGTTGAACATGTTTGGTGAGAATGATATTTTGAATTTTGATAATTAAAATAATGACTTAATAATATTGACTTGTTATGGATTGGATTTTCGATGGTATAGGGACAGAGATTATTTCATTGATAGTAGGCTTATGTAGCGGAGGCTTTATCGGTTACAGAATAGGAATAAAGAATAATGTTTCTCAGAGTCAGAAAGCAGGAAATAATTCAAATCAAACACAAATAGGGAGTATAACGAATCATGGAAATACAGAAAGCAGGTGATAATTCTCAGCAAATTCAAATCCAGAATCTTACGATAGGAATTGATGAAAAACGTGCGAGAGAGATTTATGATGAGAAATATAATATCGCGAAGAATAGTTTTACGGAGGAGGCGTTAAAAATAGCAAATGAAAGAGTAAAGGAATTAGAAAATAGACTAATACCTAAAATGGAGGCTATTGATAATGGATTAAAAGCCTTTGCGGATCCGAGTTTTCAATTGTTGTTAGTTGAAGCTCAGAAAAGTGCTGCAGCTACAGAACGTGAGGTTGATTATGATTTATTATCGGAATTATTGGTTCATAGAATAGAAAGAGGAAATGATCGTCATGTTAGGACAGGGATTCACCGCGCTGTAGAAATTATAGAGGATATATCTGATGAGGCATTGTTAGCTTTGACAGTGGTTCATTGTATCGATTCTTTTATTCCAACATTGCCTGATGTAAATCAGGCATTGGATATATTAGATGATTTATTTGGAAAAATCATATATTCAGAGTTGCCAATAGGTAATGATTGGATTGAACATTTAGATATTTTAGATGCTGTTCGTATAAACCAATTCGGGAAATTCAGTAGTATAGAGGATATATATACAAAAAGCTTAAATGGCATACTAGCTGTTGGAATAAAGAAAAACTCAGAAGAATATAATAAAGCGAAAGATATTTTGCAAAAGAACGGATTAAGTTGCAATAATATTCTAGTAGAAAATACATTGAATTCTGACTTTGTTCGAATAAATATTTTCAGGATTAAAGAAATTGAAAATTTACAAATTAGACATACTGAAGGCCGAATTGATTTAATTATACCATTTTCTGATGCACAAAAACAAGCTGTCCGTTCTGTGATTGAATTATATACTAAAGATTCCAATTTAATAAATGAGATAAAAAAGTCTTTTATGAATGAATGGATGAAGCGCCCTAATCTCAATAAATTAAAGCTTTGGTGGGATAAACTTCCTTCTTATTCATTTCATATTACATCAGTTGGCAAAGTATTGGCTCATGCAAATGCTCAGAGATGTGAAAAAAGATTACCTCCATTAAAATAGTGAATCATTATATTTTTTAGTGATAATAAATTTATATTGTGTATGAAATTGATAGATCATGTACTCCATATACGCAGCCTGATACAGCAGGCTATTGACAACCGTTTTTCCCGTTTGGGACTGGAAGCATCGGAGGAAAAAGAACTTCAGGAAAATACTTCAACCGGTAACAGGGAGAAAAGAAACAGACTGGAAGCCATTATTGAAACGCATAAGCAGGCGTTAGGTAATGACTATGCAGAAGCGAGAAAGGAAACCATCAATGAATGTACCTTCACGCTTTTCAATCGTCTGGCAGCTCTGAAGGTGATGGAAGACAGGGAGCTTTTCCCGGAAGTAATCCGTCGCCGTGTGGAGCATGGAAACCTTTCGTATGCGCATAAACAATGGCTAGAAGAACATGCGGATGAACGAAATGCGGAACGTATGGGCTTGAAGCATTTCTTGGAAGATAAATTTCAGGAACTTTCCGATAGTTACAAGATTCCTCTGTTTAGTCCGGATTATGCATACGCCATGTTGCCTACAGCCGATGAATTGTTTGAAATTATTACGGCTTTCAATGCGATAGAACAGGATGCGGATTGCGGTGCTGATATTTGGAAAGGCGATGATATATTGGGCTGGTTGTACGAAAACTTCAATACAGTAGAGAAACTTGCGTTGAAAGATTCCGATGATAAAACGGAATATGACAAGGTTTCTTTGCAGAGTCAGGTCTATACTCCTCAGTGGGTAGTAAAGTTTTTGGTGGACAATACATTGGGCAAGATGTATCTAGAAATGTATCCGGACAGTAATTTTATCTACGATGAAGACGGTAAAGTGAAATACCTGATTGCCAATGCGCCTACTTCACAAATGCATCATCCGAAGAAATTAGAAGAAATCAAATTGATAGACCCGGCTTGCGGTAGCGGAAACTTTTTGATTTATGCGTTTTCACTGTTCTATGATTTGTATTTGAACCAGATAGAACAGTATGATGCCGATTATTCACGCAGGGATATACCGAAGTTGATTGTGGAAAACAATCTGTATGGTGTAGATTTGGATGAACGAGCCGTACAGCTTACTCAGATCGCTTTGTTTATCAAGGCTATGCAACTGAAAGGACGTAGAGGGACTATGCCTGCTTATACGCATGTGGTAAGTACTCATTTTGAACTTCCTGAATATAATCAGGTAGAAGCTGCTTTCATGTTGGGCTCAGACTGGAATGAGAAACAACAAAAGACAATCCGTTCAATTTGGGAAGATTTACGTTCTGCATATAAGTTCGGCTCTTTGATTCGAGTGGAGGAGCAGTTGGATGCCTTACTACCGGTTGATTCTACAGATATGTTTGCCAATCAGTGGAAAGCGGATATGTTTGATTTCAAGCATCAGATGATTACTACTTTGCGCAATCAGGTTCATCAGTGGACAGGAGAAGGCAGCAATGAATATTCATTGGCAAAGGCGAACGATGCCATTACTTTTTTGGATATTCTAAGCACGAAGTTTGATGTGGCTGTAGCAAACCCTCCTTATACGGATAGTGCGGATTTTGGAGCTGAATTGAAAGAATTTGTTGGTGCGAATTATTCCAAGCCTTTGAAGTTTAATTCCAATCTTTATGCTTGTTTTATCAAAAGATGCTGTGAACTGGCAGGGGATGATGGTAAAGTGGGAATGATTCATCCTCATACCTTTATGTTTATTAAGACTTTTGAAGATGTAAGAAAATATTTGATAGGACAAACACATATCAATGTGATGGTTGATTATGGTTTAGATCGAGTGAATCTTTTTGGTCCCGGTATATTGTTAGATGCAACTTTTTATACATTGGATAAATCCTTGTCCAATAAGGATGCAGGTGTGTATTTCAATATTACTGCAAATTTGCAAGAAAAGTTTAAGAAGGATGTACTAAACCAAGCATATACTGATTTCTGTAATGGAAGACAGAATGCCCGTGTCTATCAACTACCTCCATCAAAACTGAAAGATATAAAGTCTTATCCTTTTATTTATTGGATTTCGGATGAATTTAGAGAGAAGTTTGGGAATGATTCTATTGAGGAAGTCTTAAAGCCTGCTCAAGGAGCTGCTACAAGGAATAACAATAGATTTTTAAGGTATTGGTGGGAAGTTTCTCCAACTGATATTTCAAATAATTACAAAAAAGATAGAAAGAAATGGGTAGGATATTCCAAAGGAGGACCATATCAAAAGTGGATTGGTAATAATTGGTTACTTTTGAATTGGGATAATGATGGACAAGAGCTAAAGGAATATAATGCGGTATTAAGAAACTCTGATTATTATTTTGTAGAAGGAATAACATATTCAGCAAGTGGAAGTAAAGAAACATCTTTTAGATATCATAATAATAATTCTATATTTGATACTGGTGGTTCATGTATTTTCATGAAGAAATATTCAAATATATATTATACATTAGCTTTTTTGAATAGTAAGTTAAACACATACATAACAGAATGTTTAAATCCAACTGTTAATACTCAAGTTGGAGATATCCAGAGAGTTCCATTTGCTATACCAGATAGATTCTCCGAAGATAAAATATCTTTATTAGTTAAGCAAAATATTTCAATAATAAGTAATATTCATAGATATTCTATCATAGAAAGGGATTATGTAAATTCTCCTATTACAAATCAAAAAATGCCAGAAGATGTTATAAGATATCATTACAATAGAGAAAATGCTGATTTATCATTGGTTATATTGAATGAGTCTGTAATAGAGAAAATAATTAATAATGTATATGCTTTATCAGATACAGATGAACAAATGGTTCTTGATAAAGAAGGTCTTCCAGTTGGTGATTACAGTGTTTCTTCACAAGCTAAAGAAGCTTATAAAGAATGGTTATCAACCAATACGGAATTCCCTGCTTCTCAAGAAGTATTGGAGCATATCGACTCTTTAGAGATAAACGAAGATCAACCGCATATTGATGACTTTGAATCACTCTATCAGAATAACAACGGATGGGAAGAATTCTGCATCAAGCATAAGATGAATCCGATAGAAGTATGGTATCAGTTTAAAAATGCCGGCATATTGCCACCGCAACGTACACAGGTATTGGCTTTTGAACTGATAACAGACGTAATCCGTAGTGTATTGGCAAAAGATGATGATGGGGTAATTCCATTGACGGAACGTATGGGTGAAGAACAGTTGGCTGGTCGTATAGAGCAGGAATTGGTGGAGCGAGGATATAACTCGGCACAAATCTCACAGATTATTCAGTTGCTCGGAACACCATTGGATAAATATTTGCAGGAAAAGTTCTTCAAACAGCTGAGCGATCATTTGAATCTCTTTATGTATCTGCCAAAGACTCCGTTTATCTGGCATCTGACAAGTGGTCCGCATCATGCCATAGAACTGTATATCAGTATCTATAAATGGAGTCGTGATACCGTCTTCCGTATAAAGAGTGTCTATATAGCCAATAGGGAAACAGCCTTGAACGACCGTCTTTCGGGGATAGATGTCAGTACCGCCAATGGTCAGCTTGAAGCAGCAGAGCTGAAAGAGCAGCTGAAAGAACTGAAAGCGTTTGCCGAAAAGATAGATGAACTGTTGGCAAGCGGTTACGATCCGAAACTGGATGACGGTGTAGGCAAGAACATTGCTCCTTTGCAGAAGGCAGGCTTGTTGAGCTATGAGGTGCTGAATGCCGGGCAGCTCAAAAAATACTTGAATGCTGACTGGTAATAGGATTACTAAAAAGAAAAGATTATGGAGGAAAATTCACTATACGATAAAAAATCTCTCCGTGAGATTACCGGAAAGAGTGCAGACTGGAACGAAGTGGCGAAAGACTGCGTGGCTTTCAGTAATGCACAGGGTGGCGTGATAGACTATGGCATAGAAGATGATGCGGATGTACCACCGGCAGACCAGAAAGTCTCAGAAGATGTTGCCATTAACTTGGAGAAAAAAATAAATGGTAAAACACATAATGTGTCTGCCCATACCGAGATCCTGACGCATGAAAACGGTGGGCAATATATCCGTCTGCATATAGCACGTGGAACTTCTTCTGCTTCTACTACCTCCGGTAAATATTTCACACGGGTAAGTGATGAAAGTAGGCCACTTACAGGAGACGACATAACCCGCCTTTCTGCTGAAAAAGGTTATTATCGTTGGGAAGATGAGGAAAGCAAATGGAGCTGGAAAGACTCTGACAAGGAGAAATTAAATATGCTGCTTCAAAATTTACGGAATTCAAACCGTGTGTCAGATTTCGTAAAACAGAAAGAAGATAAGGAACTGTTGGATTATTATTTCCTGACAGTGGAAGAATCGGACAAAATGACCAACTTGGGAGTACTTTTTATCGGAACCCAATCGCAACGAGGCAGACTGATGAATGCGCCTGTGGTACAGTGTATTCAGTTTGACCAATATGGTGATAAGGTCTGGAAATACCTGATTGATGACTTTACAAAGAATCCTCAGGAAATCATTGAAGCGATATGGAATAATGTGCCTGTTTGGAGGGAAAGCAATGAAATCAGTGACGGACTGTTCCGCAAGGAAATTCCTGCGTATGACGAAGCGGTAGTCAGAGAACTGACCTGTAATGCGTTGGTGCATCGCCCTTATACGGTAAGAGGAGATATTTTTATCAATATCCATCCGGACAGGATTGAAGTGGTCAATCCTGGAGCATTACCATTGGGAGTAACTCCGCAGAATATCCTTCATAAAACAGTAAAGAGAAACGAGCATTTTGCCAATCTGTGCTATGCCCTGCGAATGATGGAACGTGAAGGTTCCGGATATGACAAGATGTATGAAGTACTTCTTTCCAATGGAAAACAGATCCCAATAGTTGAGGAAGGTGATGATTATGTGAAGGCTATAGTAGGAAGACGAATTATCAGTCAGGAAGCCATCAAAGTAATTCGTTATGCTTTGCAGGTAACAGAACTCCGTCAGAAGCAAATTATCTGTTTAGGGCTGATAGCCCAGCATGAAAGTATTTCGGCGGCAGATTTGATTAAATTGCTGAATCTGAAAAATCGTGATGCTCTTTCTCCATGGCTTGATAAGTTAGTGGATGACGGTATCGTAGAAACTTCAGGTAGAAAGAAGGGAAAGGAATATCGGGTTTGTTCTCATATACTTAAAGAAAGTGGTTATAAAGGACAGACATCCTTGAAAAGAATAGAACCTTATAGACTTCGTGAATTAATTATCGAAGACTTGAAAATATATGAATGTGCTTCTTTAAGGGATATTCAGCAGAGAATAGGAGATGAGATTAGTTATCAGAAATTGTGGAAACAATTGGATAATATGATAAAAGAAGGTATTTTGGAATCTACAGGTAAAAATAGATGGACAAAATATAGGCTTAAGAAATAATATTCTCTCTCTTGAAATTGAGAATAAAGAAAGAGATAAAATCGATTTTGAAAGAGAGAAATAAAAGATATGAATTGTAATATGTTGATTATTAGGAATATTCTCTCTTTCGAAATTGAGAATAAAGAAAGAGATAAAATCGATTTTGAAAGAGAGAAATGAAAGAGATAAAGCTTTAAATATAGAAAATCATGATTGATAAATGGTTTCAAAACGATATAAATAAAGTATTGGCTGTACATGACCGTGTGGTAGTGACAGATGCTTTAGGAGAAGGCAGATTCCTGTTGGATTATTTGCCTTCGGATGTAGTGGTGATCAATACTGGCAATGAGGAAATAGATGAGATTGAGGTGAGATACAAAGCTGAAAAAGACTGTATAGGCAAGAAGGTGGTATTCTATAAGCAGAATACGCCAGACTCCTTATGCTTTCTGTTAGAGTACGCGGAAACATACGGTTGTATTGTGTTGGATGATATGGAGGCTTATATCAGAAAACATCTGTTTGAAGGTATAAAGGAAAATACTGAATTAGGAAAGCAGGAACTTCTGATGGCTGCCAAATTAAGTAAGGGAAAAGACTTGAATTGGTGGCATGGGGTAAGTAAGGGAATAATCAAACCACTGGATACGGACGGACTGGTAATAGATTTGCTGCATCATCCTAAAGAGATTAAAAAGAATATGGATGGAGATGTATGGAAGATCTTTGAATCTGAAGCTTATAGCCTTATCTCAAAACCACAGACAAAACAGCCGGTGGAAATATTGGCACAGTCGGTAGCTGATACAATCTTTGACGGACTGATTCATAATAACATATCAGACAGGCTTTTGAAAATCTATTATAAGTGTGTGGACAGTAATTCAATGAGGGAGCCTTTACTGAATTACATCGAGAAATATAAAATACCTCAAGGAGTGTCTGTATTGGATACTCATCCGGATCATTGTCTTATGGAGCTGGACAGACTGTATTTCAAGCAACTAAGTGCTGCATTGGAGAACAATGAATATATTATCGGATTTCAGCAATATATTGACAATCGAACTAAAAGTAAGAAGGCAGAAGCATATAAGGCTGAATGGTTGAAGGATGTAAAGGTATTGCTTGACTTCAAGAATGAGAAGCTTTATGAAATCAATACCGTTTCTCAACTGGCAACTTATTATCAATTACATTTTGCTCCTTTGGATTCAGCCATAAGACATCTGTATGTGGCATGGATTCAGGAAGAAAAACTATTGCGCCCATATCAATACAGATACGAACAATATAATAAAGAATTGCTTGACCGTTGGTTTGGGCTTATAGATGGATATAAACCAACTCAAAGAAAATTTATAGCTGATAAACTTTCCGGAAACGGACGGATAGCGGTAATAGTTTGTGACGGGTTGAGACTAGAAATAGCAGAATCCATAGCTGATAAGATTAAGGTTAAGGGAAAGAAGGATGTGGCTTTTGCTGAATTGCCAACTGTAACGGAGAATGGCATGAGTTCGCTTTTCGGTTGTGCGGGAGTAGAAGATGTAGCCCAAACAAGATATAACAACCTGAAGACCTTAATCCCTGATGTTGAGGTTATCCAACTGGAAAAACTCAACAGTGGAGTAACGGCAAATAAGTTAGTATTGATGTTCGGTGATATAGATCAGGTTGGCGAAAAGAAACAGCTGGCTGGATTGAAAGATATAAATGCATACGAGGCTTTTGTCTCGGAAAAAATAAATGAACTCTTTAGTATGGGGTATGGTAAAGTGTATCTTACGGCCGATCATGGATTTGTGATAACCGGTATATTGGATGAAGCGGATAAAATTCCGGTTCCGGATGGAGATATAATCAAATCGGAGGAAAGGTTCTGTCTGGCAAATGATACTTTGGGCAATGAAAATATAATCATTCGGAGCCAGAAGTATAAGGAGAGTCAATACCAGTATTATGCTAAGTCGGACAAACCGTTCGTTTCAAAAGGTGCTTACGGTTACGCACATGGTGGATTTACTCCTCAGGAATGTATTATTCCGGCTTATGAGTTTGCAAATGAAAATCAGGAGTCTTTAGGAGTTTCCATCGTAAACAAATCAGCTTTGCAGAATGTTACAGGAACTTATTTTACGGTTAAGCTGAAGGCTGAAAGTGTAGAGAATTCTTTGTTTAAGGCAGAAAGAAAAGTGGTGATACAGATTTATGGAAATGGAACTTTGTTGAGTACGTCTTCGGTATATAGAATGACTCCTTCATCTGTGCAGGAAGCTGAATTTGCATTGCCTGCAACTGGAAATGTAAAAGTGGTGGTCGTGGATATTCAGACACAGCAGCAAGTGGATTTCTGTGAAGTGAAAAAATCAGTGTCACGAGATTTGGATGACTTATTTTAAAAGATGGCATTATGTTGGAATTAGATAAAAAGTTACTGGATCAGTTTCAGGGATATGTAGTTCGGAAAGACGTAGTTCGTTCTGTAAAAGGTGGTGCTAATGTGCCGGTTTTTGTGTTGGAATATTTGCTTGCAAATTCATGCAGTACGGATGATGAACAAAAAATTAAGGAAGGAGTTGAGAATGTGAAAAATGTACTCCGCAAACATTATGTCAATCCGGATGAAGCTAATCTGATACAGGCAAAGATAAGGGAAGAAGGTACTTACAAAGTGATAGATAAGATTTCTGTACGTTTGGATGCTTCTAAGGATAAATATTGGGCAGAACTTTCTAACCTGAATATTCGAGATGCAAATATTGATGACAGGATTGTTACGGAACATGAAAAGATGATGATGGGGGGAATATGGGCTATCGTGGATATAACGTATGATTCTACTTTGGCAATTGGCAGTAAGCTGTATCCGTTCGTAGTATCCAAAGTTCGCCCTATCCAGTTATCGAGCTTTGATATGTCCAGAATAAGTAACAACAGAAAGAATTTTACCAATGAAGAGTGGTTGAACGTGTTGTTGCGTAGCGGTGGTTATGAACCTGAGTCGGAAGGTATGACACTGCGAATGAAGATGCTTCTTCTTTCACGTTTTATACCGATGGTAGAGGCTAATTTTAATATGGCTGAACTTGGTCCGAGAAGTTCCGGTAAATCATACGTGTTCAAGGAGTTGTCACCATACTCTATGCTGGTTTCTGGAGGACAAGGTACGGCTGCCTCTCTTTTTGTGAATAATTCCAATGGTCAGATCGGAGCAATGGGTAAATGGGATGCCGTATGTTTCGATGAATCTACAGATGAGTTGTTTAAAGACCGTGAAGTAGTGCCATTGATGAAGGACTATATGGAATCGGGATCTTTCTCAAGGGCCGGAAAATCAGGTGAGAAATCGGCCAATGCTTCTATTATCCTGAATGGTAACATCAATCAGCCAGTAGAAACAGTATTACAGACCAGTCATTTATTCAGTCCTTTCTCTGACAAAATATCGGATGATACGGCATTTCTTGACCGTATTGGTTTTTTCTTGCCGGGATGGGAAATAATGAAGTTTGCACCTGCCAATTTCACTAATCATTTTGGTTTCAGTACGGATTTCTTCAGTGAAATGCTTCATGCTTTGAGAAAAGACAATTATACTAATGCTATAGATGAGTATTTCACGTTAGGCTCACAAATGCGTCAGCGTGATACGAAACCGGTTCGTAAAACTGTTTCGGGACTTATCAAACTGTTGCATCCGGATGGAAAGTACACCAAGGAAGATGTACGTGTTTATCTGGAATGGGCGATAGAAATGCGTAGAAGGGTAAAAGAGCAGTTGAAACGTATTGGCGGGATGGAGTTCTGGGATACCAATTTCTCTTATATAGATAAGGAAACACAGGAAGAGACTTTTGTTCCAGTGCCGGAAGAAAGAGGTAGTGGATTGATCGGTGACTCTCCTTTACCTCCAGGAACATGTTATTCTGCTACTTCGGATGGAGATAAGGTTGCCTTGGTAAAGATAGAGGTAATCACAATGGCAGGTAATGGAAAGTTGAACATCAGCGGAACGAATTCTGCTACCGTAAAGGAGGATATTAAGAATACATATAACTATATGAGGGCGAATGAGAAGATGTTACTTTCTCAACAACGTTCGTTTGCCAACATGGATGTGACGGTTCAGGTAACAGCCTTATTAGGTTCTACAGTACAGAGCGGAATTGGTGGAGCTGTCTTTGCTGCTATCATTTCATCGGTATTCAGCAAGAACTTGAAGCCTGCTTTAGGAATTATCGGTAATATATCTATCGGTGGTGCTATCGAACGTGCTGTCAATTTCAGTGACAAGGTTTCAATCTTGTCGGAAAACGGAGCAAAGACGGTACTTGTGCCTATGGATAATCTTGCAGAACTTTCTACGTTGCCGACTACGGTTCTGGGTAAGACTGATGTACCTTTTTATGCCAATACACAAATGATTATTCAGAAGATGATGTTGTAAATGTATGGTTCAGATGAAAAGAGTGATAAAAAGATTAACCAATTATAGGTACTTACGAATGATATTCAAAAAACTAGTGAATAATATCAAGAACGCAGATTATAGGTATATTTTCAAGAAACTATGGAATGATATCCGAATGTACTTACAGATGATTTTTAAGTACATATTGGATAGTATCGGAGAATCACCATTAAAATGGTTGAGCTGTATAACCATATTATTATCTTTCTTCCTTTTTGATTCTTTTTGGGTAACATGGATAAATAAAATATGGGTTGATCCGATTGCATCTCAAATTAAAGACAACGCATGGTGGGTTGTTATTATTTATTCAGTAGTTGTATCTGCATTCTATTATCATGGTATTCAGGAGATGGAGATGATAAATAAGAATAGATGTAAGGTAGTCGTAATTGCTGCTTTGTTATATTGTCTTTGTCTTTTTTCTGGGAAATGGGATTATGTATTGATTTTTGATTGTTGCAGATATTTTGCTTGGAGTAATTTAATTTTTATGATTCCTGTAATGTGGGAATTTTGTATCTATTATCATTTGGAGCATAAAAAGGCTGCTGAAAATATTGAGCCAGAACTTGAGATTGAAAAGACAAATAATGTGGCAGATTCATATAAAAGGAGGGCAGTATGCGAATCCGCATACAAAACTTTGGAGTCCTGTTTTTATAAAGAAGGAAGTTTTACATTCTCTATAACTGGTATTTGGGGAAGCGGAAAAACAACCTTTATAAATATTCTGAAAGAACAATATAGTAGAAACAACTCTGTCAAAAGCATTATTATATTTGAACCGTGGAAAAGTGATACATCGGATTCCATTGTAAAGGGATTTTTTGCAATGCTACGTGATGAACTAAGCAACTATATTCCCAATATTTCATCTACCATAGATCAATACGTTGAATTACTATTGGATGAAGAATCTGGAAAACCTTTAAAGATTATAGGAAAATCATTACATGGTATTTTTAATGAAGATAAAAATCCATACGAGCTTATAAAAGAAATACTCGAAAGGACAAAACATAAAACTGTTGTTTTTATAGATGATATAGACAGATTGAACGCAGCAGAAATAAAGGAAGTTTTACGTTTGATTAGGAATACGGCTAACTTTCCCTATATTCAATTTATAGTAGCCTATGACAAGAATTATGTGTGTGAAACATTGAAGAATTGTAAGATTAATACACCTGACCGCTATTTGGAGAAGTTTTTTAATGTGGAAATGTCATTACCAAAAAGTGAAGAAAGGGTTATATGTAATGAGTTGCTGACTCGTATTCAAGAAATCGTACACACAATATGGGGATTAGAAAAAGAGAATACTGAGATTACCAGTATGGTTTATTATCGTCCTGATGATCCGACCAATAGTATTATTGATAATAATTTGGTGCCTCAAGTATTGTTTACTGTCCGAGACGTGATACGGTTCCATAATTCTTTTTATTTGTTAGCTAAAGCATACAAAGATCAAAAATTAGAAAACGAAGTCTGTTTTCAGGATTTATTCTTCTTGGAGTTGTTAAGATATAGATATTTGGATATTTATACTATTCTATGTAATAAGCCTTTCGTATTATTACAATTGTCTGATTATGTTTTCTCATTAAATGGGGATTATCAGAAAACTCTTCAAGAATATTTGGATATTTCTCAGGTTGAAATTGCGTCAGATATATTAGAGTATTTATTTAGAAGTGATAGAGATAAGACAAATGCAATATATAGTCTTAGAAACTATTATAAATATTTTATGTATAGACTTGATGAAAAGATCCTTACAGTTGACGAATTTATGTCCTTGGCTGAAAAGGGTGATTCAGAGATCATTGAATCTGCCAATCAACTCTATAAAAGCAAATACAAGTTGGAGTTTGAAAATCAAATAGAGGAACTCCTTGTTCAGATTTATAAAAGCAATGAAGAGGGTGGAACTATTGACTATGTTGAAATATATAATTTATTAGAGAGATTGGTAAAATCTAATAATAATGGATTAAGAGATGAAATATTCAATGCTATAATAACTCATTTACAACATCTGAGATGTATAGATAACAGACATTTTAAAGCGTTATTGCATTTATATGATATCGTGGATTTTAACTCAAAGACGATTAAATATTTTGATATATTAAATTTTTTGATGGCTATATTGACCAAGAAAAATCTCGCTGTGAAATTGCGATCCCCTATTGGGCAAGAAGAACATGATATAGTTTATGATTTCTTGTCTAATACGACACATCCAGCTATTATAAGTTCTGCATTATCATCATTTAAAGAAGCTATAGAGAATGGTGATAAAGCTATAATAGACGACTTGTTGATAGATTTATCTGTTTTATCAGACATACAATTAAAACATTTTGAAAATGAACAAAATAAATTTTCTGAAGATGGATTCACGTTATTTTATAATTGTCAAAGTAAAACGGATCCTAAAACACATCGTGTCTATTTAAGGCAAGAAGCACTGGAGATAATGAAAAATGAAATTCAAAATAATCCGCAAGGATATTTTAGTATGTTCATTCGTAAAGGTATAACATCTAATCCTGAATATAATACAGTATCGCCCGAACCTTTCTGTGCCCAAATATTTGGAAATTATGGCAATTTTGAGGAATTCTTGGAAAATTGTAAGGATGATAATCAATATACGATAAGAGTAAAGAACTTTTGGGAATTATATAAGAGTAATGGTTATAGATCAATTGAATTTGAAGGGCAGGGTAATGTTCAAGAAAAAATTAATAACTGTTTTAGAAATGAAATAGAGCTTCTTGAACAATTGAAAAAAATAAAAGGATACCTCGATAAGGGTAAAAAGATAAATGAAAATTTAAAGAAAATGTTTGATAATAATCCTTTACCTGTAAAATTAAGAAATGATATATGTAAAATGATTGAAAATTGAATACTTAATAATCTTTTTGTTTATAACAAAGTGTTTCATCCTTTGTATTTCCGACTTTGAAGGAAAATCACCCGACCGTTAGAGAGGGCAAGTTAGTTTTTGTCTGACAGAATACTTTCTGTCGGACAAAAACACAACTTGCTCTGTTCGTTTGAACAGAGAATCCACTTAAAGTGGATTGTGGCTCCATGCCCATTTATAGCTATAAAATAGAGTCGTATTTGCCTGATGAAAAATGTAAATATCAGTTTGTTTGTGACAAACCTGTATGCAGAATTGAATATCGCGTGAATGGTAGTGCCTGATATTTAGTTATTTGACGAAATTTAAATATTCAATATTGTAAGTTTTATGCTGTATTGTACTATGGCATCCTGATTTACAGATATTACATATCAATCTGTATCATATAATAGTATGCAGATTGTTATAGTAAAGTTGTATGCGCTGCTTAATGAGGATTGTAATATATTGATAATCAGTGTGTATGTGAAATAAACTCTGTTGTGATGTTGCGATAGTGTAATACCCTGATAACATAATAACACAACAACATAATGCCCTAATAACATAACATTGTAATAACATAATAACACAACAACATAATGCCCTAATAACATAACATTGCAATAACATAGTAACATAACAACATAATATCCTAATAACATAATATTGCAATAACATAGTAACATAACAACATAATACCCTGACAACATAATATTGCAATAACATAATAACACAACAATATAATACCCTAACAACATAATATTGCAATAACATAGTACCCCCATATTATAATATTGTCAGGACATAGTATTATGCCAATATAATGCCCTGACCAAACAATATCCTAATGCTCCCAATAGTATGATGTAAAAATCCAAACAACATAGCCCGGAAAAATCCATCACCATTATCTGATAATGGATCTTTCTGAGCCATCTTCTTCTTGCTATTTGAAAATCGGATTGGAAAGTAGAATCTTGTAATATACTGTACCTCCCACCTCTATGGGAGCCTTGGCAATCATAAACTGTACGGTCTTCCTTTCCACTTTTGCCTGAAGCATGATTCTTCTGACGATGAATCCGGCAGAGAATCTGGCACACCTTTTATCTTTCCATACAGTGAACCCGTCCTTGTCTGTCGTATGGCAGATATACCATTCTCCCGTATCCTCATCGTGTGCGAAATTAACCCGTCCTCCACCGAGAATCCCCAGTTCAATAGACATTGTCTTTGACAGGTAAACCGTTCCCTTGCTGTCCATGTTGATTGTCCGCTTCCCCTGATAAACCACCTGCTGCGGACGTGAGTTCTCCTTATTATATACTATCAGTGCCATAAGTTTCTGTTTTAAGGGTGATACAATAAACTAACTGATTAGGATATGAATCCTTCTACTGCCAGCATCTGGCTTCTCCATGAGAATCCCCGGTTTGACCGTACTGTATCCATGATCGTGTTTACTTTTCCTGAAATGGCGCTTGCCGATATACCCATACATTCACCCAACGCCTTGAATGAAAAGTCTGATTCATAAAAACGCAACGTAAACATCCTGTATTCCTGATAGGAGAACTTTCTTCTGATAAAGTTAAGAATGTCCTTCACCAGTTTTTCACAGCTGTTCAGGTCATCCGGAGAAAGGAAATCCGCATCTTCCCCACATCGAAGAAAGAAATATTCATCCGGATGGGCATATTTGCTTTCCAGCCTGAACTTGGCCATGAACGCTTTCCTGTAACATCCGATAAAGTATGCTTCATAATCCGTTATTTCCCTTTCCTGATTCAGCACCTGCTTTCTTACAAACAGATAAGTGTCATGAAAATTGTCCTCATCCAGTGCCCCGTATCTGCCAACGAGATTTCTTAACCTGTCATAAGACACCGTAAACCAGTCATTGAACCTTTTTTCCACATTGTTCGCTTCCATAATCTTCCATTTATTGAGTTATACATGGCCTGCCCGTGGGTAGGCATTCTTATTTCTTGTGCGTTCTCCAGTTCGTTTTCCGATGATTGCTGCAAGGCTTGCCGTGAAAAAATACGCTCTTGCGCCAGCAAGAGGAAGATTTTTTCACAGGCAACCAAGCCCCTTCAGGGGCCGCCTTGCGCGATCATTCGGAAAAACAACTATCTTTGCTGCAAGAAATGAGGATGACTTCATCTTGAAAGCGCCTGGTCTCTGTATATTATTACAGACGGTTATGTGAGGTATAAGATAGGTTTATCTCTATAACCCCATCTTGCTCCTTACTATATTCATGTTGTCCTTCAGGTTCCTGTCCATGACTCTTGCATAATGTTGTGTCATTCTTGTGGATGCATGTCCGAGCATGGCAGACACCTCCTGTAATGGAACGTTGTTGGCCAGTGTGACGGTCGTAGCAAACGTATGTCGGGCTGCATGTGTGGTCAGATTCTTTTTGATGCCGCAGAAGTCCGCAATCTCCTTCAGGTAGCTGTTTGCCTTCTGATTGCAGACAACAGGAAGGCATGTCCCTTGTTTAAGACATATCGGATGTGATTCGTATTTCTTCAGTATTGCCAGTGGAACAGGAAGAAGCGGAACATTTGCTATGGAACTTGACTTTCTTCTTCTCTCCAGTTTTACACGTCCTTTTCTTATCCACCAGTCGCCGTTATTGTCCTGCTCCAGATGTTCCGGTCTTAATGTGGATACATCAGCGAACGCCAGCCCGGTGAAGCAACAAAGTGGCAGGTAATTACTTTTAGGAAGAATACTGAGATGAAAACCTAATTTATTGAAATATAGCGATATTTCATTGATTTTCATTTTGAAGGAATGACCGAAATCGGAAGAATATTGCAACGGTTCAGCTACCAAGTCGTTACCTGTTTCCAACCGGGTAAATTGGTGAGAACCATGGATTTTCCTTCCCGACCGTATGCAATATTAAAGCTTTCCCTTCATTCATGCAAGGGAAAGCCACCAGTCGGATTCTTTTGCACTGTTTTGCTTGTTTTTTCATGTCTGGAATCCTTGTAACAATTTATAATATTGCAATTTAAACAAGGAAAAGGATGAAAACAGAAATCAAGGTGCTGCTCTACCTCAAACGAAATGGGCAGGGAAAAGACGGGCTTTGTCCGCTGATGGGAAGAATCATGGTGAAGGGAACGGTTAATTCCGTCACACAGTTCGGGTGTAAGATAAAGGTGGACCCGAAACTGTGGAATGCCACTTCGCAAAGGTGCACCGGAAAGAGCCGGATGGCTGTCACCACCAACAGGGAGATAGACAGGATGCTGCTCCTTCTGCAAAGGAGATACAACGAACTGGCGGAGATCAGTGATGACGTTACCGCCGCACAGATACGTGACGCTTTTCAGGGAATGGCCGAAAAGCAGGTGACACTGATGGGACTGTTCCGCGAAAACAATGAGGAGTATGCCCTGCGTGTCGGGGTGAACCGCGCCCCGAACACCCTTTACCTGTATAAAAACACATACCGCTTAGTGGAGGGATTCCTCAAGGAGAGATACAAGGTGTCGGACATTCCTTTCAAGGCACTGGACGAATCGTTCATAGAGGCGTTCGAACTGTATCTCCGCATTGACAGGAAATTCCAGACCGGGACCTCCATCGGGCATGTCCAGCGGCTGAAGCATATCGCACAGATTGCCGTGAACCGGGCTGTCGTGCCTTTCAGCCCGTTCAAGGACTTTTCCCCCATGAAGCCGGGACAGAAACAGATGTACCTGACCCGTGAGGAACTGGACAAACTGATGGGCACCACATTCGACACCCCCAACCGTAACTTTACCAGGGACATGTTCCTTTTTTCCGTCTTCACCGGCATTTGTTACTGCGACATGCGGAACCTGACTGAAAAAAATGTGGTACGGGACTACGAGGGGAACCTCTGGATAGAAACCAGGCGCCAGAAGACGGGCACTCCGGAAAATGTGCGCCTGCTTGACATTGCTGTAAAAATCATGGAAAAATACAGGGGGATGGCACCGGAGGGGAAACTGTTCCCCATGCTGACCAAGGAAAGCATGAACATCCACCTGAAAAAGATGGCCGTACAGTGCGGCATCGACCGTAATTTGTCCTTCCATATGGCCAGGCACAGTTTTGCTTCCCAGATCTGCCTCTCGCAGGGAGTGCCCATCGAGACGGTCAGCAAGGCCATGGGGCACAGGAACATCAGTACCACGCAACGCTATGCGAAAGTGACCAATGAGAAGGTGGACCGTGACGTGACGGCCTTGAGCCATGAAATCACGGGCAAATACACTTTGTCGGGCATTGACCTGCCGCCATCCACCATCTTGAAAGACATGGGCTTGAGGGAACAGCGGAGAAAAGAGAAAAATACCGGGTTAAACAGGGGGAAGGAGGTCAAGGCATGAGAAGCACCTTTCGTCTGCTGTTCTATATCAACAGGCAAAAAATCAAAAAGACAGGGAAGTGTCCGGTAATGGGACGCATCACCCTTGACGGTAAAGTGAGCCAGTATTCTACCGGAGAGGAAGTGCCACCTGAATATTGGGATGCCGGCAAGGGACGTGCGGCCGTTCATGGGAAGGATTCTGAAATGACGGCGGAATTGAGGAAACTCAACCGGAAACTGGAGGAACTGGAGGAAAAGGCTAAGGCCGCCTACAAAAAGAATGTGGATTCGACTGGATATGTCTCGGCCGAACTGATAAAGAACGCCGTGACGGGAAAGACCCGGCCGAAGGAAACGCTGCTCGCTCTTTTTGACGAGCATAACGGGGAGTATGCAAAACGTGTGGGTGTAGACCGCACGCGCCATACCTATGTACGGTATCTGACGGGCCGCAGGCACTTATATGACTTCCTGCAATACAAGTACGGTGCGGAGGATATGGCATTGCGGTCGGTTGACATGCGGTTCATCGAGAATTTCCATTTTTATCTTTCCACGGTGCTGAGGCTGAAAACCGTGTCTTTGAACGACTATCTGATCCTGCTGTGCAAGATAGTCCGGCTTGCCGTCAAGCGCAGGATACTGGGACGTTATCCGTTTACGGGTTACAAACTGGAGACTCCCCCGAAACTTCACAGGCATCTGACGGGCGAACAGCTTGCGAAACTGATGGCCGCCAACCTGCCCACCTACCGGTTGTGCCACACGAGGGATCTTTTTGTCTTTTCGGCTTTCACAGGCCTGGGAAGGGCGGAGATGGCCGAACTGTCCGAGAGCCACATCGTTACGGATGAGAACGGCTCAAAATGGATATACATCCATCGTCTGAAGACAAAAGTGGAATGCCGTATCAAACTGCTGGATATTCCGCTGAAAATCATGGAGAAGTACAAGGGGGAGGGTACGGACGGCAGACTGTTTTATGTGCCGGCCACTTCCAGCCTGTGCAGGAGCCTGAAAATAATCGGGGATATCTGCGGGCTGGACTGCCATCTGACCTACTATATGGCCCGGCATACCTATGCGACCGAAATCTGTCTCTCCAACGGGGTTCCCATTGAGACCATCAGCAGGATGATGGGGCACTCCAACATCCGCACCACACAGATATATGCGGAGATAACCAACCAAAAGGTCCGGAAAGATTTCGGGATACTGTCGGAAAAGACGAGGGGCCGGTATTCCCTGCCGGAGGACAACATGCCGTCCAGGGTCTACCGGTGCGGACAGTACAGCGGATGGAAGAAGGAATGTGGAAGGCAAAAGGACGGTACGGATTCACAGCCGTAATGTACGGCATATACAGGACAATGAAGGTGTGTCGTAATGCACGATGCACCTCTTTTTTTGTTCATCACTATACAAATCTGTTCATTTTCTTCAAGCTGCGATAATTCGAAGATTTCTTTGATTTATGTGTCTCCAGCATTTAAATAAAGCGACAGTAAGCTCATAAAACCATCCAATCAGCCAGTTCGTACCTTCTTTTGTCAGTTTTGCACACATCTTTTTTATATTGAAGGCAATGGCTAGGAAGGCAAAGTCCATGAAGACCTTGTCCTTTCCAAAATGTCGGAAACGTTTGTAGTTCATATTGTTTTTAATTTGTCCGAACACGGTCTCCGGTTCTATGCATCTCTGCCCTCTGTGTTTCAGTCCTTTCTCAGAGCAGAGCAGTTCTTTGGCTTTTTGCTTGTATTTTCTGAGTCTGTGATTCAACTCTATCGTTCTGT
>ERZ1027033.137-NODE-137-length-52383-cov-10.149939_pt1 | contig 52383 bp, 43 predicted proteins | sample MGYA00519444_ERZ1027033 | MGnify/ENA primary metagenome ERZ1027033 (study PRJEB26926, sample SAMN06164887) | human gut metagenome | biome: ENVO:00009003; feature: ENVO:2100002; material: ENVO:00002003 | host: Homo sapiens | place: USA | collected 2012 ...
TGTTGCCCTGCGTCCTGTAGCTGCCTTCCCCGTAGTTGACCGTGCGGTTGAGCTTCGCGTCGTTCCACCCACCTGTCAGGATGAGCGTGTGGGCCCATCTCTTGCTCTGGTAGCGCCCGAAGAGGTTGGCGTAGTAGCTGTCCAGGTGACCGTCCGCCGTGTCCGCGGCACTGGCCGTCAGGTCGCCGTAGTTGGCCGTGAAGGCAGCTCCCATGGTGAAGTGGTCGCTGAGGTCCACGTCCATGCCCACGGTGCCGCCCCAGGTGGTGAGCTGGTAGCCGCTTTCATCCCCCCTGGTGTCCAGTTTGGCGTAGGAGCCCGTGCCTTCCATCCACATGTGGAAGTAGGGGAGGTCTTCGTTGACGTAGGCGGGGTTGACGCCCATGAGGGTGGTGCGGTTGCGGATCCATCCCATCTGGTCGCGCAGGGCGTCCTTCTGGGCCGTTCCCAGCGCGTTGACCGTGCTGCCTGCCGCGGCTGCCATGGAACGTGCCGCCCGGGAGGTGTTGCCGGACTGGATGTCGTTTCTGACGGCTTCCCTCAGGTCACCGAGCTGCGTGCCTTTCGGCGCGTTGCCGCGGTTGTTCCAGAGCAGGTTGGCCCCCGCTTCCGAGTTGGCCGTGTTGGCCGCGTCCATAAAGGCGTTCTCCGTCTTGACCATGCCCGTCACCACAATCTTGCCGCCTTCCGTCCGGATGCCGAATTCCTGGTAGTAGAAGTCAAAGTAGCCGGAGGCGTCCACCGTGGCTCCGTTGGCCGAAACCGTTCCGGCTCCCGTCGCGTCCACCAGCGTGAAGTTGAGGTTGGCCGTCGGGTCCGCCGGATCGTCGTAGTCCCCCAGGCTTCCCAGGGAAACGGTAGTTCCGTCCAGATTGACGTCTCCGGCCTGCACGGTGATGACCGGGCTGGAGAAGAGGTCGTCACGGTTGGTGTTGATGACCAGGTCCAGATGGGAGTTTTGCAGGTTGAGTCCGTTGGCGACGGTGAGCGTCGTGTTGACCGCTCCGGTTCCCTCCCCTACCGGACTCAGGCGCACATGGGCGCCGCTTGCCGCCGTGAGGCTCTTATAGGTAACGGAGCCGTTGCCGCCTTCCGCTCCCGTCAGTTCCAGCGTGCCCTTGGTGACGCTGAGGGCCTGCCCGATCGCGCCGTTCCCCTTCAGAACCTGCGTGCCGGTGCCGTTCATGGTGATGCTGCCTTCCCCGCTGAGGGTGCCTTCATACAAGGCATTCCCGGCGGTGGTGATTTCCAGGGCAGACCCGTTGTTCAGCGCGCCGGTTCCCGTCAGGCCGGAGATGGTGTTGGCCGCGTTGCCGAGTTCCAGCATTCCGCTGCCGTCCAGGTCCACCTGCACGCCGTCAAGCTTGGAGGTGCCGTTGAGCGCGAGGGAGGCGGTGTCCGCCACATGGAGCACGCCGGTTCCGGAAACGGTGCTGTTGGAAAGTTCGGAGCCGGCTCCCGTAAGCGTGAGCGTGCCGTTTTTACCGATGGCGAGGTTGCCGCCGTTGCCTTCATCCGTGAGCGTTCCCGCTTGCGTTTTTCCAGTGATGTCCAGGGAGGAAAGGTCTCCGGAGTTGGTGGAGTTGAGCCTGATGGAGCCCAGGTCCGCCGTGCCGGAGAGGATAAGGCTGCCGTCCTGCATGTCCAGCGTGCCGCTGGTGTTCAGGGTTCCGGCGAGTTCCAGGGAGCCTTCTCCCGTTTTGGTAATGTTGGCCGTGCCGCCGTTGATGGTTCCGGAGTACTTCGTATCGGGACCGGACGTATTCGGATCTGTTCCCAGCAGCTCGTTGTTCAGGATGACGGATGCCGTCTTGTCGTTCGTGCTGGTGATGTTGATGACGCCGGAGGCCGCGCCGGAGAGGTTGTTAATCGTCAGGCCGTCAGCCGTATCGTCCACGCCCGGGAGGTTGAGTGCGAGGTTGCCGTCCACGATGACCGCGCGGTACGGGTCGAGTTCGGAGTTGCTGGAGACGGTTTTGTCTTCACTGCCTACCGCGTAGATTTGCGTGGCGTCACCGGTGATGCCGATGGAGCCGCCGTTGATGCCCGTGACGGCAAAGCCGAGGGTTTCCAGCAGCGGGTTGAAGACGGCCGTGCCGTAGCCCAGCGCTCCGTTCGTGAGGTTGAGCCACGCGGTGCGGTCGCCCGCTCCCCAGCCCTGCATGGCATTGATGAGGTCGGCGGAGAGGGTGAGGGTGAGGGTTTCAATTTCCAGCTGGGTGCCGTCCGCGTCAAATTGGATCATGGAGGTGCTTCCGGCCAGGTCCTGTGTTTTGGAGACGTTGCCCGTTCCCACCACCAGGCTGGCACTGTCCAGGCTGGCGGCGCCGTTGAGGCCGCTGATGACCGTTCCGGCGTCCGTCATGCCGATGGTTTTAAGCGAGGAGCCGGAGAGGCCGCCCAGCGAGATGGAAGTGACGCCGGAGGCCGCGTTGACGGTAACGTTTTTGGTTCCTTTGTGGTTGTTTCCTCCCGTGAGGGTGCCTCCGGTGATGTTGAGCGCTCCCTTGTAGCCGTCCGCCGTGAGGGCGAGCGTGCCGGAGGTGAGCGTGACCGTACCCGTGTAGCCTGCGCTGGCGTTGCCGAGCGTGAGTGTGCCCGTGCCGGTTTTCAGGAGGCTGCCAGTGCCGCTGAGCGCGCCGTTGAGGGTGATGCTGCCGCCCGTAGTGTCCACGGTGGCGGTTTTGCCGGAGGCGGCGTTGAGGAGGACGCTGAGGGAGGCGCTCCAGTCCGCCGTGGAGTTGAGCGTGCCTTCTCCCAGGGTGAGAGTGCCGGAGGCGCCGGTGATGTCACCGCCCAGCGTGAGGGTTCCGTTGCCGGCCAGCGTGATGCCGGAGTTGGAGTCGTTTTCCAGGTTGATGCCGCCCAGGACGGCCGTGCCGCCGTTGATGTTGAGGTTGCCGGCCAGGGCTCCCTGGCCGTTGGCCCCGCCCAGCTTGACGCTGGTGCTGGTGAGGGTGACGCCCGTGTTGACGTTGACCGCGGAGGCTTGCGTGTTGCTTCCCATGGTGCCGCCGCCGATTTGAAGCGTGGCGATATCAAGGTCTTTCTTCAAGTCCAGCGTCACGCCGTACGTGACGTCAATGAGGTCGGCATTCAGCGTGCCGTTCACCGTGACGGTGCGGTTGGCCGTGGCCGCTCCGTAGCCGGAGAGGACGATGCTGCCTCCGGCATTGGAGAGCGTGCCGTTGAGCGCGTCATGGCCGTTGGCCGCCTTGACGAGCAGGGAGCCCCCGTCCGTCTTGGCGAGCGTGCCGCTGATGTTTTTGAGTACGCCGGAGAGGGCGATTTCATTGCCTCCGGAGAGCTTGAGGGTGGAGCCGCTGGCCACCGTCACGGTTCCGGAGAGAATCTTGGTATTGGCGATGTTCCCCAGCGCCACGGCTCCATTCCCGGAGATGTTCCAGTTGAGGGACAGGAAGCTGTCCTGCCCGGCCGTGTCCACCGTCAGCGTGGTGCCGGTTCCGGAGGCAGCCAGCTTGACCGCGTCCCCGGCGTTTTTCTGCACCATGGTCTGCGTCAGCGTCACGTTCCCGGAGGCCTGCAGGGTGCCGCCGCCGAAGATGATGGAACCCGTTCCCAGCGCTCCGTCTCCGTTGATGTCCACAATGCCCCCTTCCAGGGACGTGGAGCCTCCGTAGGTGTTCGTGTTGCGGATTTGCAGGGTGCCGTCCCCCCTCTTGGTCAGGATGGTCGTGGCGCCCGTGATGTGCCCGTCTCCCTGGAAGGTGTAGGTGTTGTCCGCGCCGCTGTTGCTGACGACGATGGAGGAGGGAGCCACGTCTCCCGTAATCGTCACGGTTTTGTTGGCTGCCGTGTTGTCAAAGAGCAGGGGCTGCCCGTCCGTGGTCGCCGGCGCGGAGCCGCTTCCGCCGTAGGTCCAGTTGCTCACGTCGCCCGCGCTCCATGTTCCGGCGTCCGCCGTTCCGTTCCAGGTGAGCATGTTCGCGGAGGACTCAATCTTGAGCTGAAGCGTTTTGCCGTCCGCGGAAAGTCCCAGCGTGTAGGTCAGTTCCGGATGGGCGTCATTGATGAGATCTCCGATGTTGAAGGAGCCGAGCGTGAGCGTTCCGCTTCCCACCGTCAGCAGGGAATAGTCTCCCGCGTCGGTGAGCGTGTCGTAGTTGTTGAGGGTGACGTTGTGCGTTCCGGTGAGCGTCAGTCCGCCGGTGAGCGTCACCAGGGCGTTTCCTCCCGCCGTCAGTCCCGTCATGTCAAAGGTGAAGGAGGAGCCCGCAGCCATGGCCATGTCTCCGGTGACGTTGAGGCGCGAGTAGCTGCCCAGCGTCAGGCTGCCGATGGAGCCGCCGTTGCTGGTGATGGCGCCCGTGGAGAGCGCATCCGCCGTGCCGGCTTTCACGTTGACCGCGTTATTCACCGCATAATTGCCGATGTCCAGCGTCGCTCCGGAGGAGATGGAGACCGTGCTGGTCCCGAACGCCGTAGCGCTTCCCGCCGCCAGCGTTCCGGCTTCCGCATTGGTCGTGCCGGCATAGGTATTGGCGCCGCTGAGCGTCACCTTGCCCGGACCCTTCTGGGTGATGGAACCCGTTCCGCCGATGGCGTTGGCCACCGTCTGGTCCGCATCCACCGCATAGGTCAGGAAGGCGTCTCCATTGCCGCCGAGCGTCACCGCTCCGGAACCCAGGGAGCCGGCTCCCGTCAGCAGGATGGTCCCTTCCTTGATCAGGGTCTGGTTGGTATAATCGCTGGCCTTGGTCAGTTGAAGCACGCCGTTCCCCTGCTTTACGAGGTTGGCGCCGTTGCCTTCCTTGGCTACGATTACATCCAGCTTCAAATCTGCCGTATTAGTATCGTCCAGCGCAAAATTCCCGCGCGCTATGTCAAAGATGACCGTGCCGCCGCGGAGGGTCAGGGCATTCGCCTGACCGGTGGAGGGGGCTCCCTCCGCCACAGAGAAGACGCTCATTCCGGTAGCGGACTGCTGCGTCACAATGGTATTGGTGCCGCTGAACAAGTCGAAGCCGTTTAATCCCCCGCCGGGTATATTCAGAATGACCCGGCTGTTGTTGAACACCATTCTGGTATTGGCCATGGTCGTATTGCCGCCGCCGACATTCCAGGTGCCGTTGTTCAGGGTCAGCGTGCCGAAGTTCCCGCTATTATTGTAGCCGAACGGATCGCCCGCCGTAGTATTCAGCGTGCCGCCGTTCACCATCAGGTTGCCGTAAAGGATGGACTCTCCTCCGTTTCCATTCTTGCCGAGGTTCAGGACCGCGCCCTCGCCCACCGTGGTCAGCGCGGTTTTCGTCTGGGCGGTGGAAACCGTCAGGGCCGTTCCGGCTCCCGACACTTCCAGATTGATGCCGGAGCCGTTGGCCAGATTGGTTCCAAGCGTATTGGCGCCTCCGGAAGCAAAGGCGATCGTGCCTCCGTTAATCGTCGGCATCGTGGCTCCCAGAATATCCGCAATTCCGCCCGTTACGCCGATTTCCAGCCGTCCCGTCCTGTCCACGGTCACCGTTCCGGTCCCCAGGGCCATGTTCGCCTTCACGGCAACGGTTCCTTCCTTGATGTTGACCGCGCCGGAATAATCGTTATTGGAGCTGTTGAAGGTCACTTTTCCTTCACCCAGCTTGGTCATGGCGCCGTTTCCGGAAAGCTTGCCTCCGTTGTTGGTCAGCTCCAGGTCCTGCCCTGCCCCGTTGTTGAAATAAATGGCCTTGGCATTCACGTCCCCCGTCAGGGACGCCACTCCCGTGTGCGTACCGTCAAACAGGTAGGTTGTGGTGTTGTCCACGGCGCCGATCGGGTTGCCGTCCCAGACTACCACGCCGTCCGCCATGCTGACGGAAACGGTCACCGTCTTGTCCCCGGTGTTTACGTTGAAGGTTCCCTGGTACAGGCTGGCCAGCGCCCCGGTCAGGGTCATCGTCCCCGCATCCGCGAAGTTGCCGGCCGTCAGGTTGTCCCAGGAAACCAGCGTATAAGTCCCCGCGGTGATATTCCCGTTAATGTCCAGGCTGACGCCCGCATCCGCGCCCAGCGCCAGGTTGCTCACCGTCAGCGTCGCTCCGTCCGCGCTCAGGGCGCTTCCGTCAACGGCCAGTGAAGCGGCGTTCAGCGTTCCGGTCACGTTCTGCTTCCGCAGCGCCGTCACCTTGGCGGTGGAGGCGTTCAGCGTTCCGGCCAGCGCCGTATCCGCATTCAGGTAAAGGTTGGCTCCGGAAAGGTTCAGCGTTCCGGAAAAACCGGAGACGTCCCCGCCCAGCGTCAGGGCTCCCGCATTGTTGCGGGTATTGACAGCCAGCGTGCCCGTTCCGCCCAGGCCGCCGAGCATCTGGAGGCTGTCCCCGCTCGCGATGGCCGCCGTTCCCGTGCCGGACGTTTCCACGGATACCTTGCCGTTGAGGTTCACGTTCACGGTGGCTCCGTTAAAAATGCTCAGCGCCGTGGCCGCATTCGTCCCTTTCAGGGTGATGTCCCCGTCCAGGGAAACTCCCCCCGTGACGGTATTGGAATTCAAGTTGCTGAACGTCACGGTGACGTTTTTCTCACTGCCGCCCAGCGTTACGTTGCCCTGCCCCCACGGGGTCAGGGTCTGGCCGGAGACGATGGAGGCGTCCCCGATATTGTACGTCAGATTGACCAGGTTGCCCGTTCCGGCTATTTCCGTATCCCCGTCATAGGAATTCTTCACCCAGCCCGTTATAAAACCCCACCTGTTCCCCCCGGCATCGGAAATGATTTTAAGGCCGCCCGTTCCGGTGATGGTGGATGAAACCGCGGTGGCATTTCCATAAATGGCTCCATTCAGGAAAGCAAATCCTCCTGCGGCATCCAGGACGATTTTCATGTCGAAATTCGCGCCGGCGGCATTTCCGTTCCTCAGATGCAGGGTGGAGCCGTTCCCCATGGTAAGAGTACCCGTCCCCGTCACCTTGGTTCTGGCGCCCGCTACGTCCATCACGGTATTTTCCCCCAGCGTAATGTTCAGGTTGGAGCTCCATGTTCCGGTTTCGTCCGCAAGCATCACGGTGCCCTGTTCCACAACCAGCGTTCCTCCTCCTGAAGCGTTGAAGGAATTAAGGCCCAGCGTTAACGTTCCCGTACCCGTCTTGGTGATGGTGCCGTTGATTCCCCCGTTCAGGGTGGAGTCCCCCGCGCCAATGACCAGGGAACCGGGGCCGCTGTTGGTCAATTTGCCTCCATAAGTGCCGGCCCCCAGCAGGAGGCTGCCGCTTCCCGTACGGGTGACGGTCCCCGTCCAGCCGGCCAGTGAAGCCCACGTTACGGCATTCCCGTTCGTGTCCACCAGAATGGAGTTGGAAGCCAGCGCATCCGTCTTGATCTGGCCGGAGACGTCTGCCGTAATGCCCGTGCCGTACTTGAGCGCGCCTCCATTAAAGATGATGCTGCCGGTGCCCAGCGCGGAGGCATGCTGCATTTCCACCGTGCCGCCGCCCAGCAGGACTTCTCCGGAAAAACCGGCGTTGTCCGTGGCGATGGACAAGGTTCCGCTGCCGGTCTTCTGCAGCTTGGAGCTTCCCACCAGGGAACCGGACCCCGTCCACGTGTAACCGGTTGCCTCAGCATTGACGACGATCAGGCCTGGATTCACCTGTCCGGCGATGTTCACGGTCTGCGGTGCATTGCCTGCTACGTCGCCGAAGATGACTCCGTTGCCGTTGGCAAAAGACAATCCCGCATTCCAGGGGGAATTCCCCGTTCCTCCCACCGTCCACGTATTGTCTCCGCCGCCCGTCCAGGTCAGCGACGTGACCTGCGCCACGACGAATTTCAGGGTATTGTCCGTCGTGCTCCAGTTGCCGATGTATTCGGTCCCCAGCAGAATGGTATTGGCCAGATCCCCGGTGATGCCGCCCGTGGCATTAATCAGATTGTACGTGCCCGCGCTCCAGCTCACGCTGTCGCTATTCTCCAGCAGCAGGCTGCCGTTCACCGTCAGGGCGCCGTTCAGGGCCAGCAGGGGATTGCCGTTCACCGTCATGTGAGTGGCGTCAATCCGCACGGCCGCTCCCAGGTTCAGGTTGCCGGTCATCGTATTCTGCCCCCCAAGGGACAGGACGCCGCCGGTCATGGACAGGCCGGCATTGCTGTCCACGGCGGAGACGTCCAGGCCCGCTCCCGCGGACAGGGAAAGCCCGCCGTACCCCGCGGAAATGCCGCCGATGGCCGCATTCCCCGTTACGGAAAGGTTCTTGTTCGTTCCCATTCCGGAGGCATGGCTGACAATGAGGGTGCCCCCTTTCAGTTCCACGCCGCCCGTGAAGGAAGAGGAATTGGCCAGGGTCAGCGTTCCGGAGCCGTCCTTGATCAAACGCCCGGTTCCACGGAATGCATTGTCACTGCCCGTGATCATGTTCCCTGCTCCGGTAATGGTCAGGGCGCCGTTCAGCTGGATATTATGAGTGTTGTCAGCAGTGATGGACATGGTGCTGCCGGCATTCACCACCTCCACGGCGCCGCCGCCCGCGGCGACTGTCAGGCCGTTCCCGAAGGTTCCGTCGCTTTCCTTGGTAATCTCCAGGCGCCCGTTGTTCAAGGTCCAGTACCCCGTATTGACGGCCATGGAACCCAGCCCCGCGCCGTCATAGGCATATTCTCCCACGCGCAGCACGCCGCCGTTGGTGACGGTTACCTTGTAGCGCGTATAATTATCCCCTTTCATGCTGAGGCTGGCTCCCGGAGAGCTCAAATCCAGCGTGGCGTTGTCAATGGTCAGGGTCCTGGTTCCGGAGCCATTCCCCGCTTTCACGGTAGCCGCCGTTTCAATCTTGAACACGCCGCCGCCGGTAATGGTAAGGCTGTTGTCCCCGACGTTGAACGCTCCCTCCGCCTGGGTAAGCGTCTTTCCGGCCTCAATGGTCAGCGTCAGGTCGTTGGCGCCGATGGTCGTAGCCTCATTCCAGGTAACGTCCGTATCAAACGTCTGGTTGGTCGTAATGGTGAGGGGATCAGCCTGAACAGAGGCGGACAACGCAGCGCAGCAGGCAAGAAGAGCGGACAACAAATTGAGGGGCAAATGCAGCTTCATAAAGAAAACAATTAATTATAAATATATTGAGAAAGACGTGGTCTTTTAGCAGAAATGAGACATGCTATTAGGTAGATGAAATATCGGATTTGAAATCCGGTGTCAATCTGGAAGTGCCGTTTCCAAAGCTTTAAATTATTTCCGTTATCTCCATTCTATTCCATGCCCTCATTCAAATTAGCCACATTATTCAAAAAACAAAACCAACAGAATTTAAAATAAACATCTGATCATAAACAAATTATTTCATTTCCACCACTCTCACGACTTCCCTGACGCCCTTCTTGTCCGGATTTCAAATCCGTTCATTTTCTTTCCCTGCATGCAGGGCCTTCAGGCAGCCGGGAAGCCATCCATGAAGGGCACAGTAAAAAACCTCCTAAGGATTTCATCATGAAACCGCTTGTTTCCGGAAATTCCGCCGCGGGAGCAGAAGCGTGAAATCCAGTCAGTCCCATGAAAAACAACATCCTTCCCATAAAAGGCATGCCGGAGCCAGGGACAAATTCCGGGACCGGTCCGGAGGGAGCAAAAGCAGCGCGGGATGTATTCTTTCCTCCTTGCTCCCCGCCCGGCAAGTTGCTAGAATACGTCAAGCAAGTTTTTCCCCTTTTCCCATGGCCATTTTTGGTTCCTCCAATCTATCCGACTCCGGCGACCTGCTGATTTTCAACAAAGTATCTCATAAAACCCTGCTGATGTTCGAAAAGGAACTGGGCAGGGACCGCATGACGTACCTGGTGGAAGAAAGCCTCCCCCCGGATGCGGCCACCGCCGCCCATCTGGAATCCACCAAGGCGGACGGCATCCTGTTCCAGGCCGGGGGCAGCGATCCCATTGCCCTGCGTTCCGCCATCATGGAACGCATCAACGAGGGCAGAAGGGTAGTATTCCTGCCCGGTCCCGTAGCCCACGTGAAAGGCTCCATCAGCCACATTCCCCCACGGGTGATCAAGGCCCTGGAAGCACTCCATATTTCCCCCGTGCCGGTATGCACGGGCTTTTACACCAGCTCCGTGCTGGACGCGGAGGCGGATACGGACGCCCAGGCGGATATCCAGGTGCACATTCTCCCCAAGCTGGCTCCCGGGGCGGAAATGGCGGCGCGCCTCACCTCCGCGTGGCTGGAATGCTCCGCCCAGGCCTATGCCACGCTGCCGCAGTTGCACGGCTCCCTGTCCGCCCTGCTGTTCCGCAGCCTAAAGCTTCATTCCGACTGCCGGGTGATCGACGGCATTGACGATACCACGCTGACCTACGGCCAGCTTCTGGCCATCTCCGTGGCCTTTGCCAAACGGCTGAAAAAGATCACCACGAACCGCCGCGTAGGCATCATTCTGCCGCCCGGCAAGGGAGCGGCAATCGCCAACCTGGGCTGCCTGTTCGCCGGAAAAACGCCGGTGAATTTCAATTATTCCGCCTCGGAAGGGGCCTTTGCCAGCTCCGTGAAGCAATCCGGCGTGGACTGGTTCATCACGGCGGATACCTTCATGCGCAAGCTCCAGAACTTCCCGTGGCCCCCCCAGCGGGACCTGATCCTCATGGAGCGGGAGATTCCGCTGCTCAAGGGCTCCGCCAAACGCTGGGGCGTGGCCATCAAATTCCTTACAGCGGGGTTCATGATTAAAAAGCTGGGGCTGGATGCGCCCACGGGCGCGGATGAAGCCGTGCTGATGTTCACCTCCGGCTCCTCCGGAGAACCGAAAGGCGTGCCGCTGACCCACCACAACATCCTTTCCAACATCTCCCAGTGTTCCTCCCGCATCACGCTGGCGCCGCAAAGCAGATTCCTGGGCAGCCTCCCCGTATTCCACTGCTTCGGCATCACGATCGGGCTGTGGTACCCGATGATCGGCGGGTACGACATGGTCACCTACCCCTCCCCGCTGGAGGCCAAGCGCCTGGGCGCCCTCATCAAGCAGTACGGCATCAGCCTGGTGGTCACCACCCCCACCTTCCTGCGCGGCTTCATGAAGCGCTGCGAGCCGGACACCTTCAAAACCGTGCGCTACCTGATCGTAGGAGCGGAAAAATTGCCGGACGAGCTCTCCGCCGCCTTCCGGGAAAAGTTCGGCACCGTTCCGTGCGAAGGCTACGGCCTGACGGAAGCCTCCCCGGTCTGCTCCGTCAACTTCATTGACCCGGCCCCGTCCAACGCCGCCGGAGACTTCATTCCCGGCATGAAAAAGGGCTCCGTGGGCGCTCTGCTTCCCGGCATCGCCGTACGCATCACCAGCCCGCATACGGGCCGCGTGGTACCCGTGACGACCTCCGGCATGATCTGGCTGAAGGGGCCGAATATCTTCCCCGGCTACCTGGGCGGTCCGGAAGCCGACCGCGACATTTTCGTGGACGGCTGGCTGAAAACCGGAGACATCGGTTCTGCGGACGAATTCGGCTTCCTGAAAATTGAAGGCCGCATCTCCCGCTTCTCCAAGATAGGCGGGGAAATGGTGCCCCATGAAGCCCTGGAAGCCGCTATCATGAACATCTGGAACCTGGACCCGGCGGACGAGGAACGGCGGATAGCCGTCGTCACCATTCCGGACCCCGTGAAGGGGGAGGCCGTGGCCCTGCTCACCACCCTGGTGACGGACTACGTGCACCAGGCGCGCACCCTCATCAGGCACGGCCTGATTGACCAGGGGCTCCCGGCCCTGTGGTGCCCCAAGGAAATCATTCCCGTGGAGCACATTCCGGTGCTGCCCTCCGGCAAGCTGGACATCAAGCAATGCAGGATGCTGGCTTATGAAGCGCTGAACATTCCCTTTGAACCATAACCCATGGAATTCCCGGAGGAAACGCCTGCCGCTCCCAGGCCCATCACGGTCAAACAGCTCGTTTACCGCCTGAGGGATACGGTCAGCATTGCCGTGGGGACCCAGTGGGTGGTGGGAGAGCTCAGCAACGTCAAGCACCATACCAGCGGCCACGTTTACTTCACCCTGAAGGAACAGGGCGCGGAAATCTTCTGCGCCTTTTTCAAGGCTGCGGCTTCCAAATGCCCCGTACGGCTCCAGGAAGGGATGAAGGTCCATGTGCTGGGCAGCGCCACCGTGTACCCGGACCGGGGCCAGCTTCAACTGGTCATCAGGCAGGTGAAAGCCGCCGGCCAGGGAGACCTGCAGGCGCGCTTTCTGGAACTGAAGGAAAAACTCCAGCGGGAGGGGTTGTTTGACGCTGAACGCAAAAAGGGCATCCCCGCCTTTCCCCGCGCCATCGGCATCGTCACCTCCCCTACCGGCGCCGTCATCCAGGATATACGCCATGTGCTGGAACGCCGCGCCCCGTGGGTGAAAGCCTACCTGCTGCCCGTGCGCGTCCAGGGGGCGGGAGCGGAGCATGAAATAGCCGCTGCCGTGCGCGCCTGGTCCGCAGCCCCTCTCAACGGCCTGCCGCCCGTGGACGTGCTCATTGTGGGCCGCGGGGGCGGCTCCATAGAAGACCTGTGGAACTTCAATGAGGAAACGGTAGCGCGCGCGATTTACGAATGCACCGTTCCCGTGATTTCCGCAGTAGGCCACGATACGGACTTCACCATTGCGGACTTTGTGGCGGACCTGCGCGCCCCCACCCCGACCGCGGCCGCGGAGCTGGCTACGCCGGACGGTCCGGAATGGCTCCGCAAGCTGGCTAGAATGGAACAGGCCCTGCACGCCTCCGCACGGCATTCCCTGTTGCGTTCCAAGCTGAGACTGGATGTTTACCTGCGGGGAAAACTGCTGGATGCGGATTCCCTGCTCTCCCCTTACGCCCAGCGCCTGGACGACATGGAAGAAACCCTGCTGAACGCCGCGGCCACGCGCATTTTTCAAAACACGCTCCATATCAACAAACTGGAACATCAGTTACAAATGCGCCATCCCACCCACCGCAACAGGGAGCGCGCGCAGCTTCTGGCCTCCCTCCAGGCCGGACTGGCCCATGCGGCCGCCGTGCGCATGGCGGATTTCTCTTCACAACTGGCTCTTATTCAAGCCCGGCTGGAAGCTCACAGCCCGGAGCAAACGCTGCGCCGCGGATACGCCCTGGTGGAAAACCAGAATAAGCAGCTCATACGGCAAACGAACCAGGTACATGCAGGAGAAAAATTGAAAGTCCGTGTCTCCGACGGCTGTTTTTATGTCAGGGATGACACACCGCAATAGGCTGTCCACAAGAGCCTAGCATTGCATTTTTTGCACTCAATCTAACAAATTGTGTTTTTTCTGGATTTTACAGGAAGTGGAACCTATCCTAATAGAAGCCTGTCACTGCTCCTATTACCCGGTCCCATAACTTCTGTACATATGCCTTGTAAAAACATCACCCGCTACACTTACGAAACGACAGCCTTTCAAGGCTATCGGTTGGCGATCTGTAAGAACAAGCGCTTATTCACTCGTTATTTCTCCGATTCTCAATACGGGGGCGCTGATGCGGCGCTTCAGGAAGCGATGAGAGTGAGAGATAACATTTTCACACTTTTTGAACAGGGGAACCTTACGGTTAGCCAAATTTTCGCAAAATATACCGTGCGTTCCCGCCGTCAGTCCGCCGCTGACCGCCGTGAAAAAATGATCCACGGAAAAAGGGCTCTCGGCCACGTGCGGCAGAAAGCCAAAGTCCGCAGCTGAGGAATCTGCGGAAGCTGTTTTTTCAGCTTCCCCGGAGCCTTGAATCATACCGGAAACGTTGCATCCGGTACAGGTGGCGTATACTCCTATCACATCAAAAAGCCGTTCTCCGTCCGGAAAGCGGGAATACCGCAGCATGCGCGGCGGAGAAAGCGGCAATCTGTACCAAAACGCCCCCTTTCCGCCATCCGCGCCCGGGAAAGCCAAGAGCGGCCCGGCAAAGCAATTCCGGCACTAATGCGGCTGTGCCGGATAAGCCGATCAAAGGCCTGCGGCACGCTGCCAAGGCATTCTTCCGCCGTCTGTCGCCCGCGGCGCTTCCCGCGGAGGGGCGCGCGGGTCAGCCTGCTGAAAAGGGCTTCAATTATCTGCGGCGGCGGCGCGAAGCAGGCTTTTCCGGTTCTTCCGCCGGGGCTTCCCCTATCTTCGCCAGCACCCGCCGGGCCTCTGTGGTCCGGTTCTGCTTGAGACACACGTCAGCCCAGCTCCGGTGAATTTTGTTGTAAAGGTCTCCGGACTGGATGGAGGCCAGATTATTCTGGAGCTTCGCCTTGTCTTCCGGACTCAGCGCATCCCATTCTTCAACCAGCTTTCCATACTGGGCTTCCGACAGGGGCCACTGTTCTCTGCCCGCGCTTATCTCAGCCTGAAGATTCAGAATGACCGGCTGGAGGGCCTGGACAAACGTGGTGTTCTCACGGGCCACCTTCATCGCCTGGTCCAGATATTTCATCGCCTGGTCATAATCCCGCGCTTTCAGGAAGGCGGCGGCGATGTTCACGTCCTCATAAGCCCGTTTCACCAGAGCCTCCGCCTGGCCGTACTTCTCAAGCTGGGAACGCAGAGCCTCAATGTCCTGGCTCAGGCTGGAACCGCTCAGAATGCGCGGGGCATCCACGCCCAGGGTCATCGCTGTCCCTTCCGCACGGGACAGCAGGCGGGAAGCCTCCTTCAAATCCCCCATCTGCATCCTTACCCGCGCCAGGGCAAGCATCGTTTCCGGCGTGCAGTCCATCTCCGTTTCCGCGGCGCGAAAGCAGATCAGGGCGGCTTCCAACTGGTCAGCCATGGCTTTCAGCTCCGCCTGGGAATACTTACGGCGCGCATTGAGCGGCATATTCAGCTCGTTCAGGATGATTCGGCCCATATCCGGACTGGCGGTCAGGCGGAATTTGGTGAGCAGTTCCCGGGCAATGGCGCTTCCTGTGCCGCCGGGCTGCCCCGTAGTCTTGTCCGGCAGAGTATCCTGAAGCAGCAGAATCTTCACCATGCTCTTCACGTCCTCCGGCTTTTTCAGCATGCTCCTCATGACAGGGGAGGCGGCCTGCTTGCACAACGCGGAAAAACGCTCAAACCTGGCCTGGTCATACGCATAGTGGGCCAGCGGTTCCAGGCATGCCAGACGGATGGATACCTGCTCCTCCGGCGTATTTTTCAAAATCACTTCATAAAGCTTCTCCGCCGTGGCGTCATGCTTGCGGCCTGCAAACTCCCGCGCCCAGTTCAGGCTGACGCCCAGCAGGCGGTTCCTGTCCTCCGCCGGCATGGAGGCGGAATCGGCCAGCTTCTTTTCCAGCAGGGCCGCCAGCATCGGTTCGGATTCCTTCAGCATGCCGCGCCTGTCCATTTCCACCGCCAGCAGCCACGCAAAGGAATCCCGCGCTTCCGGGGAATTCATCCATTCCACCTGCTTGTCCACGGAGGAAGCCATCTGCGCCAGCTCCGCGTCGGAACCGTTCCAGGAGGCCAGCATGCCCTGCAAATGGCCCATGGCCTGCGTCTGGCTGTGCACCTCGTGAATGGTCGGCTTGAACCACCCTTCAATCGTGGGCCAGTACTGGATGTAGCCGAACCAGAGCCCACCCAGCAGCACCAGAAAGAGAACCGGCTTCCAATAAGACTTCTTCTTGCGTGAGGGGCGGTAGGGCTTGTTGGAAAAATGGCGCTCGGAACTCATGCAGGCATTGAGCCAAAAAGGCGGCACAAATCAAGCAAAATAAACACCTCGCAACGTCTTACGAGGACCGCCCGAAGCCTACCGCCGGGAGGATCTGGCGTTCCCGGACGGCCTGCGCCCGGGAGAGGCCATGCGCACGCGGGGAAAACCGGATTCCTTCCAGCAGGCATCCGCCTTCTCCTTCATTCCCAATTCATCGTAACAGCGGCCAAGCTGCTTGTAATTCTCCGACCGCTGTTCCCCCTCCAGCATGGGAAGCACCGCTTCAAAAGTTTCCACGGCCTCCTTCCACTGCTCTCCGTCGCACAGGGCGTATGCCTTGCACAAATAGGACTGCACCAGCAGGCTTCTGCGCTCCGGCCCCTCCCCGCATTTCAGCAGGGAATCCACTGCTCCGGCATAGGCGTGCAGGGCGCTTTCCCGGTCCCCCGCCATATCGCTGGCGAGCCCCAGGGAATAATAAACCCGGCCCAGGGACAGGACGTCCGAGGCAAAGTGGGATTCCCGCAGTTGAAGGGCTTTTTGCAGGTTTTCCCTGGCCTTGTCCCCCTCCCCGGCATCCAGCCACGCTTTGCCCAGCCCTTCCAGGGACTGGGCGGAAATGACGGGGGAAGCCGCGCTGTTGGCAATCGCCTTCAGGAAATCCGCGCGGGCTTCCGGAGCGGCCTTGCGCATGATGTTCACCCACCCCCTCTGATCGTACAGCCCGGCCCAGAACGCATGGTCCGCCGGCAGCACGCCGCGAGCGGCGCCCTCCGCCTGGTAAAGATAAGCCAGGGCTTCCTCATAATTCCCCTGCTCCGTGGAAATGCGCGCCAGCCCGCGCAGGGCGTTAAGGCAGTCATTCAACAAGTAGGAGGCGTTCTCCGAACCGGTAAGGCCCTTTAAAAACAATTCCCGCGCCTCATCCTTCCTGCCGGCCTCCAGCATGGCTTCTCCCATGCTGATGCTCGCCAGGGCCAGGTCACCGGTCGTCTTGTCCGGCTGGGGGCACAGGGCCAGGGCCTTCTTGAAATAGGCGCGCGATTCCGGAATGCGCCCCGTGGCGCGCGCCAGCCGGCCCTGGGCGGCCATAAGCCTGGACCGGACCGGGAGGGCGTCCGTCCCCAGATGGGCGGCGGCGTCCACCGCGCGCTGGAGCAGCACGTTCGCCTCCTCATTCCTGTTCAGCATCTGGTCAATGGAACTCATGGTCTGGAGGGCCCGCACCAGCGGCTCGGCCATTCCCTCCTTCTCATACCCCTCCACGGCGGTTTTCAAATAACCGTAGGCCGGGGAATACTGGTGCTCCGCCAGAAGGGCCTTGGCCACGGCGTCCGCGCGGGGGGCCCACACCCGGTAGCGCCCGGAGGCATATCCGGCGTCAATCAATTCCCTGGCCGCAGGAAGGGCGCGGTCCACGCCGTCCCGGCTGATCAGCTCACGGGTGAGGCCCCAGGCCGTCTCCGTCCGCAACTCCGGATCCCTGATCCATGCCAGGCGTTCCTCCCGGTTGTCCAGAATGCCGGCCAGGCTCTCGCGTGAAGCGAAAACATCCGCCATGAAGCGGGATAAATTCTGCATGGCCTTTTCATCGCTCTTCTGCACCACCACCGGCGGTGTGGTCAGCATCCCTTCATCATAACCGATGCGGTACGCCATATGGTACGTCAGGAACTCCAGCAGCATCACGAGCGCGCACAAGCACAGGGCAATCAGCCACTTGGTGCGCGGAGACAGGGGTTTCAAAGGAGAAGGGGCCTGCATAACAAGTGCATAACGTTACCCGGCGCTCCCTGAATTTCAAGCTTTTTGCATGGGGAGGAAATCTCCGCTGCACCTGAAGGCGGACAAACCAGCCGACGACAACCGTTTCCCCGCCAGTCCCCGGGACCGGCCCGGGAAAGCTTTTTCCTGCCTTTTTCCCACTTTCCGGCCCTTCTCTCCGCCTTCCGCCGGGCGCTTTTCTCCGGGCCATGCGCGGCAATTTACGTCAGCCGTTCCTGCGCTTCCGTTCGGACGCCCGGTACAACTGCCAGGCATTCCATAAATTATGCCACAGCACGTAAAACGTAGGCCCCAGCGCGGCGATGGGGCTGGCATACGTCAGCGCCAGGTAAATGGACAGCGTGGTATTCTTCTGCCCCAGGGCCTGGCTGCACTCCGCGGCACGGGTACGCCCCCCCAGCAAATGCCCCAGCCCGAAGTTGATCCCGCACACCAGCAGGGAAACTGCGCCGATCTGTTCCAGCACGCGCTCCGAAATGCCGTCACGGGAGGAAATATCATAAGAGGCGTTCGCCGCGATCAAAACCAGAATCACCACCCAGATGCCGAAGGTGACGTCCTTCAGCTTCCGCGGCCACGCAATGGCCCGCGGATAAAAACGCCGCGCCGCCAGGGCCAGAACCAGCGGCAGCAGCATCACCAGGGAAATATTCTGGGCCACGTTCAGGTAAATCTCAAAGCCGCCCTGCCCCACGACCGCCGGCAGAATGAAAGGCAGCAGGGCGCAAATAATGCCGTTAAGCAGCAGGAGGGCCGTCAGCATGAACTCCACGCTGCCGCCCAGCAGCCCCATCACCACGGGAGCCGCCGTGGCCGTGGGCATGATGCCCACGAAGAAAGCGGCCTCCGCCAGGTACCCGTCTCCGAAAACGAGGCGGCACGCGCCCCAGGCCGCCAGGGCCACGAGCAGGTTGGCCCCTACCAGGAGCCAGTGCGCGCGCTCCGGCTTCATCCGTTTGAAGCGGATGCCCAGAAACGTCACAAACAGCATCACGATCAGCATCCACTTGAACGTCCAGCTATACACGTGCAGGCCGGGCATCATGTACCCCGCAATAAAAGCCGCCACGATGGCAAACGTGCGGATGAGGGACTTGAACATGTGGAATGCGGACGGCAGTGAAAAGGTTATGCTGGTTTTTCACACAAATGGATCAGGCCGTCCACCTGGCGGACAATCAGCTCAAACAAATCCTGCACGCTGCCCTTGGGAACCCGGTTGTTCTCCATCAGCTCCATAATCATCCGCAAACGGGTCAGCAGGCCGATCATGATGCTTTCAATAGCCAGCACCGTCCAGAAAACCTGGTACGTGGAAGCGCCCGGAAACATGGTGCGGATGCAGTCATGCAGCCGCCGGCGTATGGGGGAATACACCTCCTTGATATACTCCACCGCTATCTCCGGCGTCTGCACGTGGCAAATGGCCAGCAGGCGCAGGTAATGGGGGAAATTGCCCAGTTCTTCCAGCTTCACATGCAGGAGGCCGTGGAAGGAAGGGTAAACATAGGCGTGGGCCAGCGCCCGCACCGTGCCTTTCTCCATGGCCTCATTCATCATGGAAATCCGGAAATCCCGCGCCTGCGGCGCATACTTCATCATGACCGCCTTCCAAAGCCCTTCCTTGCCGCCAAAATAATAATTGGCGGAGGCGATGTTGACGGATGCCTGCTGGGAAATCATGCGCATGGAAGTGCCTGTATAGCCGTGCTCGGCAAACAGGCACTCCGCCGCGTCCAGCAATCGTTCCTTGGTTCCTTTCTGTCGTTTCATGGGGGGTGGGGGAAGTTTGGAATTATCGGTCAACGCGGGCGGCGCGGACCTGGATGGAATGGTTGTGGGCGTCCAGCCCCTCCACTCTGGCGAACTCCGCCACGTACGGAGCGGACTTGAGCACGGCCTCCCGGTTCATCCGCACCACGCTGGTGCGCCGCTGGAACTGGTCCGCCCGCAGGCCGGAAAACGACTTGCCGGCCCCGCCGGTCGGCAGGGTGTGGCTGGGGCCTGCCAGGAAATCCCCGCAGGCCACCGTGGAAAAAGCGCCGGCATAAATGGCGCCCGCCGTCCGGATGCCGTCCAGCACGGCGTCTTCATCCCGCGTGACGAGCACCAGATGCTCCGGAGCGAAGGCGTTCACCAGGTCCACCCCCTCCTGGATGGAGGAAACCAGAAAACCGTAAGCGTGCTTGTCCAGCACCTCCCGGATGATGGAACCGCGGCTCAGCAGGGCGGCCTGGCGTTCCACCTCCGCTTCCACTTGTTCCAATAACGCCTCCGACGTGGTAACGAACACCACCACGCTGTCCGGACCGTGTTCCCCCTGCGCCAGCAGGTCGGCGGCCAGGAACTCCGCGTCTGCGGTCTCATCCGCCAGCACCATCACCTCACTGGGTCCGGGGAGCAGGTCGATGGCGACGGCTCCCACCAGCTGGCGCTTGGCCTCCACCACAAAACGGTTGCCGGGGCCGAAAATCTTCTCAACCGGCTTCACGCTCTCCGTTCCCACCGCAAGGGCGGCAATCGCCTGCGCTCCGCCTATCTTGACAATCTCCGTAGCGCCGGAAGCCTTCAATGCATATAAAAGAGCGGGATTCACCCGCCCGTCCGGCCCGCAGGGCGTAGCGGCCACAATCTCCCGCACGCCGGCGGCCTGGGCAAAACCGCCCGTCATGATGGACGTGGACACCAGGGGAGCCTTCCCGCCTGGAATATAAATGCCCACGCGGTCATACGGAAGGAAGCGTTCCGCCACCTCCACACCCTGGGCGTTCACGCCGGACCAGTCCTGCCTGCGGCTGCGGTCTGAAAAATAATGGATGTTGGCCAGGGAGGCGGCAATGGCCTCTTTCACGGAATCCTCCACGGCGGCTTCCGCCCCCGCCAGCTCCGCCTCCGTCACGAACAGGGAGGAAGGATCCAGATGCACCCTGTCAAACCTGGCGGCATAATCAAAAAGGGCCTCGTCCCCGCGCGCGGAAACGTCCTGGATAATAGCGTTAACGGTATCCCTTACGGAATCCTCCGGGAGAGCGCGGCGGTTCATCCGGCTCTTCATTTCGTCAAAGCAGGTGTCGGAAGGACGGTAAATTTTCATAAAAGATATAATACGGAAAAATGAGAAGGAAGTTTCACAATCTTTAAGCATGCAGTCAAGCCTTCTGTCCTCTTTGATTTCCAAAGGCACTCCATGAATCTCCCGGACAAAAAATCAAAAGACCAAACCATTCTCCCTTGACCGGCACAAAAAACAGGCATAGCCTTTCTTTCGCAAACATTTGGCCGAACGGCCCACTGTCATGAACATTCACGAATATCAAGCAAAACAACTCTTTGAGCGCTTTGGCGTGGCTACCCCCAGGGGCATTGCCGCCGCCACTGCTCAGGAAGCAGCACAAATAGCCCGGAACATGGGCGTTTCCCAATACGTAGTTAAGGCACAGGTACACGCTGGCGGCCGTGGCAAAGGCACCTTCAAAAACGGCTTCAAGGGCGGCGTGCACGTCGTTGACTCCGTGGAGGAAGTGGAAGACGTAGCCGGCAAGATGCTCAACCAGGTTCTGGTCACCAAGCAAACCGGGGAAACCGGCAAGCTGGTCAGCAAGATCATGGTGGCGGAAGCCGTGGACCTGAAGAAGGAATGCTACTTCGCCATTCTCCAGGACCGCGCCCGTGAATGCCCCGTCATCGTAGCCAGCACGGAAGGCGGCATGGACATTGAAGAAGTGGCCGCCACCCGTCCGGAAGCCATCATCCGCGAACACATTGATCCGGCCCTGGGCATCCTGCCCTTCCAGGCCCTCAAGATCGCCGTGGCCCTGGGCCTGACCGGCCCCCTGCTCCGCCAGGCCACCAAGCTCATCACCAACGTTTACAAGCTCTTCACCGCCCTGGACTGCTCCCTGGTGGAAATCAACCCCCTCGTGGTCACCACGGACGACCGCGTGTGCGCCCTGGACGCCAAATTCAACTTTGACGACAACGCCCTGTACCGCCACCCGGAAATCATGGAAATGCGGGATGAAACGGAAGAAGACCCCCGTGAAGTGGAAGCCGGCAAATATGACCTGAACTACATCGGCCTGGACGGCAACATCGGCTGCATGGTAAACGGCGCCGGGCTGGCCATGGCCACGATGGACATCATCAAATACTACGGCGGCGAACCCGCCAACTTCCTGGACGTGGGCGGCTCCGCCACAGAGGAAATGGTAACCAACGCGTTCCGCATCCTCACCAGCGACAAGAATGTGAAGGCACTTCTGGTCAACATCTTCGGCGGCATCATGCGCTGCGACGTCATCGCCCAGGGCATTGTGGCCGCGGCGAAAAACATTGACATGAAAATCCCGCTCGTCGTCCGCCTGGAAGGCACCAACGTGGAAATCGGCAAGAAAATCCTCGCAGACAGCGGCATCGCCATCATCCCTGCCGACAACCTGGACGAAGCCGCCCAGAAGGCGGTTGCAGCAGTCAAATAACCCTCACTATTTATTACGACAATGACATCTCTCATTGACAAAAACACCCGTCTGGTTGTGCAAGGCATCACCGGCAGCGCCGGCGCGTTCCACGCCAAAAACTGCATGGACTTCGGCACCAACGTGGTCGCCGGCGTGACCCCCGGCAAGGGCGGCCAGCTCTTTGAAGGCAAGGTCCCCGTCTTCGACACCGTGGCGGAAGCCAAAAAAGCCACGGACTGCAACGCCTCCATGATCTTTGTGCCGCCGCCCTTCGCCGCGGACGCCATCATGGAAGCCGCAGACGCGGGCGTGAAGCTCATCGTCTGCATCACGGAAGGCATCCCGGTGCAGGACATGCAGAAGGTGAAAGCCTTCCTGAAGGACAAGGACGTGACCCTCATCGGCCCGAACTGCCCCGGCATCGTCAACCCCGCCGCCAACTGCAAGATCGGCATCATGCCGGCCTACATCTTCAAGCCCGGCAGAATCGGCATCGTCTCCCGTTCCGGCACGCTCACCTATGAAGCCGTCTGGCAGGTCACCAACATGGGCCTGGGCCAGAGCATGTGCATCGGTATCGGCGGCGACCCCGTCCACGGCATGACCCAGCAGCAGGCCGTTCAATTCTTCACGGAAGACCCCAATACGGACGCCTTCATCATGATCGGTGAAATCGGCGGTTCCGAAGAGGAAGAAGCCGCTGAATGGATCAAGAACAACTGCAAAAAGCCCGTCGCCGCCTTCATCGCGGGCGCCACGGCTCCCAAGGGCCGCCGCATGGGCCACGCAGGCGCCATCGTGGCCGGAGGCAAAGGCACCGCCGCCGCCAAGCAGGAAGCCCTGAAGGAAGCCGGCATCGTGGTCGCCAAGACGCCCGCCCAGATGGGCGCCGCCCTGGCGGAAGCCATGAAAAACAAGGGAATGTAAGCCCTCATTTACACACTCCCAATCAAATCCTAAAGCGCCTCCTGTTCAGGAGGCGCTTTTTCTTGGAAGGACACGGCATCAATCCCATGATGCTGATTGGACCTGGATATAAGAAGACAGACATCTTTCAGGTATCTAAACAGGAGAAGCTTTCTAGTAATGCACAGAAACATTCCTATTATGTATTTTCCATATTACAAATTCACTTATATAATAATTATAATAAATATCATTATTAAAAATTAAATCATTTTTCTTTACAAAAGATTCAATTTAAAATACGTATTTTAGCATATTTATGAAATATCTCTCTCATCTTGTTTGCTTTTTAGGAATTCTGTACAGTTGCAACAATTTATTAGCAAACGATAATAATGACGATCTTGAAGAAACGGAGCAAGAAGCTTCTGCTTCTCTTAAGATCAAATCTCAAACACAATTATGTTCAGCAGATTATTATATTAAGAAAGGACTAGATAAGGAAGAAGATCGAAAAAGAACAGATATCGGTATCGGAGAAAAAATCACATTTTTACTTGTTGGAAAACCTAAAGGCGACATCAAGGAACTTACTTGGAATATTAAAGGAAACGGCTTCGAAGAAACAAAGGCCGACTTATTAAAAGGATCACAAAAGATTAGTCTAATTGCAAAAAAATCATTAACAAAAGATACGAACGTTCAAATTGTTGCCCAAACCAGTGAAGGGAAGGAAGCAAAGATTTCAATTAATATCAAAGTTCCTACAAAGATAGAGGCAAAGAAATTTAGTGGAGAAATTGAAACAGAAGATGGCAACGATAAAGTTGATACCAAAAAAATTAAATTCCCGAAAGGAAAGTATGGTCTCATAGGATTCATTGAATTAACCTTATTGCCCACTAATGTAAGTTTTAAAAAAATTAACGCTGTTGAGCGAGACGGAGGTCTTGAATGGCCTGAGAGAGACAATAATTCAAAAAAACCGGTACTAGCATCAGCACATACAGGACACGGAGTTAATAAAATTGTTAGAATAAGAGATAAAAATAATCTTTATGACATGGTTGCTGAGACAGGAGATACAGTAGTTAACCTTAACGCAATTCGCAAGTCGGGAGTGAATCCACAAAATTTCTGGTGGATATGTAAAAAATATATTAATTTAAAAGAAGAAAATAAAGATACCATTTCATTAGGGAAAACAAACCAAATATTCAATATAGAAGCAATAAAAATGTCTATAACTATAACTATTGTAAAATTTGGATTAGAATTTAAAAGAAACTCTGATGAAGGTGAAATTTTATGAAAGTACTATCATTTATGTATATATCTATCATTAGTCTACTCATTTCGTTGTGTCCTATTGTTATGGCTGATTCTTCTCTGAAAAGTCCTGCCTGCTTAGATCAATTTAAACAACCATCTGCCACTATCCAGAAACTTTCGGATTTGCTAGAATATCAGCATTTTAAATCCTTTTATAAAAATGCCGAAAAACATACATTTACCTTCGGTTTAACGACGCAAAATAATATTAATACTGAATTGAGCGACAAAATATGGCATTGTTATCTTGTCGCCTCAGCTCCGTTATTTTCCTTTAAAACATATCAGAAAACCGAACCGGAAGTTGAGATTGATGAAATGGCCGATATCAATCAAAAATCCGAGATTTGTCTATTCCTCGATAAATATATAAGACTTATTAAGGATTCGAATGATATGAAAGAATCTTCTAAAAAACAGATTATCCATCATATATTTTTGCCTTATTATGCAAAAATATTAAAACAATTCAAAGAATCAAAAGAACATAATCCCTACAGAATCACGGAATATAAAGAAACAAACGGAGAATCTAAAAACTTAAAAGAAAATAAAACTATTTATATTGAATCTCAAGAACAAATTTCAGAGCTTTGGAATCTTCTCAACGAAGTTGCTGATGGTGAATCATTTATTAACTCTAGAAATCAAGTAATCGAAGACGAAACTAAAGACCTGGAAAAATCTTTTATGGAAATTCTTGTTTCCATCTTTCCTGGTAAATATTCCAAAGTCGAAGAGTTCCTTCTTCAAGCCGGCTATACCAAAGAGGAAATTCCTAATTTGATTGATCGCACCGTCGGCAGGAACAATAAAACTGACTTTCTCTACAAAGGAAAGCATCGCCTTGCACATGACCGGCTCCTTAAGAAAAAGAAATAACTTCTCTCTTTCCGAAACAATGCATTGCCGCAAGCACACAAAGAACATTCACAAACGGACATGAAATATCCGTCATCTTAGGACATTCCTACAAGCACAGTTTTAATGCAGCAATTGCCGCCACGGCAGTACATGTACTCAAGGAACAGGGCCACACCATCCGCTTTCATGACCTCTGCCGGGAGCACTCCAACCCCGTTCGGCCGGACATGGAACTGGTCAGCGACATCCCGGGAAAACGCCTGGACAGCTCTCCATCAGCCGGAAACCAGGGAAGTTGACGGCATTGTCATCATCCATCCTAACTGGTGGGGACAGCCCCGGCTTTTAAAGACTGCATCTTCGCTTTCTGCGGCGTGCATGTTTTTGAAAGAAAAATGTTCTGCATCCTTGTAGCCAGCACTCCGGACATCCGTGCCAAATGACTTGACGAAGTGCGGGAAACGGTATGCACCCTCTTTCCCCCCTGAGAGAGAACCCCGGTAAGAGCCCGCTTCGTGCCAAGATGAGCGAGCATGGGAATTCATGAAAGCCACGGACTACTCCCCTACCGTAAACCCGGCGGGAAGGAAACTAGTTTCCCTTTAAAGCAATTACGGCCAAATTGATTTTCATACTCCCCCGTTAGGAAGGATTTCCCTTAAGGAAGTCCTTCCGGATATCGATCCTTGATAAGCTTTGGCAAAGGGAAAGATACAACGTAAATGCCGCCAAGGAGCAAATCCACATACCTCAGTGGATGGCACAACTCAATCTTGAGACGTGGCATGTAATACAGCACTTTTTCTCCTCGTCATTGCAAATGATCCCTCTCAGAGAAAAAAGCTTTTCTTTCCCTACGTCAAAAAAGTCAAGAAGATAAATAAGAATCTTTCCCTGATTTTTAAACATAAAACTGGCCAAAGCATCCGGAGACAGGGTCCTCCCACCGTTCTCCCTGCATGGAAAGTGCAATGGGACTATCCGGAACAACCCTGTTTTTTCCGCTTGTCCCATACCACAGGAACGGTGTTCCGCTCCCGTAAGAGAAGACAAGGTAAAATGCCCACAATAAAAAAGAATGGTTTTCATAAAGAGGATACATTATCCATTTTTAATAAAAGCTTCACAGAGAAAATCAATCAATAAAAAACCATATTCGCTGCAGCAAATAATGGAAAGGGACAGCATCGCCATTTTTTAATCCTCCCCCATTAATAATTTCAGAACAATCAGGCTTCTTTCATGCTCACCTCATTCCCCGGCCTTGCCATTCATACGCTGGAAGAACTCCGGCAGAGATAGCTTGCTGAACTGTATCTCCATGCAACTCTCCCTTGCCAGTTTCTAAACCAGTGCAGCCAGGCATTTGACTAAAAGGCAAATGATCCTTTCTCTCTTCTTGCAACACCTGCCAAAAAAGCAAAAAAGAGCCTGTATCGTTAAAATACAGACTCTTAAGAAGAAAAATGTTTTGGCGGAGCGGGAGGGATTATATTTATTGATTATAAATATACTTATGAATATAATGTTCAGCTTTTTGTACAGTTCCTTTCCTACCCTCAGGGTCATGTTGTTGATATCAACAAGATGATCAGTTTTCTTTCTGGTGAAAACGGCAGCGGAATAAGGCATCCATGACGCGTACCCGGTTTGCTTTTGGAATATGGGGAGAACAGGGGCTTCCCACGGTTACAACGTCAAACCCAACATATTTTTCCGGGGCGACCGAGATGCTGAACCAGTTCCATGCCGACCAGCGGCCGGCCCTGTTTTGGGGCGTCCAGGGGGGGATAATTCTCCCCTTGCTGACCCCAAAAAGTTCAATGACCGTGTGCCCGATGGTAAGATCCTCCGGCGCGTTGTCCGGCAGCTCTGCTTGCATCAGCACTTCTGCGGCTCGTTTGGCGGCCAGTCCGGTCATGGCATAACACAGACCGTAGAATTGCCGGCTATCTGCTCCCGAGGCGCACCAGTGCGCCCCCGTTTCAGACATGTCCCTGATCCATGCTCCGTTGAGCAGCGCCGTATCCGAGTCGATTTTGACGACGATGTCATCGTCCGCCGCTTCTCCGGCCAGCATGGAGATAATGCCCCGGACGCATTCCGGGCCGCGCAGGTTGCCGTGGCGCGGGAAGCTGGTTTGACGATACCGCGCTCCGGCTGCCAGAAGCGCCTTTCTGGTGCGTTCCGGTACTGGGTCGGCATCATCGTCCGCCACGGTAATGACGGCTTCAGGGAGGGCTGCCAAGGCGCACCGGACGCAGGCTTGCGCCTCATCCGCGTCTCCGGCATAGGTGAATAGATAGATTCTGATCATCGTATTGTCTGGTTAAGCTGGTCCGTAGGGGTAGAAGGTTCCTCCGAAGACCGGAATCTGGATCATGCCCAGGGCGTATTGTGTGACCTGGTCTTCGTTGATGTCAGCAACCTGGAAAGCATAGTCAAAATTGACGTCGGGCTTTTCCTGGGCGAGCATGATCGGGTACACCGTTCCCGGTATGCCTGACATTTCCACGCTGGTTAACTTGGCGTCCTGGTCGAAGTGGACATTTATCCAGACCTCACCGCTGATCATCGGGAGTTTCACCCAGGAGGAGCCGGAGCCGCCGTCTCCGGCCGGGTAGAATCCCAAGAGAGAGCCGTTGAGGTAGAGAGCGCCGGGTTTGATGCGAGCATCGGTGATGTTGCCCTCTGTGTCTTTGGTCAAGCGAACCTGGAAGCCGTATTCCGGCGCAGGAGCTTCAGACCCGGTGGCAGTCGTAATCTGCTGTCCAATGGTCGGAGATTCTGGCTTGGGGTCGTAGGTCAGGTCAATTGGTTCCGGCGCTCCCTGCATGTTTTCCAACGCGGAAGAGGCATCTGAAATAACATTCACTTCATTAAGCTCAAGTAAATCTTCGATTCCAAGTTGAGACGGAGAGCCGTAGGAAAGTTCAATAACGTTGGTCTGCAAGTCACGGCTTACGGTCTGCACCATGGTATTGATAGTTTCCCATTCCGGATTGCCGCCAAGCAAGGAAACACGGCGCCCCATGTATTGCCAGTATTGAGCCCCCCCGCGAGCCGCAAAGGAGATAGACCCGTCATAGGGAAGTTCCTGCATGGATTCCCACACCGTTCTTGCTATGTCGGCATAAGGTATTCCGTCATTGGGCGTCTCAGAGGGTCCGTCTTCATCGTTTGACGGCTGCTCACCGTTATAAATGCCGTCAATCGGATAGGTAGCATTGGGGCGGTCGAGTGTCACCAGGTCCACGGAAAATTCCTGCCAGAAACAAGGCGTGTCTCCTCCTCCAATTACTCCGATGTTCTTAAATTTTTCTCTCCACTTGGCCGGGGCATTTTCCGGAATGGCTAGGCGCTGCTTGATGGTGGTATTGCACCATTTAGGGCGCAGGGATTTTGTGTGAATCTGCCCGTCAGTAAGTTCATATGCAGTTGCCGTAGTGTCGTACCCCTTGGGTTTTTCCTCTTCCGTGCCTTCCCATGCCTTGGGAGTGACGACCCGGTCGGAATAGGTCACAAGCTGCCCTGCCGGGATGTCTTTCATCCACGGAAAATGGTGTGTCCAAAAGCTGTTGATCATGTCCGCAGCGTCAATGCGGCGCCCTTTGACAATCATCTTCTGATAAGCCAAGCTGCCGGACCTGGAAGTCTTTACAGGCTGGGGTTCGGAAGCGGAACCGCCTGACTCATTGTAATTGGAGAAATAAAAGTCAGAGGAGACGCGATAGACGATCGAATGCGGCAGCGTAGGGTCGCCGTCCGCCGGGTACTTGGAAAGGTAGGAGACGCGATAGCCTGAACTGCCGGTAGATTCTGCCACAATCGCAACACAGGGTGGTACAAGGTCGCCTCGCGGAGACAGTGATACGTCTATGCTTTTGACTGTGGCGGAGGGTTGCAGCGGCAGGGAAATAGGTTCAAGGGCGTCGTAGTCCGTGATGATGAGCTTGGGCCGTTCTCCGGTGTAGTCATAATAACTGACCATACGCGGAGACCAGCGCCGGATGGACTGCAGCAGACTTTGAAGAGTGTCGCAGGATGCATTCCACGGTATCAGCTGCTTGTCGTCTCTGATGCGTAGCTCATAGCTGGCTGGGTGGTGCTTTGCCATGTCAAGCACGCTGGACAAAGCGCCGCTCAGGTTGACCTTGGGAATAATACCCTCTACGCCTTTGCGGGGGAAAAGACCGAACGTCGGCTGCCATCCATTTTCCAAGGCATAGCAATTAGCGAGGTAATACCAGGGGTCGGAAAAAACAATCCTCCAGGACCGCTGGCTGCCGCTGTATACTTTTTCAATATTGGACACCAGCCCCACTAGGATGACTTGTCCGTTTTGGGAGATGGTGACGGTATCGAATTGCTTGTACGGCAAAGTTTCCCCAAGCGTCCTGACGGGGTAAACTACCGTAATGGTGGACGTGGAGAAGCTCTGTTGATCGTGCGTAAGGCTTGATGGCTTGAGAGCCAGCAAGTCATCTATGGTAATGTTATGGTTCCTGCTGCTTGAGAATTTGGTTGGTTGTTGACAATATTCTTCTGTCTGTGTTTCAGGCTACTGTTTTTTTGCTTGTCTTTGACAATCTCTTTTCCCGGCTTCATTTCTTGTTGGCGATATCGGAAAGGAGTTCCACTACGCGAGCCATCCAGAAACAAGAGACAGCCGCCAAAATGCCAGAGGCTAAAAAGATGGACCCTGAAATTATTTCATTCTCTTTGATACTTAAAGCAAAGAGAATGATTCCTCCTATTAAAGCAATACTGCCAATAGTCTTGAGAACCGCAGATATGCCTTCTGGCGTCTTGCTTTCCGAATCTTGAATGACCATAGGAGAGTCAGGCAATTCAGTTTTGCGGAACTGAGATTGCAATGATGCCAAAGAAAAAAGAAGTTCGCTGTACGGGGTCCACTGGTCTGCGCCTTCCTTACAAACAAGAGTTTCTCCTGTAATTTTTTTCTGATTGCGAAGAATTTCTAAGGCATCCAATGAATAAGGCCCTTTTGTTTCTCCATCTGGCGAAGAGATATAATACTGTTCCATGATTTGCGTGTTTTTGTCTATTTTTTAGCAAGTAAAATATACAGCGTGTACCAAAGTACAGCCGCTACGGCGCCTCCCAGAATATAACCCATCCCAACACCAATCAATCCTGCTCCAAAACTTACAATCCCCATAATGAAGCCCCCTCCTATCGATAGAGTTGCGAGAAATATAAGGACTGTGGAAAGAAAAGAATTACTTTCTTTGCGATTTGGAAGTTTCTTAGTAGGATAAGTTGTTTTATTGCTTTCCCTTAGCAATTCTACAGAAAATAGTAATTCATCAACCTTGAACCATTTATTTGTTCCTTCTGCGCAAATTAATGTTTCAGGCTCTATGACATGATTTTTAATTAAAATTTGTAGTTGCCTAAATGATATGGGGCCTTTGACAACATTCCCGCAGAAGTAGAAATATTTCATGGCAACATCATACATCATGATAATTTTTATTCAATGTTTTCTGCGCCGTAATCCTCCAATATTATTTTGAGCTTGTTTTAGATCTCGAGTTAACTGATCGATTCGTGCCTGCTGAACTCTTAATTCTGCCGCTTGTTGATTAACAAGGGAAAGAGCTTGTTTCATATTTGTGGTAAGTCCATTCAGAATTGAGGTGTTTTGAATTCCTTGCTGCCTCAAAGCATCTCTAAAGGCAACTCCTATTTGTGTATATTCTGCTGAGTCAATTATTCCATCTGCCGAGGCGTTTTTAACCTGATTCCGAATAGCCTCCGAAGCGGCTCTAACCATCGCTTTCTGTTGCTCACTGGCAGACTCCCCTGCAGCAACAACTAAACGCTCTAGTTCAGCAGAAAAATTATCCTTATTCTTCTTCAGAGCATCTTTTTTGTTTTCTATTTCTTTTTTTCTGCCTTCGATTTCATTCTCGGTATCCTCTTTTTCTGTTTCTTCACGGATTTGCCTTCTCTCCTGAGCTTGAGACGTCCTACCGCGTTGTATATCAACAGCGGCTTCCGAGGCGTTTTTTCTCTTTACATCAGATAGCTTTCGCGTTGCTATTTCTTCATCATTCTTTGCTGATATTAAAGACTTTTCCGATTCTTCATATTCTTTTTCAAGAGTTTCTACGGTTTCAGCATAAGATTTATAGGCATTCAAATAACCTCCATCTCCAAAAGTCATATCACCCAAATTAAAACCTTTATCCTGAAGAGAAATGTCACTTCTCTCTATGTTTCCTTGAATATCAAATATTTTTGCTCTTCTAGATTCTGCGTCGCTAGGTCGGTATTTATCGAGCAATGCATACACCAATTTATTTGAAATTTCTTCTCCATTTACAAACTCATTAGCTGTATCATAAATAGATTTATCACTTACATTCCTATATCGTAAGGCTCCGGAATCTCTTTCTTTATCTCTATACGATTTTAAAGCTTCATATAAATCATTTGTTAAAGATTTTCTCATTTCACTTAAAGAAACTTCTGACGCCCTTCTTTCTTCAAGAGACATGATATCGTAAGAATTAGATTTTGCATTTTGGAGTGACTCTTGGGCTTCTCTTGCGGTACGAGCTGCATCAATTCTCTTATTGACTGCGTCGGACACATCTAATTTTGCTGATTCTTCTCTTTCATTTCTCCTTCTTGCGCGGCTATCTAATTCGATGCCTTCTAACAAGCGAGCTCTTCGACGCTCAGCCTCGGCGCCTTCACCTAATTTCCCATTAGCAAAATCTTCCTCTACTTTTAGGCGGGCGATCTCTGCTTCATCATCATTAATTCCAGATTCTAAAGCAATCAACTCTTTACGATAATCCAAAGAATATTTTAATGCGTTAGCTTCTTCTTTACGATAATCAGCTATTTTTTTTGCACTATCTATTGCCGCCCGTAATATTTGTTCATTGTTGTTTTGCCGAGAAATTTCACCAACTTCTTCTTTTAACTTTTTGAAAGCCTCTCTTTCTTCTTCAAGTTTTTTAGTCAAATCAACTGACTTCTCTTCCGTCGAGGAAAGCCACTCGTAGAGCTTCGCGCCTGCAAGCGTGGCAAGGGAGAGAGCGCCGGCCAGGCCAGCGCCGCCGCCGAAGCCTATTACAAGGCCCGGAATATTGTTCAGGATGCCCTTGATGCCGTATTGCAGGTCATCGAAGAAGTAGGCCGCCTGTAAGGTGCCTTGCCCCATGTTCTTGATGCTCTTGGTTGCCTTTTGACTGCCTTTGTCGAGCTGGTCTGTGGATTTATTCAGGGAGTCAATCTTCTGCTTTGCTTCTTCCACGCCTTTTCCGTCCAGCGTGGACTTGAGGTTGATTTCGATTTCTTTCTTGGTAGCCATGGTGATATTGGTGGGGGGGGTTATCGTTGAGTGTTGGCTTCTTCGAGGGCGAAAGCAGGCAGCTTCCCGTCCGCGAGGCTAGCGCGGGCGTCGTCCACGCGTTTTTGGAAGTATTCAAGCATCATCATATCCCGGAAGATGATGCCGAAGGCTTCGGAGGGGTTGACGCCGGCTTGTCCGGCAGCGGCAAAGACGCTTTCCCGCAAGGCTCGCGTCGCCTGGTCCAGGGAGGGGTTCTTGAGGCAGGCTTCGGCAAATTCTCCGAAAAGCCGTTCCATGCCGTTTTCAGGTTGAGTGGATTGGTCAGTCATGATTGGTGGTATGTTAAAAAGGTGTTGTTATCCGATGTATTCGACGTCCAGCGACATGGCCGGCATCACGGCAGGCGTGGTGATTGCAGCCGGATAAGGCCGATAGGCAACGCCGCCCCAATCGTATGCCGTGATATTCTCAATTTTGGTGTATACGACGGCGCCGGGCTGGAAGATGAGCTGCATCCCGGCTTCCACCTTGGGCGGCGTCGGAAAGGTGAACGTCGCCTGCTGGCTGGCGGCGTCATTAACCGCGGCGTTGCTGGTAGCCAGCAGCGTTGTGGTGGACCCATCCTCATTGAGGACGTACAGCGAAAGGGCAGCGCTGATGTTGTTGGCGCTCCCGCGGGCCACGGTGACGGATTTGATGGAGGCTGCCGGCGGCGGATCACCGTCTATCTGTTCTCCCCACTTCATCCGGTATTGCCGCCAGTTAAACGTTCCCAAGGCTGCAATCTTGGCAGGGTCTCCTTCCAGGAAGACGGGAGAGCCTACCGTTTTCTCCTGGGGCGTGCCTGCCGCCTGGATGACCTCAATGAGAGGAGCGATTCCGGTTCCGTCCTGGGAAACTGTCAGATAAATGCTTTTTTCTTCCGTAGTTTCGTTGGGGGGCACTGTAACCCGGAAGGAGCCATTGTTACCGTTGATGATGTTGGAGATGGAGATGCCGTCGTTCTCAAAGGCTTTCCAGCCCTGCCCGATTTCGCCCGGGTTGAAGTAGGAGACGACGGAGAACGCATATTGTCCGCCGGCAGCCGGGACGGAAACCGAGGAAGGAGTCACGGAGAACACCCAGGCTGAATTGTCGGGAACCCGGTCCGTGAGCGTCATGTTGATGGATACCAGCAGACACAAATAACCGTCTTCCGGCGACGGAGGAGGAATGAAGTTCTCCGTTTCAAATTGGTAGCCGGCAAGGACGGACGTGAATCTCCATTGAGGCTGATCGGCAAACTGCATGTACAGAGTGCCGTTCTGGTTGGTTGCCATCCAGACAGCCAGGTTTTCCTGATACCTGGCCATTTCTTCGTAGTCCTTAAACCAGCGGTAAAAGGCAAAGGTGCGGTGTTCTATAGCAGACCCCAATCCTTCCGCAAAAGCCCTCGTGCCGTCCACCAGGGACGTTTCAAAGACTTCTATGTCTCCGCCGAACCGGGGAGGCTCCGGCGTGGCATCCCAGAGGTTGAGGAGTTGGAGCGTGTTTCCGGCTCCGGAAACGTACCATGCGGAGTATGGGGCCTCATAGATCATGATCGTCTACAGCTTGGAATAGGCCTTCACTCCTTCCGCAATGGCTTCCGCAATGGCTTCGGGATGGTCCTTCATAAGAGTGGCGTTTTCAGGATTGGTGATAAAGCCGCATTCGCACAGCACCCACGGGCAGCGCGTCCTTTTCAGGACGGCCAGCCCCGGACGGGACTGCACGGTGTTAGCTCGTCCGGGGAGCAGCCGGGCAAGAGGTTCCGCGATGCACATGGCAAGCCGGCTTCCCTTAACGCTCCCGGGATAGAAGCACACATGGGCGCCGTGAGCTTGCACATTATCCGATGAGTCACAATGCAGGGAAATCCCGAAGTCGTAGCCGCCTTCGTTGGCGGCCTTGATGGTGGCGTTCAGGTCGTCCGTGTTGTTCCGGGTCGGAAAGTCAATTACATCCACCTGGGCGCCCAGCTTTCTGAGCATAGGCGCGAGGCGTTCCGCAATCGTCGCTGCTACGGCGTGTTCTTCAAACCCGTTTCCACGGGCTCCGGTGTTGTTGGCATGGCCTATATCAATGGCTATTTTCCTGGGTATTCTCCTTTAATTGATTGGTTATTAATATGTATGAACTTGTAAGAAAAACTTTACAGTTGACTATTTTTCAAGCTTCCGCTCGATATTCTCTATTCTGACGGCAAGAAGCTGAATAGCCTTTGCCGTCTCTACCTGGGCCTGCGTCTGCATCGTCATCAGATCGCAAAGTCGGTCGTTGTGATGTCCCATGACATCTCCGATGTACCAGCACGCCCCGCCGCAAATGACCAACGACAGCATGACGCAGGCAAGCATGGGTGAAGCCTTGGCAAAATCCAGGAAACGCGCCGGTACTTCGGAGAGTTTGCGCATGGTTATTTTTTGCTGGGGATTACCTGCACCACGGGCTCAACTTCCGTCTTGGGCTGGGCCTGGGAATAGGAGATATGCCCCTGCTCAATGACAAGACAGGATCCGTCCTTGCATACCTCGGTGCGTCCTGGCGTCACGTCTACGGAGTGCCCGCAGCCCTGGAAGAGAGATAAGCCGAGCATCCCCACAGCGGCGGAAGCCAAAGCCAGGAGAGCCTTTTTCCACCAGGTGGAAGCCCCGGAAGCCTTGATGCCGAGATATTCTTTCACGTCATTCAGCGCGTGCGTGGCTATGATCGGGATGGCCTGTTCAGCGACGGACAACCAGCCGTGTTTCTCGGCTGGTGTGAGATCATCCCAAAAAACGGCAGGTTCTTCTTCCGTTTCTGCGGTCGATTTTGCAGCCTTGAATTCATAATAGAAATTCTTGGCAATTTCCAAGGCGTGATTGCATTGATTATTAGTAGTCATTTGATTATGTTGTTATTGGTTAGTAGTTGTGAAGTATTTGAAAAACGCCACGGCGGCGGAATCCGTGATGATGAATTCCGGGTAGTCCGAAGCCGTGAATGTCCGGCGCCCACCATCCGCATTGACGGCCTCAACCGTAAGGATCACCGCCTCTGTGGACTGGTAATTGTCTGCATCTCCAGTCGGCGCCTGGAATACCCAGTTGCACCGCACCCAAACCTGCACCGCTTGCCAGTCCTCGTCCATGCCGGCGATCGCGGCCACCGCTGCTTTCAAGGCCGGGGCTTGGTCGGCGGGTATATCCGCTTGTGTATAGCAGAGGGAGAGTACAAAGCCGTTATTGTCGGGAAATCTGGCGGTCATAACAAATTCGTTCCACTGTCCGGGCTTAGGGAACTGTAAATGTATCTCTTGCATGGTGTTATTGCGCTAATTGGTTGATTTCTACAACGGCGGCCTCGGCGTAATGGTGGCCGACAAACGCCCACACCTGCCGCGGTTGTCCAGTCGTGTTTGCCGCCAGCGTCAGGACAACCTGGCCGCCGCCGGACCCTATTTCTTCAGAGGATTGCGTGCACCACACAGCGGCGGGGTCATGTCCGCACATGGTATCGTTTAGCACATAGATAGCCTCGGAGAGGGTGGAAGACGCCGTCAATGTCACCTCGCCGCCAGAGGCCGGAACTTCCTGAGCAGAAGCCGTTACTTCTGGAACTGGTTTAGGTGTCACGCCCTCCATTACCGTGTCCTTCATGAGGACCCAGGAGTTGGTTATGCCCAGTGAGGGTGCATTGTCTATCCTCATTCCTCCCATCCGGAGGCCCGCCTGATAAGTCCCGCTGACTTCGTGCGCCTTGAATTTGGTTGTAAGGCATGCTGTGTTGCCGGCGCCCCAAAAGGAGGAAGCCATATCCATTACATATTGCTTGTCCACAAACAAAGCCCAGCGATTGTAAATCTCCTGGTCATCGGGGTTGGGCGGCTCTATGGCCGCGGAGACGTAGGTAAAAGCCGGAGCCAATGCCCAAACATAATGGGAATCTACCTTGAGGGGTCCATAAAACGTTCCTCTTATCAAGGCCGACTTATTGCTTCCCAGATACCCCATAGGGTAGGTAGTGATCTGATACGCCGGTACATTGTCGCCCCCTCTCGCTCCATTGACTGTATTGTTTTGCGGATACCTGTAATTTGCATTATCCCAGGCATAATCCACCCAGTGCACAGGATGTGCATAGCAGGACGCCAGCGGATCGGTAGTCGTAGCGTACCCCTGGGCAGTGCTGCCCAAGAGAACCGACACCTTGTCGGAGCCAAGTATCCGCCAGACGCAAGCGGCAGCATATTCGTTATTTCTATTGTTGCCCATGTAATTGGCAAATTTCCATGATCCCGTGGATTTGCCGATAACAGAAACACCCCCTGCCGCCGTCATGGTTAATACCATATCGCACAAGTCGTTATTAAATACTCCCTTTTTTAGAGAGGCGTTAGCGGTAGCAATTGCGTAGCTTGTGTTCAACGACTGGGCTTCCACCAAGGCAGTCACCCATGACGGAATGACGGATTCCAGAAAATAGTTGGTGCGGCTCCATTGGCCGGCAGCCGTCATGGTTATCATCCCCTCATAGGAAATGGCATTCTGCCCTGTGGCGGGCAGCGGCACACGGACTCCTTCGATTGCGGTGATCGTGGCGTCGTAGGTCTGCGGCTGCGTCCAGTTATAAGAACCGTCCGGATTAACATCCCCGGTATCTCCTTTCTCGCCACGGGGCCCTTGGGGACCCTCCGGTCCCTCGGATCCTTGCGGGCCGGCAGGACCCTGCGGTCCGGTTTCTCCAATGTCGCCTTTTGGTCCCTGCTCTCCGGTAGTTCCCTGAGGGCCTTGAGGCCCTGCGTCACCCCTGGGACCCTGAGGGCCTTCGGGGCCGGTTTCGCCCGGTTCCCCCTGTGGGCCTGGTGGGCCTTCGGGTCCGGCGTCTCCTTTGGGGATAGTGAACGACAACAGATAAGAACCCGCTTCCGTGCCTTTCACGGCTTCCGCTGCGGCAGGAGTGCCAGGTTCGCCGGTAGTGACCCGGTCCACCGAAAGATTGAAATTCTCGGCGTACTTCTTGGCCTGCTCCGCGTACCAGGCGGCGCTTGACGCATTATCAAGCACCACCTGCACGCATCCGCTTCCTTCCGGCAGCTGCACGACGACCGCACCCGCTACCGCCTGCTGCTCGTCCGGCAAGTCCGGCGTCACCCGGCCCGAAGAAACAAAGCATCCGTAGAGAAGCGGGCTTTCCTCGTTTCCGTCATCCATGAAGACATCGTAGGACCACATGCCCGCGGGCACCGAGGCCCACGAAATCACGCCGTTGCCCTCGTCGTCACGGGAAAAGCCGAACTCGGCGATACCCGTCTTGAGGCGAACGGCTCCGCGCAGGGTGATGCCGCCCATATCGACGGGATCCCCCTGGAAATCCACCACGCGCACTACCAGTGACTGGTTGAGCCCCGTGACTGTTCGGATATCATATTTGCCTGCCTGTTGCCTGAAGCGGAAGAAAAAGGGTTGCGGGGCGCTTTTGCGCCCCTTGGGTTGGTATGTCAGGAAGCGGGCGTCGTCGTCACATCCTGAATATTGGACGGCGTGGCCTGGTACTGACCCTTGTAATCCATCTCAAATTCAAACTGTGCGGACGCCACCGCGGTTGTGTGTTCCGGATCCTGCAGGAGACGCAAGGCGCCATGCCCGATGTAGGTAAGGAATATCTCGCCAATATCGTTCTGATACCACAGTTGCAGGTAGCCTTCTATTTTATTGTCGCCGCCGTGCCCGATGGCGACGGCTTCCTTGCCGTTGGCCGGGGCTGCGCCCAGCGCAAAAGAGAGCTGGAAGTATTCCGGGGACATATCCGGCGTCGTGAAGGTCATGCGCTTGCCGGTAGTGGTGTTTTTGCGCTGAACACGGTAGCCTAGAGCTCCACCGTAGAAGCGCGTCACTTCTCCTTCCACCTGCGTAGCTACGGATTGGAAGGCTCCCAGCAAGCCAAAGCTCACCCAGGGAAATTCGGGGCCAGCCGTCGGATCGACGGGGGGCGCGGTAGGAGGCTCCGGGAACTGATAGGGTCCGGTAACGTAGGAGGCGCCGCCTTCCTCGGTCACCTTGATGCCGTCAGGGAGAAAAATCGCCAGGACGCCCGTAATCTGCGGAGTCACATTGCGATTGCTGTAAGTAGGGTCGTAAGTATTAGGCCTGATGCTTGAATGGGTTTAATAAACGATGGTTGCCTTGCCGTCGGCCTCCAGCTTTTCAGCTAAAGCCTTCGTAACAGATATTCTGGCTTTTGGCAAGAATATGGAGTTTCCTACCCTGGTTTTTTTCAGGATAATGACGTTGGTGTCGATGACGGCGGCCTGCTCCGTCTTCTTGTCCGGTTCTGTGTTGGAGGTATTTGCTTTGCTCATTTGAGTTCAACCAGGTTGAGGGTTTTCAGAGCTTCCGCGACGGGCGCGGGAAGTTCCAGGGTATCGGTTTTCATGAAGAGGCTGATGACCAGCCCTCCATCCAGTTCTGTTTTCGTGCTGACGACGCGGACGGTCACCTTGTCCTGGTGATCCCCCTGGTCTTTTTGCTGTTTATTTTTTGGCGTTCTGCTCATGGAATTCCGTTTTGGTTCGTATGTTGATATTGATCGGGACGCGGTAGTCCACGGTCAAGACGTTCATTTGCCTCTTCTCTCCGTCGATAATCCCGGAAGAGGCAAAGCGCCCCTTGATCTTGGGCTTCATCATGGCGGGCGCGGGAAACGGAAGTGGATTCCAGTTCCACAGGGCATGCTCAATCACGTCGCCCACGGCGCGCAAATAGTAGGCCGGCGTCAGGCATTCCTCCGGGAACAGGGCAGCGTTGTGATAGATGGCTACAATAATGAAATACTGCCTCCACATGGTAGGTTCCGCCGTCTGCCCGTGTCCGTCCTGGTATTCATCCGCATCCCCGGGACACACCAGCACCACGCCGTTATTCCCCATTGCAGACATGATGATGTCATTGGCGGCATACTCCGGATCAAAGGGCGCGTCAAAGATGTGGCAGCTCAATTCCTTGCTGCTTTTGAGCCGCTCAATGATGCGGCAGCTCATGGTCTGGTCAATGGAGGGGATCATGATTCGTTTCCGATTTGGGTGAGGTATGTTTCCGCGGCGCGCTGCGCCATTTGGTCCATCGTCGGCAGGATGCCAGGAGTAGGAGCAATCGTTACTTCCCGGCACAGGATATAGAGGACGTCTCCTGTTTTCGTTCCTTTGCTGAAAAGCTTGCGGGCCGCTTTCTTCCCGGTGGAGGACTGGGCCGTCTTGAGAATCAGGACACCGGTTACATTTCCATTCCGTCCTCCGTTTTTGGAGGGGATGAATTGCAAGTCCTCTTTGCGGAAGCCTGCGCTGTAAATGCTTCGGGTCCCTCCATGCCCTCGTGGCGCGTTGATGGTGGGGATGGCGAGGTTCTGAATCGGCTTGCCGGTGACTTCCGAAGTGCGTCCGGTGGGCCGCAGCGGGCCGCCCAGGTAGCCCTGCGTGCCTATCCAGTGCAGGCCGATGCCGCGCCAGGCAATGGAGACGCTGACTCCTTCGGCGGTTTCTTCCATGCTGGTGGCGTCCGCCGCGGCGTCGTAGTAGTCCTTGCCCTGCTGGCGCAAGGTCTGCTGAATCATCAGACTGAGGGCAACGCCCGCCTTGCGGATGGCGGTCTTGTGCAGGGCGGCGGACGGCGCCATGTCGGCAAACGCGCGGTCAATCGCGGATTGGTCGATGTGGACGGTTACAGCCATTTGACAGGTAAAACATAAGGGGCTGGCAGTTCCACGTTGAGTGCTCCGGCGACGTCTTCCACTTTCCTGACGTGCCCGGATGTAATGGGATAGGTGAATTCTCCCTCTTCCTTCTGGGAAACAGGAATATACTGGAGGGAGGACGCGGAGGCCATGTCCGCGGGCCGTGCGTACCAGACGCCTTCCGGCTCGGAAGCCAGACGGTCCAGCAGGCGATCGAGGTAAAGTGATGCCAGCGTTCCGGCCACGGCGCCGCCGGCCGCCGCCAAGCGGAACGCCTGAGCTTGGCGCAAGGGGATTTCTTCCGGGAAATCCCCGGCCAGAATCTCCGCCAGCTCCGCGTCCGTATAAGGGCGCGTGCCGTTCGGGTCGGTATAGGCAAAGGTGGTATTGCCTTCTTTCTCTTTCTCGACGCGCACGGCATCCTTCAGGACGCGGCGGATCTTGTCCGCGTTGGCGTTCGTGATGCCGACGGCATTGCTTTCCAGCGTGGCGTTGAAGCTGGCGGGAGCGGGACGGACGCGGGAGACGTCCAGGCCGGCCGCGCGGGCTTCCTCGGCCCCGATGGGGGCAATGTTCATGCCGGAAAGGTAATCGAAGGGAGGATAAGGCGTTCCGAAGCGCGAGAGGCGAATCCATATCTCAGAGGACGCCAGAGCATAGCCGACGGTTTCGCCGCGGATAAAGCCGGAGGAGACTGCCTCCGTGGCTTCTTTTTCCAGGCCTGACCTTGCCCGGTTCCAGCGTTCGGCCCAGTAGCGGGGATCTTCCCGGCCCTGGGAGCGGTAAAATTTGAAGGCGGCCGTACTGTCGTCCTGTGTCCAGTTGTACCAGTTCCGATACCCGTGGGCCATGGCCGCGTTGGTTTCCATGACGACCTGGATGCGGAGCCAGGAGGACAAATCCTGAATGCCGCCCTGCCCTGTCTCCGGAGGACGATAGCCTTGCTGGCGCAGGGTTTCACGGATGGCCTGCTGCGCTTCCTCGTAGCTCAAGGCGCCGGTGGCGACCTTGCCGGCCTTATCCTCAAAGTCGGACAGGATGACGCCGGGTTCCACCCCGGACACGAAAAAGGCGCGCTCGGCGTAGTCGTTGGCGATCATCTCCATCTGGGCGGCGGTCATCATCGGTAGGTGCTTCTCATGGGATTGAACCAGGGACGGCGCGTGTAGCGCGGCATCATGTAGGCGGGATCCGCGGGTGCGGAGCCGTCCACGCTTTCCGGCAGCATTTCCCCGCGTGCATAGCGGGACAACATCTCATCAGCCGATTCGGCTGCCTTCTGGCGCGTTTCGGTCAGGTTGATCTGGTAGCGCAGGTAGAGCTGCCGGATGATCAGCGGCCACGCCAGGGAGCGCATGCTCTGCGGGATGTCGTACATCCCGCTGTTCTGCAGCGATTGCCGCAGGGCGAGGTTGTTGGCCAGCGCCCCGCGGATGGTCATGCAGACATCGTTGACCGCCTCCATCATGACGTCCCGGTAGTCCAGGCTGCGCAACTCCCCGGCTTTCACCAGGGCGTTGCGCTCCGCAGTGTTGAGGCCGAGGAGTCGGTCGGCTTCATCCGTAGTGATGGTGGACCAGGCGGGAAAGGCGGACATGATGGAGGCGGGTTGGGTGGGTTAAGCCGTGGCCGTCGCGTCGATGCGGACGATGGCGGACGGGTTGGTCAGCTTGGTCAGCGAGTAGACGCGGTTGGTTACCAGCGTCAAAGCGGGCGTCGGCTTGTATTCCGTGATGACTTCGCGGCGGAGCTTGCCGGACAAACCAAACGTCTTGATGGCAGAGGCGTCGAACTGCGTCGGGGAGTCTTCCTTGTACAGGACATAGACTTCGTTCTCCATGATGGTCTTGGCGTCGCCGGAAGCGTCGCGGTAGGGCATGGCTGCGATGTAAATATCCCTGATAGGCCGAATCAGCGCATTGCGGAGCAGGTCTTCGTTGAAGAGGCCGACACTGTTGAATGACACCACCTGTCTGGCAATGGGGTTGGCTCGCAGGAGCTGCCAGGCGTTGATGCCAAAGACGATGGTGTTAGGCATGTGTCCAGTCGCCGCATTGATGGACAGGATGGCATTATCCAGATCCGTCAGCGGATTCTTCTGTTCGTTGGCCCAGTCCCCGTAACCGGCTGCGGCAGGCAACTGGCTGGTGATGAGCTTGGCACGTTCATATTCATACGAGGTCACAAACTGTGATTCGATGAGCTTGTATTCCGCCAGGGTGATAGCCTGCGCCTTTTCGCGGTTGACGCCCAGCAAGGCGTCCGGAATCGGCAAGGTTAAGCCGTACCCCTGAAGGGTGTCGGTTTCGTTCCTGCCGCGCAGGACGGTCTGGCGGGGAGGTTCGCCCGGTCCCACCTGGATCGGCTGGGCCGTAAAGGCAGATTCCGTGTCCCAGACCTTGTACTGGAAATTGAGGTCGTAAACCGGGACGATCGGCGCAATGCGGCTGATAATGGAGTTCTCTTCGGTGTTTCCGGAACCCGCAGAATAAGCGGTCAGAACATCGGTGAACTGGACGGCTGAGCAAAATGGAGTAGCCCTTGTTCTTTGTCTTTCTATTGATTAGTGTTGATGCTACGCAGCTGCGACCTGGTAGGAGGGGACGAATCCGATTTCCACCATGCCCTGTTCCCACTGGGCGTGGATCACGCGGGCATAGACAGTTTCTCCGCTGGCGGCGGCTTTCCATGTTCCGTTGGCCGTGATGGTGACGGGCGTTCCGGCATTGATCGTGCCCGGCGTGTCGGAAAGAGCCGCCTTGATCAAGCCGGCGTACATGCCGACGAGGGCGGCGACGCAGGTTCCTTGGTTGGGCTGCCCTTGCAGGACTACGCCGAGCAGCTGCGTCTGCGTGGGAATGGCGGTCAGCGGCGTGCCGACAAACTCGGGAATGTCCGGGTTGGCTGTCAGCTCCACGACGGTTCCTTCCTTGCCGCATAGGTCAACACCCTCCGGGGTGTTGAAATAGACGATGGCGCTTTTCTGGGTTACGTTGAGTGATGGCATTGTTTTGTATCAGGTTGGAGATTATCGTTCGGAGGTTACAATGTAGCCTTCTTCAGTGGCTTTCTGACAGGCGTCGTAGCGCTTCATGCCGCCCTTCATCAATTCGTCCACGCGGTTGGTGAATCCGTCAATGGATTCCTTCTTGCGGAACGGATTGGGAGGTGTCTGGTTGGCACGCCGGTTCAAGGACGTTCTTCCAACTGGATTGCGGCGGCTTTCGTCAACAACGTCATGCGACGGCTTTGACTTCGCGGACCGATTGAGAGCCTTGACAAAGGCGCCCAGTGCGGCGGGGCTTTCCCGGAGAGAGTTTTTCAGCTCTTCCCGGCGTTCTTCCGTGAATTCCTTGCGTTCTTCCTCGTCCAGCTCGTTTTCATACGTGCTGACGGCGTCGTCCACTTCGGCGTTCACGTGGTCTTTCTCCCGCTTTTCCAGCGAGAGCAGTTCATCGAGGCGTCCGAGGATATCCCTGCTCATGTCGTCGGTGCCGTCAAATTCGACATCCAGCTTGTCAAGCAGGGAATCAAACAGGGCCCGCTGGGCCTTGTCCATTTCCTTGGACGGATATTCTCTATCGTCGTTTTCCATATTGGTTTCTGGGTTGTTTTCCCCCTGTTCGGGGCTTTGTTGTTCGCCCCCGGTCTCCGTGGAGGCGGGGGAAGTCTGTCGGTTGACCAGAGGGCGCTTTCCCTTAATTCGGGGACGGTTGGTCAGGGCGAAGCCTGTCAGCTTGGCGGGGCGGTAAATGCCGCCCTCGAAGGTCATGCCCTCTCCATATTCAGTGGAGGATTGCGTATATTCTTTGTCGGCCAACATTTGCTGCCCGCGTGGCGTCCATTCGATGAAGCCGTACAACTCCAACGCGCCGGAAGGATCGCGGTAGGTGTCCAGCCGCTTGAGCCATCCGAGAGCGCGAGTGTCGCGTGAAAGGTCATGGCTCAAGTGGTCGCCGTCAATGAGCATGCCGGGCCCGTCAAAGGTGCGGGAGTTGAATTCGTCCACCATGGACTTGATCGCCTGCTCGTCGATGCGGAGCACCGCAGGCCCCTCGCCGTAGTCGACCTCATGATCTCCGCTTTTCTCGACGTGGAACCAGCCGTTGGCGGGATTGGACAGGTCATTGATTTGTTTGGTACTGATCATCGCTAAATCCTTTCATGAGCCCGGTATAAATGAGCTGCTGCAGCTGCTCGTAAGCGTCGGCGGGGATGTATGTGCCTTCCGGCTCCCGGTTGACGGCAGCCGCTGCGGGAGCGGTTTCCCTCGTGTCTTCGATGGACATGCCGATCTTTTCCTCGATTTCGGTTTTCTCGGGACGGACGCCTCCATCCGCAAGAGCGGCAATTTCCTCGGCCTTCTGCAGAGGCGTTTGGACGGTATCAAAGGTGATTTGGAGGCGGGCCAGCGGTTCGCCGTCTCCCAGCACCATCGGGCTAATAGAGGAGTTAAAAGCTTCCGCTACCTTGGAGCACACGGCGGAGACCACCGAGTTCCAGCTGTCCGTATGGGCAGACCCGGCCAGCGTGCCGGAACCCGATTCGTTCAGGACAGTCAAGGTTCCTGCCATCACAAACCGCACCTGATCCTTGTCGGCCATGTTGATGCGGGATAGGAAGTAGTTTTCGTTGATGGAGGATGCCTTGAGGGGTTCCGCCGTACAGCCGGGAGGCAGGACGACGGATGCGCCGGACTTGAGTTCTTCGCAGGCGCGCTCAAGCGCGTCCATGACAGCGGCGCTTGCTTTTTGGGGAGCTGTGATAATAGCCGGGGCGGAGCCGTAGCGGTCCATATGGTTGTCCCACACCATCTTGGCGTGGTTGCGCTCAAAGGATGCGCGGGAAGCCGAGAACAGGATGGGGTAACGGTGCTCCATTACAACGAGAGTTTCGTCTTCTACACTTTCCCCGGTATCGACGCCGATATAACAGTGGGGGTTGAATTGCCACTCATTAAGTTCCCCGGGCCGCACCCAGTAACGCTGGGGAATGAATTCAAACCTCCGGCCCCAGGCATCCTCAATATATTGGAGATGGGCATAGCCATAGAACAGAGCAGAGGCCAGATGTCCGAAGGCCTGTTGAAGACCGTTGACGGAGTTGTAGAATTCTTCCAGGTCCTTTTTCTGCTGCTGGGCTTCCCGGCTGTCGTTGGCTGCATCAATCTTCCAGCCTTGCATAGAGACGCTTTCAATTAACCGGGAGTAGAGCATGCCCAGAAGTCCGTCCGAGTAGATAACCTCGTCCCAGATGAGCATCTGGCGTGCAAAAGCTCCACGCCGTGCTTCATTTCTTGCGTCAACGAGTGTTTGCAAGCCGGCACCCTGAAGAGGGTCCCAGTATTCAAACCATTGAGGGCGGCCAGGAGTGCGGCTCCGGTCCGTCAAGGCTTGCCGGGCGAGGTCTGTTTCCAGTTCCTTGATTCTGGTCTCCTGTTGGGCGACCAGCTTCGGGGCGTTGAGGATATTTCGGACGGCGTTAAACCTGCGGCGGGAGGAAAGGAAAAGGTTGGTTGCAGGGGGAGGAGTTGGACCTCCGACATGAGGACAGGAACCTCATATGATACCGTTTCACCACCCTGCGGTTGAATATACATCAACACATATAGATATGTTGATATATTGTCAACCCTAATATCTGCCGATAGCGCGTTTTTGTGCCGGATGTCTGGCATACCACGCTCCAAGCTCCCGGACAAGCCCGCTGTGCCGGCGCGCGTGCCAGGCCATGACGAGCGCATCAGCACGGTCGGGAGAGCGGACGCCGCGCTTCGCCATGTCCTCCTTACTCTCGATTTTGACGCGGCCAATTGCGTCCGTCTGGAAGCGCGGCGCGACAAGCTGCTCAATGGTGTCCTCATCAATGTCGAGGATGAGCTCTTTTTCCTCGATCGCACGTGCCAATGCTCTCCATGCCTGGGCGCGGAGGTTGACAAAGGCCTGTGTATCGTCGGCGGGAAATCCGCCCCGGTAGGAGTGCACCGGGAAGCCCTCGGCGCGGAAGTCGTCAATGAGGGGGAGTCCAAGGCCGTCTCCATCCGCGAAAATGCGGTCGGCTGGAATGCCGAGTTCGGCGGCCTTGCGGCGGAACCGTCCGCGCGCTCCGACGGTGTCCGGGTCTGCCCAGTGATCAGCAATGAAGAATCGGTTGCCGTGCCCGGCAGCAAAGACGTTTTCGTCTCCGCCGGCGGCGAAGTCAAAGCCGCCGCAGGTCTCCCCGGTGTCCAAAAAGGGAGGCGGGTTATTGAACAGCTCCATAAGGGAGCGGCGGGAAATGACGGACTGTCCGTCTAGGTCCGTGAATTCTCCGAGGATGGCGGAGCGGTAGAAAGAGGATTGCTCTCCGTATTCTTTTTTGATGCGGGCGGCCTTGCCCGGGTCGTTGATCTCAATATGAGGACAGTCCTCGTATTTGACCCGGATTTTGTAGTAGAGGGAGGAATTTTTGTGGAAGCAGTCGTAGAAGGTGCCGGAGTCAGCTCCAGGTGACGATGTGATGAACGCATGAAAGAGCGTGCAGCGGGAAACCGCGGTAAAGATGGGGTCCGGGATGGTCTTGGCTTCGTCGAGGACGTAAAAGACCGGGTCCACGTCGGGCGATATTTTCGGGTGCCATCCTTCCGCGCGTCCGGCGTTGTCGGTGGAGAATCCCACGGCAAAGCCGCCTTCGGGCGTGCGGATTTCCGTCTTATTGAAGGTCCAGCCTGCAAAGAAGGGGTTGTCCATGTAGCGGCGCAGCGCGGGAAAGAGCTGCTTTTCCACTTGCATCCAGGACGAGGACGTGACAGGAACCTGTCCCCGCGGAAAACAGGTGAGAAAGTACAGGATGGCCGGCGCAATGCAGTTGCTTGTCTTGCCCGACCCGTTAGGGGCTACCAAAGCCACGCTTTTTCCTCCCAGGGCAATCTTGCCGAGGGATAGCGCCTTGATGGCCTCTACCTGCCAGGGATAGGGATCCAGGCGGAGGATGTGACGCAAGAAGAAGCTGACGGGAAGGTAGGGCCTGCGGTACTACGGGTTGAGCTTGCCGGTAATGGTTTCGAGCGCGGTCTTCTCGTCTTCCTGGAGCTGGGCCAGCTGCTCGGGGTCCAGGGTGATTTTGCGTTCTAATGGCGAGCCGGGAACGCCCGCTACATCCTGCCGGACTCGGTCGCCGAATTTCTCCGGGGCGAAGCGGGCGGCCACTTTCAGCCGCGTTTCAATGGCGAGCTTCTTGGCGGCGACGGAGGCGGATCCGCATTCGGGGTCGAGAGCAACCTGGGCAGCGGCATCTGACAAAGACTGACACTCGTCGAGCATGGCTTCCGACTGCGCTTCCCTCGCGCGTTGAATGAGTTTACAAAACTCTTCCCGTTCGTGCCTCCATCTCCAGACAGTTAAAACCTCCGGCATGTGATCGTCCGAGCAAATGGACTTCATCGTTTCCCCGTTGGCTAAGCGAGAGGCTATCTCGGCGGCTAATGCCTCCGTATAGAGGCTGGGCCGTCCTATTTTCTTGTTGGCGGTAGGTGATTGCTTCTTTTTCCTGCGGGTCTACTCTAGAGGACAAGTAGCTAACAAATCAAGCACTCTGTTTGTTCATTCCTTTCTGGGCCCATTGACAAATCTGACCCTCTCACATATACAGATTTTGTGAAAAAGTGTCCTATATGCGGCAAGGATGTTCCGCCGCGCTACGGAGCGAGGGAAAGAGTGTACTGCTCCCGCGCCTGCCTCAAGGCACACTATGCTACTGCTTGGGAAACTCTCACGTGTCCCGTGTGCGGAAAGGAATTCCGAGCTAAAAAACTCTTCCGGCGGAAACATTGCTCTTATCCTTGCGCGAATGCCGCCCAAAAGGGGCGGAAAATCACGTCAGAAGCCTTCCAGGAGGCTTGCCAGCACCGGGGGGTTCCCGGCCCCAGAAAGCACCCCAGAACAGGGAAATTTGAAACAAATTGCCATGCAAAGATATGGTGCCTTGAATCCCCGGATGGGGAGAAAGTCACGGCCCGGAATCTCAAGGTCTACATGATAGACCGATACGGGGAAGAAGAGGGAAAAAGAGTGTACGGACTCTTGACTTGCGCGGCAGCACGCTTCCGTAAATGCGGACATGGCAGCGGCGCCGGATGGCGGGTACTTGCCGTTCCTGCGTTGCCGGGGGAATAAAAAAGGGCAGCCCCGAAGGACCGCCCTTTTTAAGGGAATGAGCGTTTCCGCTCGTGCTGATCTTGTGATCGTTTTAATCCACAGCCCCGGAGGGCTGACGTGTTCCTAGAAAGAACGAATCCCTTCTCTCATATTCTGCGCCAGGCCGCAAGCAAAAACGGAATGATAACTTTTTTCATTTTTTCTCTTGCGTTACTATAAATTTTATAGTAACTTAATTTTGTTGACGGGAGGTAAGGGACCGAACGAAGACATAATCCAAACAACAAAACTAGAAAGAACAAGACAATGAACGATAACAAAATCATCACCACGGAAGACGGAGAAGAAATCAACCTGACCGCTCTTGAACGTGAATTCGGCAGCTACGAGTTTGAAGGCAAGACTTACTATGCAACGCGCCAAATGGAATACACCAACAGGGTTTTCCCTGGCTCCTACGCGGACAAATACGAGGACGGCAGCTACATGGAAGAATGGTCTGCTCCCGGCTATGATGCAGAAGGGAACAAGGTTGAAATCTTCATGACCTTTGAACAAATGACGGGCGAAGAAATTGATGGAGAAAACCTCAACTGGACGCAGGACGCTTCCCGCGTTGAAGCTCGCTAAATAACCTCTAGGGGCGGTTTTCGTCGCCCCTCCTTCCCCGCTATGACTACGAAAGAATTTGTGGAGTGGATTAAAATCACCTACGGGACAAAAACCTTAAAAGCTGCCATGATAAAAGCTGCCGACTTCCTCGGAGTTTCGGAGCATACGATCAAGGCCCGGATGAAAAAACACACGATTAGCGAAAATGTTGTTCAGGCCATGGCTCGCATCGTGAAAAATCCTCCCCCTGCCCATTACGTCTACTCCGGCTCTGCCGAATATGTGACTTCCACGTATATCCCTGTAAAATCTGAACGATATGAGGAATATAAGAAAAAAAGCAGTAAGGAAAGATGCAGGAGGCATGATTCCATCATGGCCTTTTTTGAAACGGTAAAAAACGCTCATGGGTGCAAATCCATGAAGGAGGCCGCTAGAATAAGCGCTTCGCTCTTGGAAGAAAATTTTAATACCGTCTATTACTGGGCAAAGGGCTTATCCACTCCTTCTCAAGAAATCATTGATCGGGCAGAGGAAATTCTTCTCGGCCTCCCCACAAATCAACCATCACGGAAAAGCATATTGGAAAACTTTTTGCAATGGGTAGCCCAAAAATACGAAAAGACTCGCCCAAGAGACATATACAATCAAGCATCGGATTTGCTCGGAGTCTCTCCCGCTACGGTTGCCAGATGGATCAGGGAAAACAGTATGCTGAAAAGCTCAACAGTAGAACGCATGGAAAGTCTCATGGGCAGTAAAGGGCCCAATGACAATCTGAAAAAAACTCTCGACACCTCTGCACAAGCATTCATTGGATGGGTTCAATCCCGCTATCATCTCGTTAACAAAACATCCGCCGTCAAAAAGGCATCCCAGATTCTTCGCGTCTCGGATATCCTTGTTTGGAAATGGCTCGGTGGAAAATCAGACACCACCGCTTCCATGCTTTTGCTTATGGAGATGATTATGCGACATGGACTTCCCGATGAATAGCCCTATACGAGATTCCAGGGGGTATACGAGATTCCAGGGCTATTCCCGGAGGTTGTAATTGATCTCACGGTAGGACTGCCACTCGCACGGGATAGCGCCGCCTGTCATGTGCATCCGGGAAGTAATGGAAGGACCAAGACTCGGCTCGACGTCTTCCCCGATGAGATTGGAAATGACCACAGTAATTTTTCCGTCCTGGTGACGGCTGTCGATAAGGCGGTCAACGGAATATTGAGAAAAATCTGATCTCTTGAGCTCGTGGAATTCATCAATAACCAAATAGGTAGGACGCTTGAACGCCCTGGCAATATCATTTTCCCGCTTGGACTCCCGCAAATCAAGGCAGTAGTCATACGCTTTGACGTATTTGACGGACCTTCCGAGCCGCACCAGGCCGCGGGCAAGTGAGGTTGCCATCACAGTTTTGCCAGTGCCGCAGGGCCCATGAAGCGCAATGATTGCTCCGGACTTCCGGGCAAGGGCCGCTAAACGGTCTCTGGCGGCTTTCCACGGGCTTTCTGCATCGTTTACCCTATCCAGAGCCAAAACGGCCATTTTGGGGAAGCCAGAGGCCAGCAAGAGGTGAAATTCTTCCTGGGCCTGTTGCATGGCTTCCCGCGTGAGCCGTTCCTGCTCCACTTTGGCGTCAAGTTCGGGGTCGTCCGATGCGAGGGCCGAAAGCCTGTCCAGCAGGGCGTCGATAGACCCGTCTCCAAACATATCCCGCATGTTGTGCAAATTTCGTGATGCATTAATATCCATAAGTTCTCCTTCCTGGTGTGGTTGTTGATGGTGAGGGCGTTCCTCTTCGGTTTTCGGCATAGCGCAAGGCGTAAGCCAATGCGGCGGCTTGCCAGTTGTTGATGGGGTTCCCCTTGGCATCCACCCATCCGCAAGCCTCTTTATCAGCGTAGAAAAGCATTGATAATTCGTTGATTTGAGATTCATTGAGAAGCAGACGGCCCCTCAATGCTTCGGCTTGGAGGTAGGCTTTCACTTTGTCGGAATCCTCCGGCAAAGCTCGTTGCCGGGAATAGGCTGTGTTTTCTCCAATATTATTATTCTCTTCTCTTCTCTTCTCTGGTAACGGTTTTTGTAACGGTTCAGGCGTTACATCTGTAACGGTTTCATCGTTACGTCCTTTTCGGTGATTCGCAACTCGGCGGTTCGTATTGGCCCTATTCTTAGCGGTTTGGCCATTATGGCGGTCAAAATTGGGGATTGAAAGGAGGCCATTGCGTCCATTCAACCAGCCGACTTTAACAAGCCCAACGGCGAAGCCGGGGCAGAATACGAGACGATCGAGAAATGAATTTGTAACGGTGATAGCGTTACCAGAGACGGATTGTTGATCCGCCCAAATCCAGAGGCGAAGAAGCTTGCCGACCACAGCATCTTGATCAATGCCGAGCATGTCGGCCAGCTTCACCACTTCGGGCTTGTCGGGTGTTGTGTGTTCAACTTTTATCCAGTCTCCGGCCATAATCAAAAAAGCGTCAGTTGGGGGTTGTAGTTCATAACCATTTAATAATGCAGTCTCTACGTTGGTTTTTAATCCAATGGAACCATGCGTAGGCAATGGCTCGGCCTTCGGTTTTGGAAAAATCCCCGTTTTTGGCGCAGGTCCGCCGCTCGCTGAATACCCACACGTCGGAGGGGGGGGCAACGTCGAACAACCGGCGCCGGGCCTTGCCCTCTAAAAACTGGAGACGCAGAAGCATCCAGACATTGGCTCCATCCTTGACGCAGGCAAGCGCACGCTCGACAAATTCAAGGGCGGTTGCATAGGGAGGATTGGTCATAATATCCACGTCTCCTATCTCGCCATCGTCGAACTCCCACAAGAAATCTTGTACGCAGGAATCAGGACATCCACGGTCAACAATGTCGGTTGCACAGACTTCATGCCCCCGTTCTCGCAGTACATTAACAATATGTCCCGCTCCGCAGGCCGGTTCCCATACCCGCTGACGGAGAGGCGCGCCTGCGTTGAGCAAATCCCTCACCATGTCCGGGCGCGTGGCGTAATAGTCTTCCCGTGGGCGCTCGCCGGAGGCAAGGTAGGATGCGCCCAACGTGGCACCAAGAGTTCGGTTGTTACCTGTCCAGTCTTTCATTCTCCCTCCTTTCTCGGCTCCCAAAGGCGCTGATCCTCGTATGGGTAACAATCCCGGCATGGGCTCTGCTTGGTCAAAAGGCCATGATACTTACAGTTAGGGCAATCCCGGCAAGTGGCCTGCTCTAAAATCGCCGCCTGCTCGTCAGCAAGGTACTGCCAAGACTGCGGCGGACGGATCAGACCGATGGCAGAGAGCGGCACGGCGGCGGGCAGTCTCACGGGGTCTTGGACGCCCCAGGCGTAGAACGGGAGATAGGCGCGGATGTGCTCTTCCGTTACGCAGGCGTCTTTGATCAATAGTTCCAGGGCTTGCCCGGATGGCATATAAAGCATGCGTACATAGGAGACCATCCGGCACTTGCCGATGATCGCCCGCTCTCCGTCCTTGCCGGATTCGTAGAGCCAGAGCGTGACGTGTTCCCCGCGGGGGATGCGCGGCGCGTTTTTACGCAGTTCCCATGGCTTTTTGCCGTCCAGGATAAAGCCGGAGAAAGGCCGCCTGACGGATAAGAGGATGTTAATCATTGCTGGCCTCCTTT
>ERZ1027033.143-NODE-143-length-50870-cov-12.914632_pt1 | contig 50870 bp, 55 predicted proteins | sample MGYA00519444_ERZ1027033 | MGnify/ENA primary metagenome ERZ1027033 (study PRJEB26926, sample SAMN06164887) | human gut metagenome | biome: ENVO:00009003; feature: ENVO:2100002; material: ENVO:00002003 | host: Homo sapiens | place: USA | collected 2012 ...
GTGCGCAGCCCTCTTCTGACTTTAAAGTCAGAGCTTTCTATCTGGATTGCCGTACGCAAGTAATGACGGTTCAGGCTATTAAAGATTTCGCTTCCGATTTATCCACGAAAGGAATTAATACCCTACTGATAGAATATGAGGCAACTTTTCCTTTTCAGAAACATGCTACCTTATGCAATCATTTGGCTTTCAGCCGCGATGAAGTCAAAGATATTATCAAGCATTGCGCTTCGTTGGGAATAGATGTAATACCCTTGCAGAATTGTTTCGGGCATAGTGAATACATCTTGCGACATGACCGGTATGCCCATTTGCGGGAAGACAGAAAAGAAGTATCACAGGTATGTCCGCTGAAAAAAGAAGAGGCGAAAAAAGTATTCCGGGAAATATTCCGGGAAGTGGCGGAGTTGCACCCTTCTCCCTACTTTCATATAGGAGCTGATGAAACTTACCTGCTAGGAAGTTGCGCGCAATGTTCCAAAGCCGATAAATCACGTCTCTTTGTTGATTATATAAAGGCGATGTATGAAGTGGTCAAAGAGATGGGGAAACAACCTATCATTTGGGCAGATATTATTCTGATGCATCCTGAAGCCGTACAGGAATTGCCCAAAGACCTTATCTTCGTAGACTGGAACTATGGTTGGGAACCGGATCGTTTCGGTAAGCTCGAAAATCTATTGAAACTGGGTGTAAAGATGTGGGGAGCAACGGCTTTACGCTCTGCACCGGACAATTTGTATTTAACTCAATGGATGAAACACTTTGATAACCTGACTACGTTTCTACCTTTTGCCCGCTCACATGGGTATGAAGGTATCATAGAAACATCCTGGTCTACCAGCGGTACGTATGGCTTTCATTACGATAATGGTTGGGAGGTTATCAGTATGCAGCCTGTCCGCCAAGTTTACCCGATGTCCGGATTCCAGATATTAATAGACGCTTATTGCCAGGCAGCTAACTCCCAAGAAGCATTAAACTCCCGGGATTTTATCTTATCATACGCGCAACAACGGTATGGGCTTTCCAACGAAGAGTCACAAATCTTCCTTGACTATTTCTCCCTTCCCCAAGAGTTGGTTCGCAATGGAAAGGATACCAAAGGTACAGCTATCGGGCAGGTTATCTCAAGCAACAAAGAATTCAGAAACAAATTCAACAAGCTCTCGCCACGGCAACATTCCAATGAATTTGAGCATTATCGGTTAATGTTGGATCTGCGTATTAATTATCTTAGCTATAAAGAGATTGAGTTCATTTATAATTCAGACAGTTATGATATTGCTCAAGCGGCAGGGCTTGCTCAAAGACTGAATAAAATAATATCCGAAGCTGACAAACTGGATAAACGTTTTGTACATATCAACAAAGGGTATTTAAAACCCGGACAGTCAGAAGAGATTAATTCCCTGAGAACGGAAAAGATGAAAGAATTATATCATGCTTTACATAGGCAGACTAAAATCTAAACGGTATGAAAAAACTATTTTTACTTATACTGGCAGGTATATTTTCAATATACAACTCTAATGGATGTGAATGGTAATTTAGCCGTATCAAACATTCGTAAACTGGAATGTTCCAGTTTCGATTTCCATTCAATAGCATATGGATACGGCAAATTTAAGGAAAAAATACATTTTACGGAATACTATCCTTGATCTTCGTTCTCGTGGTATCAACATTACGAGAACCGCACAACGTCTTGGAGTTTCCCGCGATACAGTGAAACATCTCGAGTCTTTGAGTTCCGAGGATCTCATTTTAGAATGTCAGAACTCAAAGAACCGCCGGTACAAGCTTCACCGCTACGAGCAGGCAGTTGTCTCGCTGCTACTTCGTTTCCCCTCCATTTCCAGCAGTCGTGTCCACGACCATTTAAAAGAGCACTATCCGGACTTTCCCCGGGTCTGTGAGAAGACTGTGCACAATTATGTGCAGTTCATCCGCAAAAAGCACCATATTCTTTCCGCAAGGTGATTTTCCGGTTCCGTCTATCCCGGCGGAACCCGGACTTTCGTGCACTTGTCTTTTAATACAGCAACATTATACCTTATTATATATATGAATATCCAAAGTTTTACAACGGGCCGTCCCCTCTCGGGGCACACACGGCGGCATGAGTACTGCACCCGTCCCTGCTATGAGATCAGCACTTCTCAGTTTTCAGACATGAAAATCAGAAGACTCACCCGCAAATACGGTTTTTCCGGCTACAGCATTTACCGGTATCTCGTGAACGAGACGCTCTGCAAGGGAGGTTATCTTCTTCCCTGGTGCGAGGAGACCGCCCGTGCGGTCGCTTCCTACTGGAATGCCTCTTTGGAAGATGTCACAAGAATTGTCAACGGCTGCATACAGGTCGGCCTTTTCAACGGTGAGCTATACGAGAAACACCGCGTGCTGACCTCCGCGGACATCCAGCGGAACTATCTCCAGTCCTGCGGCGTGTTCCCCCCGTTTCCCGAAATCCCCAAGGAGTTCGAGCTTTCGGCCAGTTGATCCATAAGATCATTATCCACTTTAAATAAATAAGCTTATGCCAAAAACAGCGAAAAAAGGTTTCACCTATTTCAGGTTCGAGACCGACCACTTCTATGATCCGAAAGTCAAAAGACTAAAAAACAAGTTCGGCATGGAAGGCTGGGGCGTGTACCATTTCATCATAAACGAGATTTTCCGTGTTGAAGGGTGCTACATGCTCATGGATGCCGACGGTCTGTTCGACATATCCGACTACTCCCGTATGGACGAACAGGAGATCTCGTCCATAATAGACTATTGTGCCGACCTGGGCCTTTTCAACAAGGCCCTGTGGCGGGAAAGACAGATTCTCACCAGTGAGGATATACAGGAACTTTATGTGGGCATCTGCAAGGCCATCCACCGGAAACCCTCGATCCCTGGGGATATTTCCCTGCTGGCCGCCGAAGAGTCACCGGTATCAGTTCCGGCACCGCCGGAAGCCGTATCCGCATCCTGCCGTCCCGGACGGGCGGAGATACCGGTGTCCGGGCATGACACTCCCTCCCCGCCGGAGAAAACCCCGGCTCCCGAACAGGCAGTGGCCGACCTGTCCATGCAGCCGGCGGCAGATACGGCAAACAGGGATGTTCGCGAAAAACCGGAAATACCTCGCGAAAATAAACTGCATAAAATAAAAGAAAAACAAATATCCTCCCCAACCCCTCCGGCACAACCCGCCGGAAATCCGGGCGGGGAGGAGGACGGGATCTCCCTTTCAGGAAAACTTAGATATCTGGGCGTGTCCGACCACTACATCGGATGGGTGCATGCCCTGAAAAGATATTATCCGGACTTTCCCATCGAGAGGGGGATCCGGGAGCTTGAGCAGAGTAATTTCCAGCTTACAAATATCAACTTCCTGTATCCCCTGATCGAGAACTATATCGCCAAATACAACGCCGAGTACGGACAGGCCGACCGGCAGAGGAGGCAGGAGGAAACCATGCGCAACCGCCGCAAGACACTCGAGCTTCTGGGAGTCGCGGCGAAGGACCAACAGGAGATCCTGCAGCTCGCCTCCGTGGCGCCCGTGGTGCTTGACACGGCCCTGAAGGAGACCTGGGGCAACAAGAGGATCAAAAGTCCCACACGGTTTCTCCTGAGCCGTATGCGGCAGGCTGTCCCCGCATAGGGGCGTTCTGAAACAACGGAATTATCAGAAGAAGACATATCCCGCCGAAAACTGTCCGTGAGGATGGCAGGGATGAATTTATAAATTTAAAAAACTCCTCCCGCCCGTCCGCGAGGCCCGGCGGGAGCCTTACGGAAACCCATAAAAACAACATAACCATGACATCACAGGAAGCCAATTCAATCCCGTTGGGAGACATCCTTGCCCGCTACGGCTACAAGCCGTCCAGACGGTATGGAGGGTATGACATGTACAGTTCGCCCTTCCGGCGTGACAGCTCCCCGAGCTTCAAGGTTTTCATACACGAGAACCGCTGGTATGATTTCGGGGAAGGCAGCCACGGCCGGGTTGTCGATCTGGTCATGCGCATGGAGAACTGCGCCTTCCCGCAGGCCATGCGCCGGATTGAGGAACTTGGATTCTCCGGTCTGGCCGTCGTCCCTCCCGTCCTGCCGACGGCAGCATCCCCCGGCAGGACGGTGCAGGCCCCTTCAATGAAGGTGCTGAAAGTCATCCCGGTGGAGAACAGGCATCTACTTGACTACGCCGCCTCACGCCACATTGATGCGGATATTGTCCGCAGCCACTGTGTGGAGGTGCATTACTGCTTCGAGAGGAACCCCCGTGAGAAATACGCGCTTGGCTTTGCCAACGACCGCTCGGGGTTCGAGCTCCGCAACAGCATGTTCAAGGGGTGTGCCAACGCCAAGGATATCACCTGTATTGCGGACGGGAACAAATCCTGCGCCCTTTTTGAGGGATTCTTCGACCTGCTCAGTTTCAGGCAGTATGCCAAGGAGCATCCCGAAATTCCGGAGCTCGGAAAGCTCGACATCTGCGTGCTGAACTCCACGGCCATCGCCGACCGCTCGAAGGATTTCCTTTCAAGGTACGGGAAGGTGCATGCGTTTCTCGACAATGATCCACCCGGCCGTGAGGCCCTGAGGAAGATACAGGGCCTGCTGCCGAAAACCACGGTGCTGGTGAACGAGTCGGAACGGCTGTACCCCTCATGCAATGATTTCAACGAGTTTCTGCAGAAGATCAGATCTCCGGTCAACGGCCGTGAGATGTGAAGGAAAGCGATACTTGCAAACCAACAAAAAAAATGAATGATGAGACAACGGAAAGACAACATGCCGGAGAAGATCCCGGAAAAATACAGCCTCCCGCCATCCGGTGCGGATAGGGACTGTCCGGCCTGCCGGTTCAAGACGGGTGACGGCCGGAACGTCACCCTGAACAGGCGGACGGAAGGAGGGCGCGTATGAAGATATTGCTGATAATGACCGGTGTCCTGTATCTTCCGGGCATGCTGTGGATCATATACCAGATCAGACATGCCCCCACCGATCTGGAACTGTGGGGTGAGGAGATAGAATGAATACAAGAGAACAATGCCGTCAAACGGCGCATAACCAATACGTACAATGATGAGAACAGGAGAAAAAGTAACCGTTCCGGGCACAGCCACCGGTCTGGGAACCGACATCAGGGCTGTAGTTGAGAAGGTCGAGACGATGGCCGGCCGCACACTTGTGACGGTCCGGTACGTTGACACGGACCCGTCCGGAGGCAAAGGCGGCTGCTTTCATGATTTCCACCTGAAAACGGGATGGATGCGGAGCGCATGCCGGGAACCGGACAACGGAGGCATATTCTTCATACATTCCATACAGACCTACGCGTCGGTAAACCGTAAGGGAAACGAGCTTCAGGAATACATCCTGAAGTTTCAGGACAGCCTGGTGAGAGACTGTGAGGGACTGGAGAACCTGAAGGAGGACATCCACAACCGGATCGAGGAGCTGGACGCCAAATACCCGCGCACCCTGCCGCTACATTTTGACGCGGGACGTGGTACCGCGTCCCGATGGTACATCCATGTGAAGGGAAAACCGGACAGCCTGATATGCATCGTCCGAATCACGGAAGTAAAGAAACTGCTGGGAAAAGGCACGATTGCCTTTCCCGGGGAAAAAACTGATGTGTACGAAAGATGAAGAACACATACTGGTTCGCCGTGGATTATAACGGTACGGGGCATCTTTTCATATACAAACCCGAAAGGGACACCGGCATGTGGACCGGTGAGGAGTCGCTGTACATCCCCCAGGGTGCACTCAAGGAGATGTTTCCCGGTATCACCTGGCAGGACGCCCCCATTGCGGTGACACTGGAGGTCCTCCCCTGCGAGGAAACCTTCCGGCTGCGTCTGTCAAAGATCTGCAGTTATTTCCTGAAGAAGTACCTCCGCCTCCCGGGGAAGGAAAAGGAGAAACAGTCATAAATGCCCGAACATGGAATACAGACGCTATGAGATTGTCATCAAGGAGACGGGCCGGGAGAAACCGGTGGTCACCGAGTACCACGGATTTATCGACCGCAAGGGGCTTGTCAACTTTTACGGGCTGGACAGGCCCGATGTGGAATGGTACGATATCAAGGAGATTATCTGACAATAAAGGACTAAGAAAGAAAATGAGCTTATGAACAAACAGACTGAACTGCAATGGGCTAAGAAAAGTTCTGTGCCCAATATGAATGGCCAAGGTGAGAAAGGCTGGAATAACAGCCATTATCGTTACCGTGTTGTCCGTTTCCCTGAAAGTGAAGTGCATGAGGATCCTTCAGCCGCCAAAGCTGCCATATAAGATAAATATGAACATAAATCAAATGATAAAAAAGGCAGATGATGCCTATATAAACTATATGAATAAGTGCGAATCTCTCGCAAAGGAAGCACAAAAGTATATTGATTGGGATGATAAAGTAAGTTGTGAGTATCTGCCGGCAGATGGTTTGTGCATCTTGGCAACCGTTCCCAGCGATTGTAATACTAGTGGAATGCCCGAAAGTGTTTGCCCGGTAGATTCATTCTTTTCTTCCGTGAAAGCAAAAGAAAAGATTACTCCATATGAATTTAAAGAGATTAGTATTTAACGTATAACAATTTAGAAAAGAATATCATGGATATAAGATTAAGTAAAATGCAGATTATCTATTTAGGAAACATTTGCAAAAAAGGATGGGGTGGTTTTGACGAACCATACGCCGAACTGGACGAGATGGTAGAAAACGGTTTACTGACAAAAGAAGCCGGACCATTTAGAGATGTTGTTTACCGTCCAACTGCCAAAGGACATAGATACATTAACTCAATATCAAATCAAATATGAAAGTAAACTATATTCTCATCAAAGGTTCCCGGCATTTCAAGTGCCATGATCCGGCTGAAATGGCCACCCATTTCAGCTTGTCCATAACTGGTGATGGAACCGTAATCTGTGACGGGCACCAGGATACAATGTCCTACTCCGAAGAATGGAGCCGCGAAGATATCATAACCGACTTCATGCGTAACAGAGTGGGAAAAGTTGTCCCTGACGTTGAAATATACAAGGTAATACAGGAATGAACCGGTTACCGGTAACCAATAACCGGTCACACCGGCCGACAGAAGCAACATACCGGGATGCGTCCATTCGACCTATAGTCGACAATAACATCTCAATAAACCCTGCAGGACGTATCCCGGCCATGTCACAGCCCTATGGCGGGCCTTACGGCCCGGCGGACATCCTGTAATAGATAAAAATGTAACATTTTGAAAACCAAATATTAACAGAATGGAAATAAAAGGAAAAATCATCGCCGTACTTCCCGTCAGAGACGGGATCGGCAAAACCTCTGGCAACGAGTGGAAAAGCCGCGAGTTCGTTCTTGAGACCGAGGAAAGCAGGCCGCAGAGCGTGTGCCTGCAACTGATGAACGCCAACATCGACCGTTATGCGGTCGAAACCGGTATGACTGTGCATGTCAAGTTTGACATTTCCGCCCGCCAGTGGGATAACCGGTGGTTCAACACCCTTACCGCATGGGAGGTGACCGTCATCAAGGACAAGGAGGACGTACAGTCATGAGAAAGCGTTCTTTTCTTCTCTACGGGCTGTTTGCCTGCTCGTTGTCCGCGGCGGCGCAGTCCTACTCCCTGCGCACCAACCTGCTCGGGCTGGGAACGGCCAACCTGAATCTGGAGGCGTCCATGACGCTGAACCGCAAATGGTCGCTACACCTGCCGCTGCAGTATAACCCGTTCACCTTCTCAAAGAACCGACAGTTCCGCAATTTTTATGCCGCTCCCGGAGTACGTTACTGGCTTTTGGAAAGTTACATGGGCGGTTTCATCGGCATGTACGCCACTGCCGGCACATACAGTGCGGGCAACCTGTTCGGCAGCAGGTACCGTTACGAGGGCGAAGGATACGGTGCGGGGGTCAGTATCGGGAGAGCCTACCAGCTGGGCACACGCTGGAACCTCGAATGGGAGATCGGTGCGGGTGCGGTGTGGCTGGGATATGACAGGTACCTGTGCAGACGCTGCGGGGACCTGGTGGAGAGTGACTACGGCTGGCGCTTCCTGCCCACCCGCGCCGCACTGAACCTTGTATATCTGTTCTAATTTCCCGCCATGATGAGAAAGACAAGACATATCCTGCCGTTCGCAGTGTTCTCCGGCCTGCTGCTTTCCTGTTCCACCGCTCCCCGCCTGGCACGTGTGCGCATCTCCCAGCCACAAATGAGGGAGACGGCGGCCGACACGAACTACCAGCTCCCCAAACAGGTTACCTGGACGGACGAGAAGGGGGTGCAGCATATCGTGACGGAAGCTGCGAAGGACAGTGTGACGGGTGAATACATAACCCAGATGGAACTGACGGAAATCACCGTGGTGGCGAGAAGCAAACAGGTGGCCGAGAGAAACGGCAGGATCAACCTGGATTTTGTAGTCACGGTTCCCGGCGAGCTGATCAGCAACAAATGGCAGCTCCAGCTCACTCCCGTGGCCTACAAGCGGACGGACACGATCCGTCTGGAGAGGATCTTCCTTTCGGGAGCCGATTTCGCCAAAATGCAGAAAAAGGGTTATATGCGGTACCAGGCGTTCATGAACTCCATCATTCCGGACAGCCTTTACCTGCAGAAACTGTTTGACGAGAAAGGCTACAGGAAGGCGCTGGCAGAGCTTGAGGACGAATACTTCCAGGCATGGAAACACGAGGTCATCGCCAAGGAGAGGTGGATTGACTGGTCCGACAAGGCCAACGCCCGGTTCGCGCTGTTCAATTACAAGATGGAGCGCAACCGGCAGGCCATCGCCGGATACAACTCCATACTCGAGCATCTTCCGGCATACTGGCTGCGTCGGGAGATGGACGGCCGGTACATCCCCTCCAAATGGAGGATCTTCGCCGACGGCAACCACAGGATCCGCACAAAAAGCATCACTCCGGAAGATTCCGCCGCGATAACGGAACGTTTCACCGATTACGGAAAAATGGCCGAGAACCAGAAAAGGAAGGAACTGGCCGGCGAGATGTACGAGAAGTATGTACGCTTTCCCTACGAGAGCGCCCGTCTGGACACGGTCATAAAGGAGGGCGACAGTTTCGTGTATTACTACAAGCAGGAGCTTCCCGCCACCGAGAACACGAAGAAGATAGACCTCACGCTTGACGGCCAGATACTCTCGAAGGACGAGACACGGACAGCGCTTCCCCCGTCGGACACGATTACCTATTTCATTTCAAGCATGGTGCAGTTCCTTGACCGTACACCGCGTTACAAGAAGAGGATCATCACCCGCAAGGACGAAGTCAGCCTGCGGGCATATGTGACCTACAAGCCCGGAAGCACCGGCTTTTCCGAGAATACCGGAAACAACAAGGCGGAGATCGACAAGGTGTTCGAGACAATCAGGGGAATCAGTTATACGGGAGAATTCCTGATAGACAGCATCCGCATGACGGCCACCTCGTCCCCCGAGGGCAGCTCCGAGATGAACCTTTTCCTTTCGAGGGAACGTGCGCTGGCACTCAAACGGTACCTTGCCGAACGTACGGATGACCGCGAGGGGGTCGACACGCTCTTCCGCCCCCACTGGATCGGCGAGGACTGGGCCAGACTGCACGAGCTGGTCCGTGCGGATGACAGCCTGTCAAACAGAACCGCGCTGCTGCATGTCATGGAAGAGACAAGAAACCCCGACAGCCGGGAGCAGGCCCTGCGCGGATACGCCTCCGATTACAGGCGTATCCGGGAGAAGCACTACCCGCTCCTGCGCGGTGTGGAGTTCAAGTTCCATCTCCACCGCCGGAACATGATCCAGGACACGGTCGTGATGCCGGTCATCGACAGCACCTACATGGAGGCGGTCGGCCTGATAGAGGACAGACAATACAGAAGGGCCCTCTCCATTCTGGAGGAATCCTACGGTGAGGACTACAACACCGCGGTCTGCCTGATGTCGCTCGGTTATGACAGCCGTGCGCTCGACATCATGCTGGCACAGCCGGACACTTCGGACAGGAACTATCTGCTCGCCATCCTCTACTGCCGTCTGGGACGGGAGGAGGAAGCCCTGAAGACATATGTGAAGTCATGTGACCAGGATGATTCCAAGATATGGAGGGGCAGGCTCGATCCGGAGATCAACAAACTGATAGTAACCTATAATTTGTATAAAGATGAACTATACTGACAGACTGATATCTTTAGCAGTCCTTGCAGCCGCACTGGCCGGCTGCGACTTCAATGAGGATTTCTGCACAAGAAACGGGGAACTGGTCGCCTGGTGTGACTTCAGCGGTATCAGCGTGCCCCCTCCGGTACCGGAGGAGAGGCATCTGACAGCCTATCCGGCGGATACGGACCTCCCCGCGGGGACCACTGTGACCTTCACGCAGGACACCCTCAGGTGGAGTATCCCGCAGGGCGGATACCGCTTCCTGTTCTATACAGGGAATTATGAGGCGGCCGGCACCGGGGACTACCACGAGGCACGGCTCACCGCCGCCACCGACACGCTGGACGGCGAGGCATACATTTCCGGCGTGCAGAGATTCTGCTGTACGGCCATGCTGAATGAACGTCTGGAATACCAGAGCCCCAAAAGGGTGCGGATTACCCCGTCCGCATTCGTCCAGCGCCTGAACATACAGGTCAACGTATCCGGCAACACCGCTCCGCTGTCCTCCCTGAAAGGCACGCTTTCCGGCATCTCGACCGGACGGTACCTTGTCTCGCGGGAAAGGACGGGGAACGCGGGTGTCACGAGCGTGTTCGCACGCAAAGCGGGCACGGATGAATGGAAAACGAGCCTGTATGTCTTCGGGTTCAATCCCGCGGTGGAGAATACACTGACCGTAAAGGTCGGGATGGACGGCGAGGACTCGGTGTTCGACGAACAGCAGTCGGTCGACCTGACCCCGTATGTCAGAGGATTTGACGGTGACGAGCTCTCCTTGGAACTGAACCTGCACATCGGCAGGGAACTTACGATAGACGATCCGGTTGTCATTCCCGAGTGGGAGGACATACCGGAGACTGAATTACCAAATCTTTAATTAATTTTTTCAACATGAAGACAATTTTTTTTCTTTCAGCGGTCATGACCGCAGGCCTGCTGCTGGCCTCATGCAGCAACAACGAGGAAGTATTCAACGGAAAGAACACGGGGGAGGAACAGCCGGTATCACAGCTGAACATCCTTCCGACGGTCGGCGCGGAAACGAGGGCCGGCTTCATCTCCAAAACGGACTGGGCGGCGGGTGACGCCATCGGGCTGTTCATGTACAAGGCGACCGGATGGGGCGACGCCTATCCCCGTTACAGCGCGCAGAACAACAAGTCGACCAGGCAGGCGAACAGTTGGACGCAGGCCAGCCCCGTGTACCTGCTCTCGGACAAGGCCACCATATGGGCATATTATCCGTATAACCAGTCGGTGACGGACGGAACCAGAATCCCCGTCCCCGTCAATGCCGGCACCCCGATTGATTATATGTGGGGGAAAAGCACCAACCAGGTTTCCGTTGTGGAGACAGACGCCAGGATACCGATGAAGCACGCCCTGTCACAGCTGGTAATCCGTCTGAAAGTGTCACCGGAGTATCATAACGACGGCAACCTCACATCGGCCAGGCTGAAATCCTCCAGGGCCAAGTTCGGCACCACGGGCACAATGAACCTGAACGACGGCGGAAAGATCACGTTCAGCCCCACTACCACGGAACTCTCATGGGCGCCGAACACGACCGTCCCCGCACAGGGACAGCAGGCAGTGGACTTCGCCGCGGCGGTCTATCCCATGGCGCTGGCCTCAGGCGAGGTGACACTCGAGGTGGTGATCGACGGGGCAACCTACACGTATTCCATCCCGCAGATCACCTGGGAGGCGGGGAAGAGATACATCTACTCGATCACCATGCGTTCCAACAATGCGGAAATCGGAGGCTCGAACGGGCAGTCGGTGACCATAGAGGGATGGACCTCCACCGAATCCGACATCACCCTTGTGCCGGTCAAATAATTTACTCATCCGAAGGGAACCGGAAGGTTCCCTGTAAAACATAAAACAATGGCAAGAACAATAACAATGATTGTCTGCAGCCTGCTGGCACTGTCCCTTGCCGGCTGCCGGGAGGAAGCCTTTCCCGGGAAATCGCCCTCACGGGACGGGCTTGTGACGTTTACCGCCGCAGCCGGGACGGACACACGGAGCACCCAGGAGGGCAGCTTTGAAAAAGGCGACGCCATAGGTGTCTTCGCCATAGAGCCGAAGACTGGCGTGTACTTTGCCACCAACAGCAGATACACGTATGACGGCGGCAGGTTCAGGCCGGCGACGGAAGCGGACAATATCATGGTGACAGCGGGGACTGACTTTGATTTCTATGTGTATTATCCTTTCAAGACGGGGCAGACCGATCTGACCGCCATATCCCATACAGTCGGCGACCAGGACGAAAAGACGGGCTGGCTGGCGGCGGATTTCATGACCGCCACCCATACCGACCCGGTCCTGGACTATACGGTCCCGCTGCATTTCAGACACAGGCTGTCAACGGTGGAGCTCAGGATCGAAGGGAACGACGGGGTGAGGGAGGCGACGCTGGAGAACGTGAAACGCATGAACCGGTTCAACCTGCTCACGGGTGGCGTCACCACGGACGAGAGCCGGGGAAGCTGCAGGATGTACAGGTACAGTCCGGCAGGGGACGCAACGGCGGTGTTCCGGGTGACCATCCCCGCCCAGACACTCACCGCATCCTCCAATTATGTGGTCCTGTCCGGAAATACGGACATGAGGCTCCACGGCACCTCCGACATGGTCACCGAGGCGGGCAAGGTGCACAACTACCGGATGGACTACAAGAAGCGGATCACCATTCTGGATTACGCATCCGGAGGGACCACTACCGGCGCGGGGCTGTATAACACGGGAAGCAGCTGTACGGTGACCGCCAGCGTGAAGGCGGGCTATGAGTTCGCAGGCTGGCATGAGGGCGGCAGGATAGTTTCCGATGCGGCACGGTATACCTTTGAGGTGCTTACCGACCGTACTCTCGAGCCCAGATACCGGAATTATGGAGACTGGTCCGTCACGCTGACAGCCACCCCCACATCAGTGTCCTGGCAGGGAGGCACCTCTATGCTGAGCGCGGAAGCCTCACGTGTGACTTTCGTAAACGGCGTGCAGGAAACCACACAGACGGCGGTCCCCACCATCAGCGGGGGCGCGGAGGGATTCTTCCTTTCAGGGAACACGGTGACGGTATCGGAGAACAACACCGCATCCGCCCGGAGCTGTGTCTTTACGGCAAGACATGGCGGAGCGTCGGCCACGGCCACAGTCAGCCAGGGGGCATCACCGGTCAGCTATTATTTCTATTATACGAAGGGAGGAACCAGTCATACGGAATATCCGGACGACTCATCATCCGGCGGATTCTCTTTAGACATAACAAGCTATAAGAAGACCGGAGAGTCAACAAGGAACCTTTCATGGAGCGCGTCCGGTGACAGCTGGATCCATGTGAACGGAGCATCGGTAAGTTATGAGGAGAACCCGAACAAGGAAAGGAGAACAGGTACCGTGACTCTCAAACAGGACGAAAGCGGTTACACCCTGACCCTTAAAGTTGTACAGCCGGGAAAGACCTCCGTCGACATAGAACAATGAGAGAAACTGACATTAAGAAGCAATATATGAAAATAAAAGTATTCAAACTTATAATCCCGGTCCTGCTGCCGGCAGTCCTCACAGGCTGCTCGGACGGGCGGGATCCCCTCCCGCAGAACAGGGAGGCGGGATTGCAGATAGAAAGCTGCTCCAGCCGCGGCAACGACGCGGATGACGGAAACTCCCGGGTGGAGGATTTCGGCATCATACTGCTGGACGATGCGGGCGGTGCCTATACAGGTGTCGCCAACCCGTTGCATGTGACATACGGCGGGGGGTGGCATTTCCCGGAAGTGACACTTACGGAAACAGCCTGCAGGCTGTTCGCCTTCCATCCCTTCCTGAGCATACAGGGGCAGGAACTGCCCGTGAGTCTCACAACCCAGACCGACTACATGGCATCCGGGGAGCTGCGTCTCGACTGGCTCAACAACCGGGCGGACATTGAGATGGCACACCTGCTCTCCCTTATGGAAGTCACCGTGGACGGAAGTGACGCTTGCAGCCTGAGTCTTGACGGGGTGCCGACGGAAGGCATGTACGACCTTGCCGACGGAACCCTGTCCATAAAACCGGAAACCGGAACCCTCGTCTCCGTGGGAAACAGGCTGCTCATGTTTCCCGGACCGGCCGGTGGCGGCAAGGCGCGGATACATTACCGGGAAAGAACTTACGACTGGTATCTTCCGGCGGGCACCCTCGAGCCCGGAAAGAGATACGGCCATGCGCTGACCCTGGACAAGGAAGGGACGCTCATCCTCTCCGGTGTGAACGTCCGCCCCTGGGAGGCGGGAGAAGACTATACCGGAACAATCAAACCATAAACAACAGATTCGTCATGAAAAGAAGATTTTTTTTATCAGCACTTTTATTAATCTCAGCTGCACCGGGATTCGCGCAGGACGCCCGGAGCGCCATGAACCAGATCCTTGACGGCTATACCGTGCCGATCTTCGCCGCCTGCATGCTCGCCGGAGTCGCCCTGGGGCTGTCCCAGCAATGGGACAACATCGTCGACAAGGAGAACCGGGGAACCCGCAGGGAGGGGCTGTTCTCGCTGGCCTGGTATGTGGGCTTCGCGCTGCTCGCGGCAGTAGTGATAACGGCGGTTAAAAGCTCGATATCCGGAATCAGCCTGTCCGTATGAGGTACAAGATCAGGAAAGGACTGGAAAGCCCCTGCATGATACGGGGCTTCCTTTCATCGGACTACTGGATTTTCGTAGGATGCTGCGGAGGAGCCCTTGTGCTGCTTTTCCTGAGCATACGTTCCGGAATAACGACCGGTGGCTGGGACAGGACCCTGCTGGTCCTTCTTGTATCGCTGGCCGGACTGCCGGCGCTCCGGCACAAGCTGAGGAAAAAGGCGAGGCCGACCAAGTTCAGGGAGTCGGGGCACGGCATGACCGTCAGCAATCTGAGTCTAAACAGAAGAATTCCAAGAAAAAATGAGAGAAGAAGAACTATACAGCATACTTGACATAATCAGCGAGGCTGACGGGCAGAGTGTCATACTCACCAAATGCGGCAGCATATGCATCCCGTTCGAACTTCACGAGCCGGAATGCTACTCCCTCTCGGCGGAGGACATCGATGAGAGGAACCGGATGTACCGGGAGGCTTTCAGGCACATGCCCGACGGCACTTATGTGCACAAGCAGGACGTGTTCCTCAAAAGGAGCCACCATTCCGACATGCGGGCCGGATCCTTCCTTGACCGGGCCGACGCGCGCCATTTCGAGGGACGCCTGTATCTTGAGCATACCTGCCTCCTTCATTTCGTGCTTCCGGGGCTCAGAAGCCTTGAGAAAGCATACGTGTCCTCACCCCTGTCCTACAGGGAGAACCTGCACAGGGAGGACCGTGCAAGGCTCGGATGCTTCCTTGAGGGGGTGAACAACGCGGCCAGCATCATCCGGAACCTGCGTGACACCTCGATAACCCCGGTACCATATGAGAGGATCTCCGCATTCACCCGCGGATATTCCAACCTGTTCGGTGATGACGGCGCCGTCACGGACACGCATGTCGACTCCTCGCTCCATACGGGTAAAAACCATGCGCGCTGTTACGCGGTGTGTGACGAGACATTCCTTCCGGACGGTGTCATGGACTCCTGTGTCAAGGACGAGTCGCTGCCTCCCGCAGGAGCGCAGCTGTACCACCCCATGATGGAACAGCTGGGAATGTACCTTCCATACAACCACATAGTCAACCAGGTCATCCATTTCGAAGGAAACGAGAGACTGCGCTCACTGATCGCCCGGAACATAGACATTTACGGGAGCAACTCCTCCATGAACAGGGGCATCAAGTCACAGTTCGAAAAACTGGACGAACTCCAGAAGGAGATCCTGGACGAGAACGAGACCCTGGTGCGCTGCTTCTTCTCGACATGTGTCTTTGACGAAGACGTGGAGGAGCTGGAGAAGGCGGACCGGAGAGTCAGGGAGGTGCTGAACCTGAACCGGCTCAGATATTACATACCGGGCTACGAGAACCTGGCAAGAATGCACTTCGCCTGTGTTCCCGGCCAGATCAGTCTGATGCCCGGGGAATACCTGTTCCTCTCCACCCTGTCCGTCGCGTTGTGTTTCTTTCTCCAGTGCGGGAGCTTCGGCAGCGACGCGGAGGGAATCTTCGTGCATGACCGGATGTATCAGGTACCCCTGCGAAAGGACATCTGGGATGCGGGGAAAAAGCGGGTGAACGCGCGCAACGGCATGGTCATCGCCGGAACCGGCGGCGGGAAATCCGCCTTCACCCTCAATTTCACACAGCAGCTGCTCGAGCAGGACTATACAGCCGTGGTCGTGGAGTTCGGAAAGTCATTCAGCCAGCTGTGCAAGCTGTATCCGGACATATCCATGCATATAGACTATGACGGGAGGACACCCCTGGGGATAAACCCTTTCGATCTGGAGGGAAGGGAGCTTGACAACAACTCGCTTGTCATGATCTCCGGAATAGTGCAGAGGTACTGGAAGCACATGTTCACGGAAAAGGAATCGGAAAGGGAGACCGCCCTGAACCTCTTCATAGAGGACTATTACGAGCATGTGCCCGCAGGACACAATTTCGAGGGGTTCTACAACCATGTGACGGAGAATTATGAGAAGATACTCGCAAGAAAACATGTCCCACGCACCTACTTCGAGCTTGACTCCTTCCGGTTGAACTGCGGGGAATTCATGCCCGGGCACCGTTACGAGAATGTGAGCAGGGATACAAGGACCGACTTCTCGGGAAAGAGGTTCATCGTCTTCGAGCTCACGCAGATCAAACAGGACAGGTTCCTGTCAAACCTCGTGATGAGCATGATATTCACCATCGTGCAGAAGAAACTGCTCAGCGACAAGCGGAAGCGCGGCGTGCTGATCTTCGACGAATACGCCGAGACCGCACAGATGGTGGACACGGCCACGGGAACCGGCATACACAGCTCCGTGGCCTACTGCTACCAGAAGATCCGCAAGGAGAACGGGGCGGTGTATACGATCGTGCAGACGCCCGACCAGCTTCCGGACGACGAACATACGAAAAACATCATCGGCAACACGGACATGCTGTTCGTACTGCCGACAAAGGAGGTCATCTACCGGAGCATCATTGACAGGTTCAAAATGGAGAAGTCCGGACAGATAGCCCTGATGAAATCCATGCGGAACAACTTCTCCTGCGACCGTCCCTACTCCGAGTGCTTCATGCGCATGGGCGAGAACTACGGGGTGGTCACCCGGCTCGAGTTCTCCAGGGAGAAGTTCCTCGCGTTCCAGACGGAGGGTGAGATATGGTCGGAACTTGAGGAGAAGAGCCGACGCATGTCAATGGAGGAAGCCATAAAGGAATATATCAACGAACATTAATTAAAATTCAAAACGTATGAGAAAACTGTTTTTATCATTACTCGTGCTCGTGGCGGCGGTGCCGGCATCGGCACAATGGGCCGTGGCCGACGCGCCCAACCTCGCGCAGAACGTGAAGAATTTCGCAGAACTGCAGAAACAGGTCGGATATCTGAAGGAGCAGAAGGGCCAGCTGGACGAGACACTGGACCTGATGCGCAAGGTCAACGCGGCGATCTCCGACTGCGAGACGGCCAGGTCGATCATCCGCAGGCAGGGCGACCTGTCGGCGCGGTGCATCAGCCTGGTAACGGAGAGGGAGCTGAGCCCGTCCACCCTGCAGACGCTGACAAACAGCATCGACATGATCATGCTCAACAACACGCGGCTCATCAGGATGTCCAGGACCATACTCTCCACCAATGTGAAGATGAACGACGCGGAGCGTCTGACCAAGCTGCAGGAGATAGAGAAGCAGACCATCGACCAGGAGAGGAAGGTGTCGAAGGTGTCACAGATAATAACCCAGTATGAAAGAATGAAGAGGGCCCTGAGGTAACCGGCATGGAAGAGATATACAGCAACCTGAACCGGGCATATCTCCAGATAAAGGATATGATAGTGATAGAGGGATTCTATGCGCTGGTCGCCGGAATTGTGATAACGACATTCGTCTTCAAGCTGACCGCCATCGTCAAGAACATGGTGAACGACGGGAAAGGGTTCAACGCGAGACATTTTTACGAGCTGGGCAGGGAATATATCCTTTGTATAGGGCTCATATGCGTCATGCCCGTGCTGCTGGACACGCTTGAGACGGTGCTAGCCTACGGGGCGGACGAGCTGATGAGATCCCTTGCGGCCGGAGGGGTGTACAATCCCGACAACATCTGGAAGGCCCCGATAACACAGATGCTTGACGACCTGATGAACGGTGACATCATCGACATTGTCATCAACGGCCTGGACACGGGTTTCAACGCGTTTCTCGCGGGGACGGTGGGAAGTTTCGGCGGAGTGGCATACGACTATATCATGCTGGTATTCCTGTGCACACGCTACCTGATCCTGATACTGCTGGAGGTAGTGTCCCCCATAGCGATAGCATGCCTGTACAACAATGACACCCGGAGCTCCTTCTACACATGGGTCAGACAGATGTTCGGGTGTTACATGCTGTATCCGGGATTCATCATCGCCAGCGTGTTCTCGGACCTGATAGTGGTCAATTACGTACAGCAGAGACCCTGGTCCGTGGTGCTCATGGTGATCTTCTCGTTCATCCTGAAGCTGACAATGCTCGCGACGGTAAAAGCAACAGTTAACAAATGGTTATAACATTATGATGGAGAAAAAGAACATACTCAATATAAAAAACATACTCAGGGATTTTTCCAGGCTGGCGGAAGCCAGGAGGAACCATACATTCCGTACGAAACTGGTGTTCATATTCAGCGCGGTGACAATCGCGATGGTCCTGCTGTTCGCCTACAGGGTGGTGAACGGCGCGATGAACAAGATACTGGTTGTCAACGAAGGGGGCGAGTTCGTGCATTTCAAGGCGGTACGGCAGGACATGCTGTATGAGAGCCTGCTGAAGAAGCACTGCCGGAACACGGCCTATTTCCTGAACAGTTTCGACAGGCTGTCGCTGCAGGAGAACCGGGCACGGGCGCTGTTCCTTGTGAACAAGCCGGACGCCGGCACCATATTCGCCAAATACCAGGCCGACCGGGCATACGGGGACGCCCTGGAGCTCGGTGTCGTCTATAAGACGGAATTTGAAAGGATCATCGACGTGCGTGCCGACGGGGACGAGTACCATGTCAGGTTCTCGTCCGTTCTGAGCATCATCAACGGCGGCGAGACACGGAAGGTGCGGATTCTCAGCGAGGGTACGGTCATGCACGGGACATCGCGTTTTCCGGAAAACGTGTCCGGCTTCTTTTTCCGGACATATAACCAGCAATACGAACTGCTATGACACAGTCGGGAAAAAGCAGAATCATGGTGCTGGGGGCACTGGGTATCATAGTCTTCCTGCTTCTCTGGGGAATCATCGCCGGCCTGCCCGGTTCTACGGACGGTGGACAGGAGGCGGACAGGGTGACACTCCGGTCCAGAATAAAGGACAGCTTCACGCTGGATGACATGATCCGGAGCATGGAGAGGGAGAATACCGGCAGATCCTCCCTTTCCCCGGGATATGCGGAGAGTTTCGGTACGGTGGCGGAAGCCGCCGCGGACACCGCCGGCAGCGGTGACGAGATCCGGCGTATCAGGGAACTGATCAGACGCAACGAGCAGGAACTTGGTGCGGGAAACGTGACCGTACCCCCGGCACCCGCCGCCGTGAAGGAAGACAGTCCGGAACAGGCTGGGAAGACGGAAGCGGAGGTACGGGAACCGGAGGCCGACAGCGTCGCGGAGCCGCCCGCACGCAGGGGGTTCAACAGCGTGCGGCTGGTCCGGCAGGACGAAAAGAATGTGGTCAGGGCCTTCGTGCATTCCACACAGACCGTCATGGTCGGTTCAACCCTGAAGATGCAGCTGGCCGAGAACTGTCTGACTGACGACGGCCGGCGCATACATAAGGGAACGCCCGTGTTCGGAGAGGTCACAAGTATTGACGGGGAACGGGTGCTGGTCAAAATCACATCGGTGAATCTGGCCGGGAACATACTTCCCTTCGAGAAGGAGGTATATTCCGAGGACGCGATGGAAGGCATATACGTGCCGGGAAACGTCAAGGCGGAGACCGTCAAGGAGGCGGAGGCGGCCGGGGTGAGCGGGGCGAATACAAACATCTCGGGAGGACTGGACATGGGAAGCCAGATAGTGGCCGGCGCGGCGAACAGCGTCATCAACGCGACCAAGTCGGCTGCGGGCAAGAACATACGCAAGGTGAAGGTGACAATCAAGACCAATTACCGGATCCTGCTGAAGGAAATGAAAAAATAACGATATCGACAAACCGAAAAGGAAAGAAACCATGGCAAGAGTATATGTGGCGAGCAGCTGGAGCAACGAATACCAGCCGCAGATCGTGGCTTTTTTGAGAGAACGGGGGCATGAGGTGTACGACTTCAGGAACCCTGAAAGAAAAACGGACTTCCGCTGGTCGCAGATCAGCGGGAACTGGGAGCGGATGGAGATGGACGAATATCTGGACGCGCTGGAGCATCCGCTGGCAGAAGCGGGATTCGGGGCGGACTTCGAGGCCATGCGGCAGGCCGACGTATGTGTGCTTGTGCTCCCCTGCGGGGCTTCAGCACATTCCGAGGCGGGATGGATGAAGGGAGCCGGAAAGAAAGTGATAGTGTTTCAGAACCGGCCGCAGAGACCGGAACTGATGTACAAGCTATTTGACGGGATATTCCCGATGGCTGCGGACGTGGCACGGTTCCTGAAGGAGTTTGACAGATTTAATAACGACTTAAAAACTGTATGATATGGAAATTATTTTGGGAAAAGCAGATTATCTGATCCGGCTATTGTTCATCATTGTATTAGGAATTGCATGTATACTTATAGTGATAGCCCCTCTTTATGGTTCACACCACAAACAGTCAGGGCAAGAGAGTAAAGACGCACCAAAGAAGGGCAAACAAGAGTGTGCAAATGAAGATGACAATGGGATAACTTAAAATTAAATGATTGCAGGAACAACGCATGTGTTTGCATTTTCTCCTGCTGCACTATTGTTTTTATCTTGAGAATCCTTTTTCCCAAGTTTAAATCCTAATAAAAGAAACATAAGAGAGAACAATAGCAGGGAAAATATAAAAACAGATCTGAATAATGATAAGGTTATCTCATTAAAATAAATAACGACCATAAAAACAGAAGAAATCAATGTCGGTAAATATAATAGATAATCAGAAATGGGAAAACGCTTAATATCAACATTATGCACAGCATAAACCAATGTCGTGAGAGTGTATGACATAAATGTTGCCAATATAGATGCAGCCAGGCTGAGAACAAGTTGCTCCCAATGCTCAAACGACCGATAATCAGTAGAGCTTAGAAATAACATGGAAGCCATTATCGGCCACTGGATTAATGTTGCTATTACTGTATTTTTCTGACCTTGAGATAATATTTCCAACAATTTAGAGAAATCCATCATAATTCAAATTTTAAAGTTTGCACGCAAAGATACCCATTTTAAAGAAAAATATGAGACAAAACAGAATTTACATTACAGGGATACTTCTTTTGAGTTTTCTTTCAGGGAAAGCCCAGAAGATCGAGGAGCTCTCCGCGGTCCCCCTGCAGATCGGATACGAGAAGACGCTGCACCTGATATTTCCCACCGAGGTGAAGTATTACAGTATCGGAGGGGACTATATCATCGGGGAGAAGGTGGGGAACTGCCCGGAGATCATACGTCTGAAGGCGGCGGAGAAGAATTTTCCGGGAGAGACGAACCTGTCGGTGGTGACGGCCGACACGAGGTTCTACTCGTATGCCATCCGCTACAACGAGTCTCCGGAAGAAAGCTATGTCCGCGTGGGGGGACAGTCTCCCGCACCGCACACACTGCCGGTGGGCAAGGACAAGCAGGTGTTCCTGATCTTCCCGGCCGGAATAACCTATGTGGACTACGGAAGTACGAGCGTGGAAGTCGAGAAAGCCGAGGGGGTGGACAACATCCTGGCGGTGAAGGCAGCCGGTGAGTTTACGGAAGACACGAATATCTCCGCCGTGGTTGAAGGGGGAAAATTCTACACCTTCAACCTCCGCTACGTCCCGTTTCTGGAACGTTTCAGCTTCGTCATTGACAAGGAAAAGACGCAGAAAGTGGCCATACTTGACGAGAAGGAACGCTCAAGCGAACAGAAAGAGCGGATCAGGGAGGCCATCACCGGACGCCCCGCCCTGGAACTGGGACTGAGGGACAGGAATGCGGGCGTGGAGTTCGAGGTCGGGAACATATTCATCGACGGGGACATACTGCTTATGCGCATGACACTGACAAACCGCACACAGATCGGATACACGACGGATTTCATGAGGTTCTATATCCAGGATGCCAAGATACGCAAGAAGACCGCGGTACAGCAGGTCGAGCAGAACATCCTCTTTACATTCGACTACCCTGAGGAGGTGCCGGCACATGAAAGCCGGACATTCACCGTGGCCATGAACAAGTTCACCATTCCGGACAAGAAGAGGCTTGTCATAGAGATCCAGGAGAAGAACGGCGGCCGGCACTTCCTCTACAAGCTGAGGAACAAGTCGCTCCTGACTGCGGAGGAAGTGTTCAGAAGCCTGAAGGAGCAGAGGGCGGAGGATGAAGCGGACAGGATATTGAGGAGGATATCCCGATGAGACTGCTGCTGTTCATGATGTTTTTCCCTTTTTCCTTCCATGGGGAGAACAACGGAAGGGAGCTGCTCGATATGGCGCTGGAAAAATGCGGAAGCCTGGAGAGTCTGGCGGATTGCCGGGACATACTTCTCCGATACGGGGTGGCGGACAGGATACCCCTGGCATGTCCCCTGAGGGACAAGTTCCGGATAAGCAGCGCATACGGCGGCAGGATTCATCCCATAACAGGGAAACGCGGTTTCCATTCGGGGATCGACATGGCGGTGGAACTGGCCGCACCGGTCTGTGCCACAGCCTCGGGCACGGTTTCATTCGCGGGAAGGAAGGGAGGCTATGGAAGATGTGTCGTCATACGGCATTCCTACGGTTTTGAGACCTTGTATGCACATCTGGCGGCATATTATACCACGGAGGGACAAAAAGTCGTGAAAGGGGCCGTAATCGGCTTTGCGGGAAGTACGGGCAGAAGCACGGGATATCACCTGCATTATGAGACAAGAAAGAACGGTAAAACTATAAAACCATACTGGTATGGATATGACAATTCAGGAGGAGATTGAACAGCTTGTACTGAGGTGCATAGCCTCCGACGGGCTGAAGGCCTGTCCGAAAGATCTGGCATTCCTCGAGAGATACGGCCTGAAAAAACTGTACTTCTTTTCCGTGGAATACGGAATGGAGGGGGTGGACACGTCGGAACTGGACGGCAGGGCGGGAAGACTGATCAGGTGGAACCTGTTCTCGACGGATTTCCCGCTCCTGCGACAAAAGTATGAGAGGGAGGGAAAGGAGGCGCTTCTGGAATGCCTCTATCTGGAGGAAAGATATTTTCGGGAATTCCTGAACATGACCGGGGAGGAGGACGAGCCATGACAAGTCTTTCAGCAATCAACTATATAGAACGGATCAACCGGATGTACCGGCTCATCCGGATGGAGAATACCGGCAGCCTGAACGAACTGGCGGCCAGACTGAGGGTGAGCGAGAGGACTGTGAGCAACTATCTGGAGGAGCTCAGGCTGATGGGGGCCGAGATAAGTTTCAGCAGGACACGCAACACTTATTTTTTCGGGAACCGGTTCGTGCTGTATGCAACATTCGAGGCGCGCATCGATGCCGATGTGCTGGACGATTCAACAGGGCATGACGTATGCAATTATAATAAATCATTAAAAAACATCTAATTATGAAGAAAGTAAAATTTTTATTTCTGACAGCGTTTGTTGCGGTATTCGCAGGTTGCCAGAGCGAGGAAATGCTGGAAAAGAGTTCAGAAAATGACAAGACAACTCCCCCCGGTGACATACGGATCACCATCGAGGGGGAAGGAATGACAAACCCGGCAACCAGGGCGACAGACGGAAGAGTGGAATTCGAAGGAGGATATGCTACAGGAGCGGGACTGTATAATGGAACAGATCGACCTGTGGTTGAAGCGCACCCCGATGGAGGATATGAAGTTAGTTACTTCTATGGTGGCCCGACAAATGAGCCTAAAAAATATGACTATTCACAGACAGGAACGAGCCTTTTTAATGTTGATTTGGGCGGTCAGGATCACACCTTTCATTGCGGATTCAAAGAAAAGAAACGGAACCTTACTGTTAATGCCGGAACCGGCGGTTCGGTTTCACCTTCCGGCACAAACAGCTATCGGGTTAAGAAACCGATTGACATAACAGCCACTCCGGACAACGGATATGAATTTACCGGTTGGACTATTACTGAAGGGGATGTAACAATCAAGGATCCAGGCAGTTTGAATACCACAGCAACCCTGCATAATACCAACAGTACTATTACAGCCAATTTTATAAGTAGTAAGTTCATAATTGTAGGGAACAATGGGTATGTGATCACTCCTTTAGGAACACAACAGACAGGACAGTGTGATTGGAAGTATGTGGCCTATGGCAATGGTAGATACTTTGTAAGTGGCAAAATGGAGGAAGGCTCATCTTTTACCGCTCCATATATGACTTCATCCGATGGTGAGAATTGGAATCTGACAAGTAAGATGGGAACAGGATATGAACCGATTGGGGTTGCTTTTGGTAATGACAAGTTCATAACATCATATTCTACAAGTTATTCGACAGCAACATACTTTGTATCAAACGACTGGAACTTTACTGGCAGTCAGCCACATTCTACCTTTATTCCTTATTCGGTAGCTTATGGAGATAAAACATTCGTTATGGTAGGGAAACAAGACGGTTATGGATATAGTTATACAATGGACGACTATTCCACAACATGGACCAGAAAAGTAATTGGAGGGATTACCCCCATAGATATAACATTCAATGGTGATCTCAAAAAATTCATAGCACTTGGGGAATGGGGTGAGGTTTATGCTTTCAGCCGTTATTTCGGTTGGTCCAAAAGTGCGGAAATATCACTTACAAAGACCTTTACACGGGTTGCAGTTTCCAATGACGGAACAATTGTCGCCGTTGGGAAAGACGGGTATATAGTTTCATCCAAGGGTTGGGACTCCCCAAAACAGATTGGTACACAGAACTGGAACGATGTCATTTATCTCAATAATAAATTTATCGCAATAGGTGACAATGGACTGATAACCCAGTCTGCCGACGGGATAGTCTGGTCAAATCCGGAGCAGGTAAAAGACGCTTCCGGAAATGCATTAAATATTAATCTGAACGCTCTCTGTGCTATACAATAACAACCGGATGTGAGAACGGTCATATCCCAATTCTGATTTAGGCGAACGTAAAACGGTATTCTGAAGAACCGGAGAATGAAGGAGCTGTATGAATAATATCACACAGCTCCTTCTTACTCTTCCGGAGAACCACTTGTCATAACGATTATTTCCGGGGAATATTATTATGGCATGATGCAAATACTATTTAGAGTTGCTGTAATAGGATTTCCTGATTCATCTGTTATTAGTTTTGGAGTAGTCCAACTCACACCGTCATTCGATGAAGTTATGTAACCACTACTTCCGACGGCAACATATTTTCCGTCAGCGTAAGCTACGCCTTTCCAGTTAATGTTACCTGCATATACTTTCTGTTCCCAGACAGAACCGTTGGTTGATGTATTTGTAAAGCCTTTGTTTCCAACCACAACATATTTACCGTTTGCATATATTATATCACTCGCTCCATTTATCCGAAAATCATATGATTCCTGCCATAATTCACCATTAAGCGACAAAGCCGCGAAACAATGTGATCCAACAGCCACAAACTTTCCATTAGCATATATTACAGCATTCCAGGTATTACTACCAAATTGCTTTGGTGTAGTCCAGTTCACCCCATCGGTTGATGGAACGTCCGGAAGCTTTACAGGAAAGAGTGTTTAATAAATTGTTTGAAGCGGTTGAAATAGCCAAATTCACAAAAGAACAGTATGAAGCTTATGAAGAAAGTCTAAAAGTCTATCGTGATTGGCAAAACACCATAGCTACAGCAGAATCCAAAGGATGGGAAGAAGGGCAAGCTGAAGGCCGTCTGAAAGAGAGAAAAGAAAATGCTTTTAATCTAAAGAAACTGGGTGTGTTGGTTGAGATTATTTCGGAGGCTACCGGATTATCCGTAAAAGAAATAGAGTTGTTATAGTTTTTGCACTGTATGCAAAATTTAATAGCGAAACCGAGAGAATTGGTTTCGCTATCTTAATGCTGTCAGTTCAATAAAACCATTTTTTTATTTTATGCGACAAAAACCATTGAGAAAGCTGAGCCGAACGTCTCCGCTTTCTATTATTCCGGTAGATTTCCAATTAATTCCATCCGTGGATTTTCCTAAATAACCATTGTTTTCCAAAGCCAGAAAACTATTATCTTCAAATATGACTTTTTCCCAGGAATTATTCCCAAAGGCTACCTCCACCCAATTCTTCCCATCGATGGAATAGTGCATATATCCATAGGAACTTACAATAAATTTATTATTTCCGAATGTTGAAGAATACAAATTGGTTACTGTGATTTTTAGCCTGTTCCAGTTTGTCAGGTCTGTCGAGTGATTAATATAACCACTTTTTTCCGCAATGACATAAATTCCATTTCCATAAGCTACAGATTTTAAGTCACCGGAGCCAATTTTTGTTTCCTGCCAGACGTTTCCGTCTGTGGAGGTTGCCATATATCCGTTATTGCCTACAACGATAAACCGGCCATTGCAATATTGTATGCTGTTCCATGTGCGGTTCTTGGTGTTGCTGATCTTGACAATGTTCCAATCTCCGGTGCCCGTAGATACTGCAACATATCCATTACCGGCAGCGACAAATTTTCCGTTTCCATAGACTATTGAATACCAGTCTGACGAGTATCCAACGATGTCCGGTCCTGTCCATGTTCTGCCATCTGTTGAAGTGGTCATATATCCACGTTTGCCGACTGCTATATATTTGCCATTACCGTGTACTACTGAATACCAATCCGTTTCACCCAATATATATTTTTTTTCTTGGGAAAAGATAACACCATTATCACCTACGAAAATGTAATCAGGAATAGATATACCTTGTTCAAATCTGGCTGTAATAGTACTGTTGGAGCTAAGTAACATGGATAATGTACTTCTTTAAACATACAAACCTGTGTAATTGCGATAAATAGATTATTTTTGAAACTAAAAAATGGAACAGCTGAATATATTGGCCACAAAATTACGCAACTGCATTACTAATTTTTTTACTCAGGCAGAAGCTGTCGGTGTAAAGGGAAACATATATCTTTTTCTGGAAGGAGAAGAACTCAGCTTTTCAATATCAGAGTTGCAAGGTACCTCTGATTTCGAAAAGCCGCTGAAAGAAAAAAAACTGGGCGGATACTATGATCAGGTTAGAATCACTCTACCTGAGGGGGGGCCAGGCAAAAGTTACAACATGTTTACCGATTTCTTTTCCGACATATGTGCTGATATAAATATCAAGGACTCCACACGTAAAAACTATTTTCGGACTCTTGATACATTGAAAGAGTATGCTCCAAACGCACATTTGTCAGATATTGATTCCAGCTTTGTATGTGGTTATGAATTATTCCTTTCCTCTTTGAAGATGAAAGCCAATACTATAATCAAACATCTGAAACATTTAAAGAAGGCCTTTCACCAGGCTTGTCGGAAAGGCTTTATAAAACATTCTGTAGATGAACTGTTCAGCCTCTGTAATGTTAGACCAGAGAAAACCTTCAAAGAAAGCCTGACGACTAAGGAACTGGTCGTGCTCTATCAATACCTGCAAAACAATTTTAATACACTGGAAAATAGAGAACGAGAGATTCTTGCCGGCTTTATATTCTCATGTCTGACCGGTCTGCGCTATTCCGATATCTGCAAAGTGGAATATTCAAATATTAAACGGATCAGGAACAAGCGATGGCTTTTCCTCACAATGAAGAAGACATCACAGAAAGTTTTTGTTCCCATTGAACAGATGTTTTCAGGAAAGGCACTCGAAGTGATAAGATTATTTCACCGTACACGGGGAAAACTCTTTTATATGCCGTCCAATGCAGTGTGCAATCGGGTTATAAAACGTGTTTACAAGAAGCTCTTCCGCAGTAAAAAGAATATCTCTTTTCATACTGGGCGTCATACGGCAGCCACACTGCTGCTGTATCATAACACGCCACTCACAACTATAAAGGAAATTCTTGGCCATACCAATATTCGTACTACAGAAACATATGCGGATATAAATGAAGCGACAATTTACAATTCCATATCCAAAATAAAATTCAAGGAACTGGAGAAGGTTGAACGGAGGGTGGCCAGAATCTTTTCTGATAAGTTCTGAAGACTACCAATAGGTAAACCGACTTCTGACAGCAGATCAAAATATTTGAAATAAGCTTCTGCTTAACGATGTATACAAGAAGTCGTCATTCCGTTTTATTTGATTTGTAGTGTATATTATATCGTATGAGGAAGAAAAAAGCTAATTAGGACAGCCTTCATACCAACAGTACTATTACAGCCAATTTCGAATCTCCGCTCTCCATTTCGGATTATGTGCTCACGGGAAATAATGGTGTCATTCTCTCCAGGGGAGAAAGTTATGTGATCGGTACTGCTGACTGGTATTCAATAGCCTACGGAAACGGCAAATATGTTGCGGTTGGAGCATCCAAAGGCAATAACGGGGCTTATAGCGGGTATATTACCAATTCGGCAGACGGAGTGAATTGGAGTACCCCTAAAAGGTTGGTTGTTTCTGGGAACGGCTCGACAACAAAATGTAAGACAGTTATGTATGCGAGTGGAAAGTTTGTCGCAGCCGGATTAAGGGACGTTGATGATTTTGACCCCTATTCCTCCATTGCCATATCGAATGATGGGGATAACTGGACATTTGCCTCTAAATTCAGCAACACCAGTTATTTCAATACGTATTATGGTGTAGCCCATGGCAATTGTAAATACGTCGCTGTGGGGAGTTACAGCAACCGGAATTTGATATCGGCCGTCTCAACTGATGCGGTTTCATGGAGCGGATATGACGTGGCGGGTCCCGGAACAGGTATATTGAAAGGTATAATTTTCGCGCAGGATGTTTTCTGGGCATTCAAGAATGGCACGGTGTATAGGTCGGTAGATGGGATCACATGGACATCGCATTCCATGGGAGGACTGAAAACATGCAATTCTATGGCTTTTGGAAACGGAGTATTTGTCGCTGTCGGAGATGATGGATATATCTCCACATCCACAAATGGAACAATCTGGGGAACTGCTTTCATGGCCGGAACGAGCAAATGGAAGTCCGTCATATATTCAGATGGAAAATTCGTTGTGGTCGGAGAAGACGGATATATCTCATTCTCTAATGACGGCATGTCGTGGAGCGAACCCATTCCGATAAGAGATAATTCGGGCAATAAGGTCAAGACAACCTTTAATTCCATTCTTAGACTGGCTGATTAAAGTTTTCTTTCTCAAAGCAAGCCAACACGACAACAGGTACCGGAAAACTTCTAGTACCTGTTTCTTGCCCGTTTTTAGCCTCATACAGGACAAAACGATAACTCTCATTTCACAATCAGAAGACCGTAGAACGAATTTATGACCTGTCGGGATGTTTTTGTTGGAAACACGATAAATAGAATTATTTTTGTTTCTAAAAATGGATTCATTAAATATTCTGGGCACCCGGCTGCGTGATTGTATAAAAAGCCACCTTCTCCAATTTGGGAAGGGTGATATCAAGGGAAACATATATATACTATTGGGAGGAAATGAATTCACCCTCTCGATATCCGACCTATGTGAGGAGAACGAAGCCTCCCCCCCCAGAAAGAAAAATATTTGGGTGGGTATTATGACAAGGTCAAGGCAATGCTGCCTGAAGGGGAGACTGACAAGCACTATGTTGCCTTTGTCGATTTTTTCTCTGACGTATGTATGGAGACCGGCATCAGGGAGTCCACCCGAAAGAACTATCTCCGGACACTGGATACATTGGAAGAATATGCTCCGGAAGCGGCTTTCTGTGATATAGACAAAATATTCGTATGCGGGTACGAGCGCTTTCTTTGTTCCATGGGAATGAAAGCCAACACGATTGTCAAGCATATGAAACATTTAAAAAAGGCACTCCGACAGGCTTGCCTGAAAGGGTATATCAAACATTCCATAGAGGAATTGTTTAGCCTTTGCAATGTGAAACCGGAGAAAACTTTCAGGGAAAGCCTGACGACTAAGGAACTGGTCGTGCTCTATCAATTTCAGGAAAACAATTTCGACACGATGGAAGAAAAGGAGCGGGAGATTCTTTCCGGTTTTCTGTTCTCGTGTCTGACCGGTCTGCGCTATTCCGATATCTGCAAAGTGGAATATTCAAATATTAAACGGATCAGGAACAAGCGATGGCTTTTCCTCACAATGAAGAAGACATCACAGAAAGTTTTTGTTCCCATTGAACAGATGTTTTCAGGAAAGGCACTCGAAGTGATAAGATTATTTCACCGTACACGGGGAAAACTCTTTTATATGCCGTCCAATGCAGTGTGCAATCGGGTTATAAAACGTGTTTACAAGAAGCTTTTTCGCAGCCGGAAAAACATTTCTTTTCACGTTGCACACCATACGACTGCCACCCTTCTGCTTTATCATGACACGCCACTCACAACTATAAAGGAAATTCTGGGGCATACCAACATCCGCACTACGGAAATCTATGCGGACATAAACGAGGCGACAATCTACAATTCGATATCCAAGATCAAATTTAAGGAACTAGAAAAGGTTGAACGAAGGATAGCTAGGAGCTTTTCCAATAAAAGCTAAAGATCCACTGCCAAGAGCTTTAGCTTCTGGTAGTGGACCGAAAAAAACTGTGGCAACTATAAGTCACCGATGATTACGGCACAAACGCCGTTGAGAGTTGCTGTAACTACTTTACCTGATTCATCTTTTATTTGTTCGGGCGTAGTCCAATTTTCACCATCTGTTGAAGTGGTTACATATCCATTATCACTTATTACTACAAAATTTTCATTTGCGCAACAAACATGAGCCCCATATTTTACTCCACTTATTATTTTTTTGGGTGTAGTCCAATTTTCACCATCTGTTGAAGTGGTTACATATCCATCGTTATATCCTCTATCTCCTACAACCACAAATTTCCCATTTCCATAACAAATATTAGTCCAATCATGAAATATACTTCCTACAGTTATAGGTGTTGTCCAATTTACTCCGTTAGTGGAAGTAGTTATATTTCCATCATTTCCCACTGCCACAAATTTTCCATTTCCATAAGTAACACCTGAAAAATTACTCATGCTATTGTTTTTAACTTGCTCAGGTGTTAGCCAATTGATTCCATCTACTGAAGAGGTTGTATAAGTATTATTACCTACTGCAACATATCTTCCATTAGCATAAATAACATCAAACCAATTAACCACATTATTTGGTGTCATTGTTGATATTGTCCAATTAATGCCATCTGTTGAAGTGGCTGTATATTCATTAAGACCCATCGTAACAAATTTTCCACCTCCATAACAAACACAAAACCAACTAATAGTTAAATTTCCTCCTATGTTTTTGGGTGTTGTCCAATTAATCCCATCTGTTGAAGTAGATATATATCCATCACCTCCCACTGCCACATATTTACCATTACCATAAATCACATTTTTCCAGTCCACACTACCAACAATATATCTTTGCCCTTTGGAAAGTATTATTCCATTGTTTCCTACAATTATGAAGTTAGATATGGAAATTGGAGGTTCAAAATTGGCTGTAATAGTACTGTTGGAACAGATACCAAGCATATTCTTATAGGAGCTTATGCTGTTTTCTTTTGAATCTCTTTAATGTGTTTACGTTTAAAAATGAAGTCCCGGTGCATCACTGCAACAGGACCTCTCCACCTTAAATTCAAATTGTTTATGCCAATGAATTTTATATCTCCATGCCGGTATCAGCTGTCAGTTCTCTTATCCGGCTTATTTGTCTTTCCAAAAAATAATCGGCATACAGTTCATATGCTCCGTTTTCATAAAAGCTGACCAGTCCTTTTCGATAGTTCAGGATATCAGCCTCTCTGGCCGAATATACCGGGATCAGTCCGGCATTCATCATTACAATACTTTCCACAAGGCGTGCGGTCCGTTTGTTACAATCTATAAACGGTTGTATTTTCGCAATGTTACAGTGTAAATATACGGCACGTTCAAGAGGATTGTCCAGTTCAGTCTGGCGATACAGGACCTCGCTTAACTTGAAGCGGATCTCATACACATCACGCGGAGGTATATATTCCGTCCCGCTGATCCGTACCGGGCGTGTCCTGAACTGTCCGGCTTCTTCATCGGAAACCAACCCGGAAGACAAACCGGAATGCAGCCGGAGCAATGTACGTTCATCTATCATTTCCGTATTACCTCCTTTATGGATATATTCCATTTCCGACACAAAGACGTTATGCAGGTTCTTCAACATTTTTGCATCCTCATATCTTTTTTCAGAAGTGATGCCGTCTTTCAGAAGCGCTTCCGTCTCCACATATGTATATGTATTCCCTTCGATCTTTCCCGAATAATAACTCCACACCACGGCCAAATTACGTATATCGGAAGATGTCAGATCCGACAACTTTGCCAATGGAGAGCATAGTATTTGTTCGGCTTTCTGTAATTGCTTATCGGTAAATATATTCATTTCAATTTCTGTTATTCCAACTTTGTGGAAGTATTTTTATATAATTCGTTGTCTCATCCCAAATATATCCGTCCGTATAGTTGCGGTTGAAGAGATAGTCTGCATCACACCGAAGCAATACCCATTCATTGGAACCTTCCGCTTTCCAATACAGATGAACTAAAGGAGTTGCATAACCAACTCCATCGTATTTAGGATCCAATCGTTTAACCGGGAACTGGCACTCCATAATACCTTTCCAGAAACGTATTCCTGCCGGAACATCAACAGCCACAGTACCAATCTCATCCCTCCATTCGTCATCATTGACCGCACCTTTTCTTTTAATACTTGGTCTGTATGAATTAGAATTCATCTTGAACTCACGCTCCCAGACCGCTTTAATTTCGCCTCTCAATGCTTTTTCTCCTTTATTGGACAAAACATATACCAGGTTCCATGGAGTGTCATCAGGCACCGGATATGCAAGAATAGAAGTATATCCCTGCCCTTCCACCTCCATCATGCGCAATGCCGGCAAATTCTCTGATGCGGGCGCCTTCACCTCATACAGCCACTCCTGATCAGTGCTTCCATAAGAATATCCAACGGCCCTACACCACATTGTTTCTCCTTTCCTACGGAACAATGGGACAAGCTGGTAGGTTCCCGGTGCGGAGGTGACATAACACTGGATGCGCTTGCCGTCCCATCCTCCATTGGTCTTGATGTCTATCGGCTGGAACTTCTCCACAATCTCATTGGTACCCTGCCTCATGAATACAAATCTCATCTCCCCTTCGCCATCATCACAGAAAGGCGTATAGAATGTCCCGAACACCTTGCCTTCGTTTTGATAACAGTCGTATCCGTATTCTGTGTAGTTCGGCCATATCTTGAAAGGATAATCGTCCGGATCAGGATTGAGTATGATTTCATCGGTCTTGCCGTACTGGCTCCAGTATTCCACATCAATATCCACCTGTTCCTTGTTGACCGGCGCGTTGTAATTCCCCGTCATATTCAGCGTATAGGTGTATTTCATGCCCGCCTTCCATTCATGCTGCACCGGGAATGCATAAGTGTGCTTCTGTCCGTCAATGGTAAAGCTGACACATGCCTGGTGGTCATATGATGCCCTTGGAATAAGAATCGCATCGACAACGACCGGATCCGCATCATTCAGGGCGTAGTTCCCTCCGACTCTGACCGCACCACGTCCCCTGTTGTAGTCCATCTTCACAGTTCCGGACAAGGCGTCGACCGTTCCGGCGGTATATATTTCCGAGAATGTCATATCCGATACCACTCCCGCACCGATGTACTCGTTTTTCATCAGCCGCACACGTACAAGCGTCATTGCGTGCCGCATCATCAGGTCGGCGGTGGGCATGTCTTTTGTCACCCTGGCGGATCCGTACAGGATGTCATCCTGGTCCGCCAGATCAAACGGCACATTCTTGCAGTCAGTCACCGCGTTGTCATACGGCAGATATGCGACAACCTCCGCATCCCCCTCCACCGGTACCTCGCCGGCAGCGTTCCATTCTTTCCCGTCAAAGACGTAGGAGGCGTTTTTCGGGCCTGCGGCTTCCGTCCCGTCCGTATTGACAAACACTCCCATGGCGTGTCCCGGCACGAACGCCTCAATGATCCCCCTTGTCTGTTGCATGCCCTGCAATGCGGCGGTGACGCCCAGCTGTATTTTTTCCGGTTCCTCTCCGGGTTCTTCTTCCTCCTCCTGACTTCCGCCGGGATTCACCACGGGCGGTTCCGGCTCCGGCAAAATTTCGTCCTTTTCACATGATGCAAGCGTACAGGCAAGCGAGGCGGCCAATATGTATCCGAATATCTTTTTCATGTTTTTTTTAGTTAAGTATCTTACTTTTATCCGACTGTTACTTTTATAGTAATTTCCATATTTCACTTCTCCACATATTCTCTCCAGAAATCCTCCAGCTTTTCTCGGTCCAGTGTCCCGTCCTCTTTGAGGAAGCACCCTATCATCGCTTCAAGTATCGTTTTGACGCCCCTGTACCGGTGATCCGCGGCGAATGTTCTCAATTCCCACACAAGATCCTCTGCCAGCGCGATAGTCTGGTTGTATGTTTTTCCCGCAGGCTTTCCAGTCATGCCCTTTTCTTTCACCGTGTTTTCCCCCACCATGTTCTCCAGTGAGATCCCTCTTGACTTGAACTCTTTCATTTTCCAGTATTTTGTTTATTCATCCTTTTCACTCTCCCGACAAATTCCTCCGTCAGCTTCCTGTAGTCCTCAGCCCCGTTTGACGAGGGCGCATAATCAAAAATGCTTTGCGCGTTGTACTGGGATTCTCCCAAGGCCACGTTGTTGCGGATCGTTGTTTCAAACATTCCTTCCCCCAGCGCCTCCTTCAGGCTCTCCCTTATATCCGCATCCAGCTTTCTTTTCGCATTGAACCTGGTCATGAAGTATCCGAGTATGCGTACCTGCGCGCCCAGCTTCCTTCTGAGCAGGCTGATGATATAATGTATCTTCTCGATACCCTTCATTGCGAAATAGTTCCCGTCCGTGGGTATGATGACAAAGTCACTTGCCATGAGCGCGTTCTGCGTAATGATTCCCAGCGAGGGCGGACAGTCTATAAGTATATACTCATAATTTTCCGCCAGTACCTTTATAATCTCCCTGAAAAGGAACTCCCTTCCCGGCGTGGTGTTCATCACCACCTCCGTTGCCGCCAGGTCCAGAGATGCCGGCAATATATCCACCTTCTCCAGCCATTTTTGCGGCTTCAGATTCAGAGGCTTGTCCTGCATGCAGTCCTGCAGCACGCTCTCAAGCAAGGCCTCCGTGGAAAGACTTGCCATTTCCTCCCCGAATGCCGCCATCGTCGTATTCGCCTGCGGATCCGCATCGATAATACATACCTTCTTTCCGTGCAGCCGTGCGATTCCGGCAGCCAGATTCAACAGTGAGGTCGTCTTGGCGACACCACCCTTGTGATTGACACATGCTGTCGTAATTGTCTTCATAATGTTCATATCTCCTTGATTATTACGGTGTAAAGATACAAAATATCACACAGATTGCCAAGCATTTTACGTAAATACTATTTTACTTTAAATATATTTCACATATTATACTTATATAGTAGAATGTGTATTTATTATAAATCACTTAATCAGTAAATAATATAAATGAAGTAATTTACTTAAATTGAAAAACTATTTCTTTCACGGGAAAGGTATATCGCAAAAAAAATGCGACCACATAATATATCTTGCGGTCTTAAAGGTATAAAGCCCGTACATATAAGACTAAAAAAGTCAGGGATCTTGCCGGGGACGTTATGAAGATAATAAAAGCCCCCGGCCTGTTAAAAGTAACGCCAATCACTTTGTAACACTACGCAGAACCGCGCAACCGGGGGCAAATACCCTCTGTTGCGGTTCTGCTTTTTTTATGTTACAAAAATGATTGGCTTTGCAAAGTTAAGAAAATATTCGTTATGACATTATTTGAGATTCTAAATTTTAACAGGGAGGTTCTTGAACGCCTGAGGGCGATGGGTTTCAAGCCGGATGACTGCAGGTATCTCGACCTGTACAAGGAGTATGAACGTATGCGGCTTCAGGGTGACAAGGTCACCTACTGCGTCGCCGCCCTGTCGGTGAGGCATGGTGTTTCGGAACGGAAAATCTACGAGATTATCGGACGTTTCAAGAAGGAGTGTACGCTCCATGCAGTATAAGTGGCGCCTGTTTTTTGCTTTCATGGCAGGAAGTGCGGAACTTTGTGCCGGAAATACAAACACTTATATCTCACGACAAACTGATTATATAATGGAAAAGACTAACATTTACAGCCAGGCCCCGCTTCCTTTCGTGGGGCAGAAACGCATGTTCGCGTCAGAATTCAGAAAGGTACTGGAACGTTTCGGTGACAAGACGGTCTTTGTCGACCTGTTCGGCGGTTCCGGCCTGCTGGCGCACATCACCAAACGGGAACGCCCTGACGCGACGGTCATTTACAATGACCACGACAACTACCGCGGGCGTCTGGAGAATATCGGCCGGACCAACCGTCTGCTGGCGGACCTGCGGGATATGGCACGGGAACATCCCCGCCATAAGATGATAACCGGAAGCCTGCGTGCGGCATTTCTCGAACGCATCCGGCAGGAGGAACAAACAGGAGCGGTGGATTACATCACCCTCTCATCCTCCCTGCTGTTTTCCGGGAAATACGCCCTGAACCTGGAGGAGCTCGGGAAGCAGAGCTTCTACAACAACCTGCGCCTTTCCGACTACCGCTGCGGGGGCTATCTTGACGGCCTTGAAGTGGTCTGCTGCGATTACAAGGTGCTGGCGGACAAATACGGCTGCTCGCCGGACGTCGTGTTCCTTGTCGATCCCCCCTACATGGCCACGGACACCAGCACATACCAAATGGACTGGAAGCTGAAGGACTATCTGGATGTCCTGCTTGTCCTGAAGGGACACCCGTTTGTCTATTTCACCTCGTCCAAGTCGCCCATACTGGATTTCTGCAGCTGGATGGAGGAGCATCCCGGAAGCGGCAATCCTTTCAGGGGGGCGGGCCGGTCCACGTTCGCCGCACGGATGAATTACGCTTCGTCCTATACGGATATCATGCTCTACAGGGAGATGCCCGGGGCCGCCTGACAAACATCACCGCACACACCACCTTGAATTCTTTCCCGCGGACAATACCGGATCCCCCCTCCGGATTGTCCGCGTTTTCTGTTACAGGATTCCGGTCCCGTTGCCGGCGTGCGTGACGCGAAATCCCGCACGTCGCAACATGATTGCGACGAACCTCCGTACCTTGCACTCCGGAACCGGCACAGTGCGTGTTCCACAAACATCATGTATAACTAAAACCAAGACAACCATGTCAACCGAAAACAAGATGATGCCGGAGAATGCCCGGCTCGCAGCGGTCCTGGCCGATCCGGACATGATCCTGCAATTCAAGACGCCGTCCGAGAAGGCCCAGATGGCGGCGGTACAGAGAAAACCGGAGCTGATAGGGCACCTGCCCTCGGCCACGGAAAAGGTGCAGCTCGTGGCGGTTCTCCGCTCTGCGGAGAGCGTCCTGCTCATGCACGCCCCCTCGCGGAGGACCTGCTTCATGGCCGTGGAGAAAATGCTGGGCCTGGACCTCCTTCCTGAAGAGAATGTGCTGGACGCGGCCGAGAGACTGGTCCTGCGGATGAAAAGTGACAGGAATGAGGGAAAGCCGGACACGGCGGCCATAGAGGAGTTCCTGACCGAAGTCAAACCTTATAAAAACTGATGCCCATGCCTACCATTTCAGAACGCCTGGCGGCATTGTTCAGCCGGGACATGAGAACCGTACTCCGCAATCCCCGCGCCATCAGCATGCTTGCCAACCCTTCCGCACGTGTCCAGATGGCGGCGGTCCGCAGGGACAGGAGTGTCATCTGCTTCATCGACAAACCCGTGGAGAAAGTGCAGCTTGCCGCAGTCAGGAACGCGCCGCACAACATTCATTTCATCGCCTCGCCAGGCGAGCGGGTCCAGTTGTCCGTCATACGTGCCAGACCGTCCTACATCGGCTTCATACCCGATCCTTCGGAGAAGGTGCAGCTGGCGGCTGTCGAGAGAAGACCCGAATGTGTCGCCCTGATACGGAAGCCGGCGGAGAGGGTGCAACTGATGGCCGTGCTGAAGGATCCGCAGCACATCGCCTCCATCCGGGAACCTGCCATGAAGGTGCAGCTGGCGGCGGTACAGAAGGAGCCGGAATACATCCGCCACATCGAGGAACCCGCGGAAAAGGTGCAGCACATGGCCATACAGAGGAATCCGGATGCTCTGCGTCACATAAAATCCCCTGCGGAAAGCGTGCAGCTCGCGGCCGTGCAGGCCAGGGGGGAGACCGTCATGTATCTGGCGGATCCTCCGGAGGCCGTCCAGCTCGCCGCCGTCAGAAGCGATCCCCGTAACATCCGCCACATCGAGAATCCCACGGAGAAGGTGCAGCTTTCTGTCCTGCATGCCGACAGGACTGCCGCGACGCTCATCAGCTCCCCGGCAGAGGAGGTGAAGAAGCAGGCCGCAAGCCTGTACGGACTGGAGCTCGGGAAGGATGCCGGGAAGAAAACGAAGGAGGCCCGCACACACGGGAGTTCCGCCGCCCCGGCAAAACGCACGGCCGCGAAAAAGGCCGGGGAGGCCGCAGGAAAGAAGCCGTCGGCCGGACAGGTAAAGGAGGCCGTTGAGAAACTGGACAGGGAGATTCAGGAAATTAACAGGGAGTATTACGAGGCCGGCCTTGAGGCACAGTACTCGGGCAGCGGCGTGGAACGCGCCCGGGAACTTGAGGAGGCCGGCGAGCGCAGGGAGAGAAAACTCGCCGGGGCCTGTGAAAAATTCAACTCGTCCGCTGTCCCGGACAAGAAAGGATGCGATATGGGAAACATCATCCGGGAACTGCGTGCCAAAGGTGTCGCCGTGGAGAGCATGAAGGCCGAGCAATGGAACACGCTCATGCAGGGAAAGGCCGTTAAGCCGCCGACCGTCACCGGCATGGCCGGGAAAGGAAGCGCGCTGATGCTCTCCAAGACTCCCGCCGGCTATACGCTGAAAGCCGTGAACTCGATAAACAGCATCAGCCGCCAGGCCGGCGCGGACATGTAGAAGTAAAATGTGCATTACATGAATATTACTTGTTTGCTTGACTTATTTTTCAAGTAAACAAGTAATATCTCTTTAATGACATTTCCGGCAGGTTGCAAACCAATGACATAACCCGATTATAAATTCAAAAGGCATATGAACATTTCTGACAAATATTTCATGGAGGGGGAAACTGGTCTTTTCCCTTTCTATAGGACGGAGCCTTCCGCCGGTCACAAGAGTGCGGGAACGGAAACCGTCCGGACCGGGGACACCCCCGTTCTGGAGGCCGCCCGGGAGAAAGTGGTGGAGCTGGTCCGGGAAGAGACCGGTGACATACTTTTCCGCGAGGCCGGGGAAAGCGGTGGGGAGAAATCCCTGGTAGGACTGCACAACATCAGCGAGGAGCGTCTTTTAAAAGCCCTGAGGCTGGGCGGATTCGCCAACCCGAGCGCGGCGGTGATCGATATCAGCAGACAGACCCACGAGGGATACGGGGAGATCTCACTGGTACTGCCCGCCTCCATGATAGACAGGCATAGCGGACGCAATGCCGGAACATGGAGCCAGGACGCATGGACTCCCGTCTACCCTCAGATAGAGAGACAGTTCGGGGGCACGGGCGGTGACAGGGCGTCCGGTGACATCATGTCCGTACCCGAAGAAATGCGGAACGAGACAAGACGGGGCATCAACTCATGGATGGACGGGCGTTCCGCCGACCGGCTGGCATACCTGTATCTGCATGAACAGGGAAAAGCGCCCGGGCTGGTGCGCCGGGAGGCCAGGTATCCGGAATCGCTCCACAATGCGGTAAGGGATATCATGGGGGACAACTCCGCCCTGTATGACGTCAGTGCCGGGAAACGGTCGGAGCTGCTGGGGCTTTATATCCGTGAGAACTTTTCCGGGGACAGGACGGCATACGGGAAAGAGCTTCAGGGGAAGATGATCCGCCTGGAGGAGAAGATCAGTTCCCGGGCCAATCCGGACTCGCTGGTCGTAAGACGTGCCAGGGAGAGGCTGGACGCGTTACGTGAAACGGGATATGACTACAGGGAGCTTGCCGATTTTACGGAGAACGTCTTGAATGATGCCGCGCATGCCGGCTGCGCGGATGACGCGGGCACCACGCTCAAAGCCCGGGAATATATCGAAATGAACGGGTTGAAAAAGGATTTTGACCGCTGGCTTGACGGTCTCAACGAGCGCTATGAGGTGAAGGAGGTCATCTTTGACGGCTTCACCCCTTCCGGAATGAGGAAATACATTCCCAACACCCTTGAGAACGCGTCCCGGTTCATGACCAGGCTGGGAAGGAACGCCGCCACGGGACTGGGCGTGTCCTTCAGCAATTTTGCCGCCGGCATGCTGAAAGCGCACGGCTCGCTGGACGGCATACGCCGGGAGAAAGGCAAGCTGACAACAAGCCAGGAGGACGTGGACGCCTTCAGGGACAAATGGTCCGACGTGTTCTTCGACCTGGGCATGAAGCTGCAGCCGGGTGCCACCGGCTATGACGATTACGGGCTGGCGAGGCTCATGGAGGCGGCGAAGAGCGGGAACCCGAAAAAGTACGTGAAGGAGGAATACGGAATCGACTTCTCCGACACCGATGTTGCCAGACTGCGGGAGATGATCGGGGCGATACGTAATGAATATCCCGCCATGTATTTTGAGACCAAGTTTGAACGTCCCGTCTATCTGGAGGAGTTTGCGGCGGCCGTGGTTCCTGAAGGGACGTCCCCGAGGATAACCGGCGCCATGGACAAGGCGGGCCTGAAAGTATTCACTTACAATGAGGGGGACAGGGATTCCAGAAACGGGGCGTTGAAGAGGGCATGCGATGTCAAAGGCGTGCGGTTCCGTCTGGCCGGCAGCCGGGAGGTGGCACACGGGGGAGATTTCTCCCTTTCAGGGGATGACCGGATGGCCGCCCTCTCCGAATATGCTTCATCCCTGGCGGAAAAGCGGCACATACCCGTCAGGGTCATCCGTTCAATCAACGAGGTCGGCTCTCCCGGGATACGTGACAGGATCCTGGGAGGAAAGGACATAAGGGGCTGGTATGATATCACCTCGGACCATGTCTGCCTGTATCTTCCCGCCGCCAGGGGGAAGGAGGACATCGAGCGCACGCTGCTGCATGAGGGGATCGCCCATTACGGCCTGCGGAAACTGGCGGGCGACGGACACATGGACACGTTTCTGGATGACGTCTACGCCGGGTGCGACGGGAGGACAAGGGACGGGATCGACCGGCTGGCCGGTACGGGAATGGACATACGCACAGCCACGGAGGAATATCTGGCGCGTATGGCCGAAGACGGAACGGACCTTTCCCTGTGGGACAGGATCTCGAACGCCTTCCGGAAACTTCTGCGGAACCTGGGCTTCACTGTCGATATCGACGGAAGGGAGCTCAGGAGCATGCTGGCGGCCAGCGGCGCGAATCTCGGGAGAACGGCCGCTGTCGCGGTTCCGGAAAGTATCCTCACGGCAAAGGGCGGGCTCGAGCTCTCACCCGGGTACGCCCGTGCGCTTCTCAGGGAGAAAGGCGGCGGGACGGACGTGACCTCCCTGCTGGTGCGCATGAGGGAGGCGGGAGTCGAGCCGGCCTCCCTGGACGGAGACGGGTGGAAGGCCGTCTTCAGTGGAAAAGGCATGATGCTGCCGGACGGGCGGACACTTATGGCCGTGAAGGAGCCGGCGGGATACGGGATAAGAATATCCGGCATGGACGCCCGCAGTCTGAAGACGGCGGAAATGGAAATATAAGCCTATGGACATGAATGACCCTTTCGACAAGACCGTCCGCCGGGAGGAAGCCGCCGGACTCCGTTCCTTCTCCTGGGCGGGCAGGGAGCTCCGGTTCTGCGGGGAAAGGACCACCCTGCATGTGGCCGGCGTGTCATATGATATGGAGCCGGTGCTGGATGCGCTCCGCCATGCCGGTGTGAGGGTGAGGGGAATCTCCCCGGCCAGATGGATCTCCCTGCTCCGGGGATGCCCTACCGTCCTTCCCGGCTGTGACAAAATGTTTGTCATGGCCGGAACCCCGTCCGGCCGGAAAGGTGAGCCGCACCCTGTGACGTTGCAGCCCGGAACAAGAAGCATATCTCTTGTCATACTTAAAAAAGTAAAGAACAGAATCAAGTAATCAAGCAAATCATCACAATGGAACATTACATCATTTACATCAAGCTGGTTCTTCTGGCCATAGTCTCCCTGATGACAGGGGTTTCGACACTGAGCCGGAAATGGTACGTAAACCTGCCCGTATTTCTCGGCTGCATGGCGGCGGAAACCTTTCTGGCACGCCTGTTCTTTCCCCGGTACATGTTCTTTCCCGCCGCCGTCTCACTGGCCGTGGCAGCCTTTCTGTGGATATGGGAGCATGCCGGGGCCGCAGTAAAAGGAGGGGGCGGAAAACCGGTCCGGCTGCCGGTGATCTCGGGGATTCCGCACACCCACCTGGAATTCCATTACCATTTCGCAAACTTCCTCGTATATGGCGGCGCCGGTTCCGGAAAGACAAAAAGCATAGGCAAATGGCTGCTGGAGGAATATGTCAGACTCGGATTCGCCGGGTTCATCTATGACTTCAAGGACACGGACTATACACAGACGGCCTATAATCTGATCAAAAAGCACGGCTATCCCCACAAGCTGTATTATGTCAGTTTCGACAAGCCGGAACGCTCGTACCGCTTCAACCCCCTCAAGGTGGTGAGGGACCGTACCGAGCTGATCCAGCTGATGGAGGACATCCTGCTCGCGCTCCTCCCCAAGAAGGAGCAGCAGAACGAATGGGTGTCCGGAGGTCTGGGAATCCTGCGCGGGGTGGCCTTCCGTTTCTGGGATGAGTTTCCGGAATTCTGCACGCTGCCGCATATCATGGCCTTCATCATGACCGCGTCCACCCGGCAGCTCTCCATGTTCCTGCAGCAGAATCTCGTGTCGGAAATGCTGGCCGGCGCATACCTGAAGGCGGAAGGATCCGAGAAGACGCAGGCCTCCTACCTCTCCACACTATGCAACAACCTGGCCACCATCTCCCAGAACGAGGAGATCGCATACATCCTCTCGGGGGACGACTTCGATTTCAACCTGATTGACCCGCAGGAGCCGAAAATGTTCGCCGTCAGCAACAACTTCTCCAAGAATTCGGTCTACGCCCCGGTGATAGGCATGCTAATGAGCATATCCTCCCGGCAGTTCACCATGCAGAACAAGGTGCCCTTCGTCTATTTCCTGGACGAGATGACGACGGTCAACATAAGGAACTTCGAGACACTGCCGTCGGTCCTGCGTGAGTACAAGGCCGCCTTTGTCCTGCTCACACAGTCGGGATCCAAACTGGAGAACCTGTACGGGAAGCTTGACAGGTCATCCGTGGAAGCCAATTTCGGGAACCAGTTCTTCGGGCGCACGAAGGATGTGGAAGCCCTGAAGTATTACCCGCTGATCTTCGGAAAGGAGGAGAAGGAGAGAAAATCCCGGAGTACGGGGAAAAGCGGGGGGAGCATGAACCGGAGCGTGACGGTGTCCTCCCAAAAGGAGGACATCTACCAGGGAAAGGACTTTACCGACCTGGAGCCGGGAGAGTTCATCGGTTCGGCCACCCGCGCCAATGCCGGATACTTCAGGGTGAGACTTGCCATGTATGATGACAGCCGGGAAACAGCACTGCCGGATGTCAGGGTCCTTGAGCCGGGGGAGGTCAGCAGGAACTTCGCGCGGATACTTGAAGAGGTACGCAGTCTGTTCCCGTGTGAATGACCGGCGGACGGTCATCTTCCCTTTCCGGTAAGAAGGTCCGTTCCCAGTCTTTCCAGCTCCCGGATGATCGCTTTCCGGGGATTCACCACAAACCGGTAAAGGCGGCAGACACCCATGTACATCCGCCTTTCCTCCCGGAGCTCCCCATGCAGGAGCTCCTGTTTGATTTTTGACACCGCCTCGTTCCGCATCTCGTTTCTTATCCTCCAGTTCTCGGAATATTCCCTCAGCTCCCTGTTGTCCGACCGGCAATAAGGAAAGTAGTCATACCGCTGGTTGAACCGCGAGGCGCACCGGGCGGACCATTGCGACCTGTCGAAGCCTACCAGTACCTCCTGCCCGTCAAGTATCTGCCGGTTGCCCCTGCTCTTGGAAAGCGGGGAAAGGGATATGGTCTGTGTCCTGTCCATGCGGGAGACCACGACATGCACATGCAGCTGCAATCCCGGCTTCCTGTCACCGGCCTTCGCCTTTCCTTCCCTGACATCGGGATCGTCATTCTTGTAATGCCGTTCCGTTTCCACGCGCCCGTACCATACCAGATCGGCGCCCGAGGTGATCCTCTCACGATAAAAATTCCGGGCGTACTCATCCATACAATCCCTGGCGAACCTTTTCATCTCCGCCAGCACGTCCTCCTGCTCACGGGGGGAGAGTTCGGAGAACTCCCCGACCTTCCTACCCGTCACCCTCTCTATCAGATGTGCCTGTTCCTCACCGGACGGATTGACGGAGAGCATGTAGAACTTGTCATCCCTCCTTTTCAGAGTCCTGTGGTTGTTGTCTATATGGAGCCTGACAGTCTGCGGGGTGACGAAATCCTCTTTTTGTGAGAAAAAATTATCATAATAGGGACGCTCGTCCTGCGATTCCTTGCTGAGATATTCCACCAGCTGGACACACTTTCCCTTGTTGTCAGACACCCCCGGGGTGTTCACCGGACGGTGCGTCTTACAGTACATATTCCTCATTGATCCTCTTGATGAGCAGCTGGAGGGTGGAGACGGGAACCTTCACCTCGTCACTGAACTTCACCCGGGGAAACTTCTCCGGATCAAGCTGGTATTTCACCAGGTCGGCCAGCCTGCGGAGCTTGTCCCGTTCCTTCTCCACATCCATGGCGGGAGCCTGTCCGAGGTCCGCGACCTGCTGCCTGAGCTGCCTGTTCTTTTCCTGCAGGTCGCGCATCTCGTTCATCATCCTGGCATAGTCCGGGGAGTCCCGAATACTGCCGGCCGAGCCGGCAGTCCTCTCAAGGAGGGGCTTGAATATATCCCGTTCCTGGGACTTGACTATCCTGATAAGGTCCTCCATTCTCTTTTCCAGCAGTGCCGTCGGGTTCTTGGAAGCATAGCGTGGATTGAAGCCGGTTATTTCAAAAAAACTGATCATCCGGTCCACACAGACACTGGTCGTGTCACTCCCTTTGAAGACATCCAGTCTGGCCTTCACGCTGGGAGTCAGTCTGACCATTTTGACAGAGTGTTCTTTCATCCTGTATATGTTTTTGTAAGCTGCTTAAAATGCGGTGGCGAAGTTAGTTAAGAAAAAAACACGAACAAAGCGTAACACCACGTGAGGGGCATAAAATAATATAACTTGTTGAAAATTAGCAAAATGCCGCGGCAGCATACACACATGCTTACAGCCTATCCGGCTGTTTTTCAGCCATAAAGAATAGAATGTGCATACAAATGTATGCGTGGTATGTAACGTCATATACATTTATATATGTGATTATCAACGCTTTGCGTCGATTTATGTTCCCGGGTGCGGGAACTCCTCTTGCTCTTCCTTATCAGGAATTCACTAAGGGGGGGAAGCCCCCCTTAGCTCCACGGGCGGCGAGGGTCCGGATATTCCGGCAAAGGGACAGCGCATCCCGGAGGTTCCCCCTATGAAAAGAAAGGACATGTGCGGATGTGGAAAACTGCGGACTCCACGTAAAATCCCCCATGAAAAGGAGTAAAATCCGGAACATGAGGCATACGGATACAACTTTTAGCAGAAGCAAAAGTAAGCTAACATGCTGATAAAGAGCGTGCTGATATTTGGACAAGTGAAGAAAAATCGTTACCTTTGAAATATAATAATAAAGGAGATAACATTTTATGAATGAACAAGTTAGAAACATTTTGGCGGAAAACGGCACAAAGACTTCGAAGATACGGAAACTTCTTCTGCTCGGATTCACCCACCGTGAGATCGCCGACCTTGTGACCCGTGGAAACCGCGGGTTTGTATGGAACGTCTACAAGAGAATGAGGGACGAGGGGCTGATCGCATCCGCAGGAACCACCATCGCCACACCCGAACCTGATTATTCTTTCAGAAGAAGGTTCGGTGTTGAGATAGAAGCCTATAACTGTACATGCCAGCGGCTCGTACGCGAGTTGGCGGAAGCGGGAATCCAGGTGGCCTCGGAAAGCTACAACCATGACCTCCGTCCGCACTGGAAACTGGTAACGGACAGCAGCCTGAACGGGAATGACACATTCGAGCTCGTAAGTCCCATACTGGAGGGAGAGGACGGACTGGAGGAACTGGAGAGAGTCTGCTGGGTGCTGGACTCCTGCAATGTCAAGATTAATGGAAGCTGCGGATTGCACGTGCACATGAATGCGGAGGACTTCAACATCACCACATGGCGGAACCTGCTGCTTTCCTACAAGCATGCCGAAGCGGAAATAGACAGGTTCATGCCAGCCTCACGCAGGGGCAGCGCGAACACCTACTGCGCCTCCCTCACACGCTTCCCCGATGAGCGGATACGCTCGGCACGGAATATCAGGGAGCTTCAGAGCCTGTTTCCAAACAGGTATATGAAAGTGAACCTTCAAGCCTATTCACGCCACAGGACGGTGGAGTTCAGACAGCATTCGGGAACCATCAGTTTTACAAAAATTGAAAATTGGGTGTGTTTTCTCGACAGAATGATTACCTTTGCATCCGTGGGTTCTCTGCCTGCAGGAATCAGACTGGAAAATTTTCCTTTCCTGGGAGAGAAACAAAAGTTGTATTACAAATTAAGAACAAAAAAATTAGCAATATGAACGACAGTATGAATAATGTGAACAAGAAGACATATATGTTACCGGGCGACGAGCGTATCGTCGCCGGTGACGCCAAAGAGTTTGTGCATGAGCTCCGCACGGGCAGCTGGATGGATTCCGACTGTACAGACGAACAGTACATGTGCAATTTTGCCGAACGTTATGTGATAGAGGCCGGGGTGAGGATTGCCACCGATACTCCGGAACATTTCCTTTCCGATCTCATCCGGACTGGATATGCCAAGGAAATATAACGGATGGCATCTCCTTTATTATTACCGTGTCCCCATTCTCCTTTCAAGGGAATGGGGATTTTTTTGTTCCTATGGGTGACGGGGAAGACTCTGTATGGTACTTGAATGCGAGAAATACTTTTATGTATATTTAAGTAAGTTACTTTATAAGTATAATATAAGAGATTCGTTTGAAAAAATGCATATACTTATTATTTGCATGAACAGGATAAGAATATATGCATATACCATATATATGCATATATTTGTAAAAAAGAACAATGAAATATGGACAAAGTGGTTTATGTACATCTGATTTTTGAGAAGAAGGATTATTTTTTCGGCAGCATAGCCGCCATTTATGACCATCTGGACGCGCAGCGGGTCGGAGCCAGCTACAACACGCTCCGGAATGTACGCTGGAAGGACACGTCAGTCCACACGACATCCAGGGCCGTCATCAGGATCGGAAGACTTCTCCGTGCCGGCAGGGGCGGAAGAGAAAACGTACCATAATACTGCGGCCATGGGGAAGTCCGGCAAGGCATGTGAATTGTAACTTTACCGGTGGAAAAATGGAAAGGCCGATGTCGCACCTCCACGGGAGACGGCGGCACTGTCCCACACTGTAAAAATGTCCGTATCTTTGCCGGCTCAACAAAGAAACCGACATCGTAATGGAAACAATGAGCCGATTTTTTAAAGACAAACTGTATATGTGGTACAAGGTAAGAGAACTTCAGTCCAAAGGACTCAACAAGACACAGACCGGAAAATATCTGGGTGTGGACCGGAGCACCGTACGGAGGTATCTGCAGATGAGCCGGGAAGAGTTCGTCAGAAAGCAGAGTGCGCACCGCAAGTACGAGCTGAAACTGGGAAAGTATGAGGAATACGTACGGGGCATGCTGGAAGAATACCCGTACATCTCATCCGCCCGGATGCATGACTGGCTCAGGGAGTGTTATCCGGATTTTCCGGTTGTGTGTGACAAGACCGTATTCAATTTTGTGGAGAGGGTACGCCTGAAGTACGGAATCGGGAAAAAGTCGGAGGCGCGCATACGCCGTGATTATGAGAAGCTGCCGGACACCCCTTACGGGGAGTACGCCCAGGCGGATTTCGGTGAAAAATGGATGCCGGCACGGAACGGCGGAAGCACGAAGGTGTATTTTTTCGCCATCGTGCTGGCACGTTCACGCTACAAGTTTGTGCATTTCAGCCGCAGGCCCTTCGACACGGAGCTGGCGGTGTATGCGCACGAGCTGGCATTCGCGTATTTCGGGGGCAAGCCCGAAAAGATCGTCTATGACCAGGACAGGGTGCTCATAGCGCGGGAGAACCTGGGCGACCTGATACTGACCAGAAAGTTCCAGGCATTCGTCAGGGAGCAGCATTTCCAGCCGGTGTTCTGCCACAAGGCCGATCCCGAGTCGAAGGGGAAGGTCGAGAATGTCGTGAAATACGTGAAGGAGAACTTTCTGGCGGCCCGCGTGTACCACGATGCGGACACGCTGAACGGGCAGGCCCTCCTGTGGCTTGAAAGGACGGGGAACGGAAAGGTGCACGGAACGACACATCTGGTCCCGAGTGAGGAGTTCGCGATGGAACAGGGGTATCTCACGCCTTACCATGGCATCCCGAAGCCGCCACAGGAGGAGATGAGGGAATACCATGTGCGCAAGGACAATACCGTGCAATACCGGGGGAATTACTACAGCGTTCCGTGCGGAACCTACCGCAGCGGGGAGACGACGCTCTGGCTTCAGGAGGCTGACGGGCATGTGGAGCTTTACAGCAAAAGCACGGGGAAGCTGGTGGGCAGGCACGAGCTCTGCACCAGGAAAGGAAAGACGGTCTATGACGAAGGGCACAGGAAACCGAGAAATACCGGAGCCGGCAAGCTGGCAGAACGCATCCTTATTTATGTGTCCGGAAACCGGGAGGTCGCCTTATGGATGGAGAATCTCAAAAGAAGGAAGGAGCGCTATTACAAGGACAATCTGGAAGTGATCCTGCGGATCATTCCGGGATTTGACAAAAGTACCCTGATAGAGGCTGTGCGGATATGTCTTGACAAGGGCATCTACAACGGCGAGTCTGTCAGGAGCCTGTGTGAGCATGTGTGCGGGAGCCGGGGACAGGATAAGGGAACGGCATATCCGGACGGTTATCCGGGGGCACAGTCAGGGGCGATGCGGTCGTATAACGAAATCTTTGCGGGCCATGACAAAGCGTAGGAAGGAACTGGTGGAATATGCAAGGCGCCTGAAGCTGCCGAACCTGGCGGAACACATGGGAGCGATACTTCACGAGGCGCAGGAAAAGCAGCCGACTTATCCGGAGTTCCTGCTTGCATGTCTGGAACGGGAGGTCCGCGACAGGGAGAGAAAAAATTACCTGTGCCGGCTCAAGGCGGCGGGACTTCCCCCAAGGTATGACCTGGACACATATGACTTTGAAAGGACGGACGGCATGGACGCAAGGAGGCTGCGCGAATTGCGTGAGCTGGTATGGGTGGGACAGGCATACAACATTCTTCTGACAGGCGGTTCCGGAACAGGCAAGACCTTCATTGCCGCCGGGCTTGTCCATGAAGCCGTGAAGGCGGGGTACAAGGCATACATGGTGACACTGGAGGAGCTGCTCACCTGCTTGAAGACAAAGGATCTCTCCCGCCATGCCATGAAAACTTACAAACGCATAATGAAGGCACAGCTGCTGGCCATTGACGATGCCACACTCTTTCCCCTGAAAAGAGAAGACGCTCTTTTGCTTTTCAAACTGGTGAATGAGTTCCAGGAAAGGACATCACTTGTCATCACGGCAAACAAGGCACTCGTACAGTGGCTGGAACCTTTGGAGGATGAAGCGGTCACGGCAGCACTGCTTGACAGGCTGCTCTATTGCTGTGAGATAATAAGGCTGTCGGGAACAAGTTACCGGATGGAGAACAGGAAAACAATTTTTAGCAATCATGAACAGGATATAGGGACGTAAAAAGAGTTAATGTCTGTAAACTACCAATACAACAAAAGTGGGATATATTAAATTACATAAAAATGTGGTATCCAAATTTGCAAGGTACACTGTATGGAGGTGATATCAACTTTACCAATATGAAGAGTTATCTGCTGAGTACCG
>ERZ1027033.153-NODE-153-length-48773-cov-11.789092_pt1 | contig 48773 bp, 55 predicted proteins | sample MGYA00519444_ERZ1027033 | MGnify/ENA primary metagenome ERZ1027033 (study PRJEB26926, sample SAMN06164887) | human gut metagenome | biome: ENVO:00009003; feature: ENVO:2100002; material: ENVO:00002003 | host: Homo sapiens | place: USA | collected 2012 ...
TCGATCTTCGAAACGATATAGTTGTAGAACAGCTGAAGAATAACCGCAGCGATAAGACCCATGAGGGTCGTCAGAAGGGCGACCTTGATACCGCCTGCAACGAGGGTCGGGCTGATATCGCCGGCAGCCTGGATGGCGTCGAACGCCGCGATCATGCCGACAACGGTACCCATGAAGCCCAACATAGGCGAAAGGGCGATGAACAGGCCGATCCACGTCAGGCCCGACTCCATCTGGCCGGTCTGAACCGAACCGTAGGAAACGACAGCCTTCTCGACCGAATCCAGACCCTGATCGTAACGGTCGAGACCCTGGTAGTAGATCGAAGCGATCGGGCCGCGCGTGTTGCGGCAAACTTCCTTGGCAGCTTCGATGCCGCCGTTCTTCAGGGCTTCTTCAACCTTGGTGATGAGTTTCTTCGAGTTGATCGTCGACAGCGAGAGATAGAGGATACGCTCGATGGCAACGGCCAGACCGATAATCAGGAAGATAAGGATCGGGAGCATCCATGCCCAACCACCCTCGAGGAACTTCTGCATCATCACGTGGTGCAGGCTATCGCCGGCGAGTTGGGTTTCGGCAGCTGCGGCAGCCTCCTGCGCGAAAGCGTTAACAGTACCCAATGCGAACAGGGCCACTGACAGAATCAAAAAAAGTTTTTTCATAGTTGTGATTAGATAAAATTAAATTTGTTAGTTGTTTTTTATTGTTGTGTTTTTAGGTATTTCACAATACGTTCTTCCGCTTTCCATCGTATTTCGTCAATTCTCCCGGGATTAAAAAAATCCTAAAAAAATATTTTTTTTATCCTTTCCGGATACTCACGGTGTCTTTTTACCCCGATCCATGGCTTTCCCCTGCCGGTTCCGCACGTATGGGCGAATTCCGGAAATTTCATTCTGAATCAGTCCAATCGTTTGTTTTCCAGTGGGTTGTCCCCCTATTCCCCCTCGTGCCGCCCCCAATGGACGACCCGATAAGGTACATTAGCAGTGCGAAATATAGAAAAAAAAATCGTTCCGTGCAACGTCTTAGGTTGTAAATTCGCCTCGCAGAGGGCGCCGCAACAATGCGCGGGTCTGTTCGTCGGAAAGCCCCAGTCCGAGCACGTACATCAGCTTCGTGACGGCCGCCTCGGTGGTCATGTCGTGGCCGCACAGGACGCCGATCTTCTGCAGCCTCAGCCCGGTTTCGTAAAGTTCCATCGAAACCTTGCCCCCGCCGCACTGCGTGATGTTGAGGATGATGACCCCGCGGTCGATCGCCTCTTTCAGTACGCGGATGAACCATTCGTTGGTCGGGGCGTTGCCCGCGCCGAATGTCTCCAGCACCACGGCCCGCAGCCCCGGTGCCGAGAGCATCGCCCGCAGGATATTTTCGCCCAGCCCCGGGAAAAGCTTGATGACTTCGATTCCGTCGGCCAGGCGGGTGGCGATGCGCAGTTCCGGCGAGATTTCCGTCGGGTGGAGGATCGCCGCGAGGTTATAGGCGATGTTGACCCCCACCTCGGCAAGGGGCGGGTAGTTGTAGGAACGGAAGGCGCTCAGCGCCTCGGCGCTGCGCTTGGTGGTACGGTTGGCGCGGAACAGCCGGTTCTGGAAATAGAGCGACACTTCGGGTACCTCGGGGCGTCCGCCGATGTGCGCCCCCGCGATCTCGATGGCCGTGATGAGGTTCTCGCGGCCGTCCGTGCGCAGCACGCCGATCGGGATCTGGCTGCCGGTGAAAACTACGGGCTTGGCCAGGTTTTCGAGCATGAAACTCAATGCCGATGCGGTGTAGGACATGGTGTCCGTGCCGTGCAGTACGACGAACCCGTCGTAGCGGGTGTAGTTGTCGCGGATCAGCTCGGCCAGCGCCGCCCAGTTTGCCGGGGTGACGTTCGACGAGTCGATCACGGGATCCATCGTCAGCACGTCGATGTCCACGTTGAGCCGCTTGAGCGAAGGGAATTCATCGTAGATGCCGCTGAAGTCGAAAGGCACCAGGGCGCCGGTTTCGGCATCGTTCTTCATGCCGATGGTACCGCCCGTATAGATGATCAGGATCGAAGATTTCATCGTATGGTCTTAGGGTGTTATATTCCGAAAATACGTTTGGCGTTCGCCGTCGTTGCGGCCGCCACTTCGCCGGGGGGCAGCCCCTTCAGTTCCGCGACTTTCTCGCACACGAACCGCACATAGGCCGACTCGTTGCGCTCACCGCGGTGGGGTGCAGGCGTCAGGTAGGGACAGTCGGTTTCGAGTACGATGTCGTCCAGCGCCATTTCGCGCACCGCATCGGCCAGCCTGCTCTTTTTGAAAGTCACCACGCCGCCGATTCCGAAGGCGAAATCGCCGCAGGCTTTCAGTTTCCGGTAGGTGACGGCATCCTCCGAAAAGGCGTGGAACACGCCCCGCAGCCTCCGCCCGGCCTTCGCCGCGGCCGTCGCTTCCTCCCCGATGATCCGGCACATGTCGTCCCATGCCGCACGGGTGTGGATCGCCACCGGAAGGCCGAGCCGTGCGGCCAGGCGGCATTGCGAAACGAAAGCCTCGACCTGTTCGGCGACGAACTCGCCGCTCCAGTAGTAGTCTAGCCCGATCTCGCCCACGGCGCAGAAACGTGCGATGCCCTCGGGCGGGGCTGTGAGGTAACGTTCGGCGAGCGCCAGCTCCTCGCGCCAGTGCGGGTTGTCGTTCACCGAGGTGGGGTGCAGTCCCATCATCGGGACGCATTGCCCCGGGTGGCGGCGGCAGAGGTCGAACAGCGCTCCGTGGCTTTCGGAGTCTATGCCCGGGAGCAGCAGGTGCTCCACGCCCGCCGCCGCGGCGCGGGCCAGTGCCTCTTCGCGGTCGGCGTCGAACGCCGTATCGTACAGGTGTGAATGTGTATCCGTCAGTTTCATCGTGTTTTCATATATCGGTTGCCGGGCAGTTGCCGTACGGCTCCTGCCAGTTCCAGCCCTACGAGCAGGGCAGCCAGTTCACCCGGATCCAGTCCGCTCAGCTCCGCGAGGGTTTCCACCGCCAGCGGGTCGTCCGTGCGGAAACAGCCCAGCAACCCAGCTTCGTCGGGCGTAAGCTCCGGTGTGGACGGTTTTTCCCGGAATGCTGCCGGTTCCGGGCCGAGATCCCACATCAGTTCGCGGACAATATCGTCGGCGGTCATCACGAGTTGCGCTTTGCGGTTGCGGATCAGGTGGTTCGTCCCCGACGACATGCCGTCCGTGGCGCGTCCCGGTACGGCCATTACCGAACGATCGTAGCCGTCGGCGCAATGCGCCGTGGCGAGCGACCCGCCGCTGTCGGGCGACTCTACGACCACGCAGCCGGCACCCAACCCTGCGATGATCCGGTTGCGGGCCAGGTATGCTGTGCCGTTCTGCCGCGTCTGCGAGTGGAGCTCCGTGACCAGTGCCCCGCCGTGGTCGAGGATGTCGCGCGCCACGGCCGTGTGTTGTGCCGGCATGACGCCGGGGAGCGGGTTCGCCAGTACCGCGACGGTTCGTACCCCTGCGGCCAGGGCTGCCCGGTGTGCCGCGACGTCGATGCCGAACGCCAGCCCGCTCACGATGCAGAGCCCCGGAACCTGTGCTGCGAGCCCCTCCACCAGCCTGTTGCACATCGTCTGCCCGTAGGGCGTTGCCCGGCGGGTGCCGACCATCGCGACGCAGCGTGCCGAGAGGGCGGCAGCGTTGCCTTTCAGGTATATTACATGGGGATAATCGGGTATTTCCCGCAGCAATGCCGGGAATTCGGGGTCGGTCGAAGCGATCGCGACGATCGAATTGCGGCGGCAGTAGCCGAGTTCCTTTTCTGCGGCGGCGAAGCCTTTGCGGTGGACGATATTCCGGATAATGTCTTCCCGCAAGGCGGCTTTCATAGCCAGCTCCTCGGGTGCCGCCGCGAAAATTCCCCGTGCGTCGCCGAATATTCCGAGCAGGTGCACGGCGCCTTTCACGCCGATGCCCGGGGTCATCTGCAAGGCGATATCCTCGATGGTCATAACCGCAAAATGTCGTTTATTATCTTGTAAAGGTAAATATTTTTGGGAAATAGCGCAAAGTTGGGTCGAAGTTTTGCAGATTTTAGAAATGTTTGTATATTTGCACTCCCGATGCGCCTGAAAATAAACCGGATGTTTCCGGCGCGGCATGCAATCCGGAAGCAGCGGACTTGTAGTTACGGAATGAAAGCCGAACAGGAACCTGTCGGGAAACATATGGTCTGATGGCCGAGTGGCTAGGCAAAGGTCTGCAAAACCTTGTACAGCGGTTCGAATCCGCTTCAGACCTCACAGAAACCGCGTTGTAGATGTCTACAACGCGGTTTTCATTTTGTTTTGTCATACATTTGTCATACATTTGTCATACGAGGCGGGCGGATGATGCTTTTGAAGTTGTTTGCACCTACACCATGAATCGCTCCAACTTGTCTTTCCAACGCCGCCAGTCGGGCATCTCGGTTTCGAGCAGGGAAAAGAAGGCTGCTGTATGGTCGGGATGCAGCAGATGACACATCTCATGTGTAATAACATACTCAATGCAGGGGCGCGGCGCCTTGATGAGTTCCGTATTCAGAATGATTTTCCCCTTGGGGGTGCAACTGCCCCAACGGTTTTCCATCTCCTGAACATAGAGTGAAGTCGGAGCAACCCCGTACCGTGCAAATCGGGAAATAATAGGCTCCGCATACTCGGCAAACTTGAGTTTTGCGTGTTCGCGGTACCAGGATTTCATCAACTCCCGGGCCTTGTCCGGAGAGGTGCATATCACTTCAAAGCAGCGACCCTTGTAGCGGACGCTGTTGGTTTTGCCTTCCGAGACCCGGAGCAGGAACTGCTTTCCCAGATAGTAGTGCGACTCTCCGCTGACATACCGTTTTTCCGGACTCCGAATCCCGAAATCCTTGAAATAGGCCTGCTGCCGAAGAATCCACGGCGCCCGTTTGTGGAGTTTCTGCTCGATAACCTCTTCCGGCGTCCCTTCCGGAGCCAGCAGAACGACCTCGCCGGATGGATATACCTTGATTCCGAGTGTCCGGCGGGCGGAAAAGAGCACGCTGTAGGGAATCGTCTCTTTTCCGTAGACGAATATCTGCTGCATCACCGGAACCATTTTTGAGCCACGTCGACCGCCCGGTCGATGATGGCATCCATGTCGTCGAAGGTCATCGACAGGTCATACTTTCGTTTGACCTCGTCAATCAGATAGTCCTCGATGTCGAGCTTCATCATGCCGACCAGCCGGTCCTTGAGCGGCCAGTCGACAATGAGCGTCCCCTTCTCGAAGATGTGCTGACGAATGATGGCGTCGATCCGGTTGGCCGTGTCGAGTGCGATTTGCGTCAGGTCGAGCCCCTGTTCGGGCCTTATGACCGCTTTGTAGACCTCCAGACTTAATCCGAAGTAGGCCCGCGCGGCATTGTTGTCCTTCAGCACGTCGGGAATCTCGCTGTCGGTATGATTCAGCACCTTGTTCATCAGGTCCGTAGCCTGGGTCAGATACTCTGCCTCGTCGATTCGCCCCTGTTCGTACTGGGAGATGGTCTCCTTGAGCATCTGCGAGAACTTCTTGTAGAAGGCCGGGTCGGTATCCATGTTCTCGGTGATGTACTTGGCCGTTCGCGAGGCAATTGTGTCCGCCTTGGCTGCTTTCCCGGAGATCTTCTCCACCTCTTCGGCAAACCGCTCCTTGTCGAAGATGTTCACCAGGTCGGTGATGACCTGCACCTCGCCGCTCTCGATATGTGTGTCGATTAGCTTCTGAATCTGCCCTTCGTATTGCTTGTAGTCCACCATGTCGGAGTAACGCTCCTGCACGGCATTCCGGAGCTTCATGAAGAAGGCCAGATCGTGCTTGTACCGTTCGACCTCTTCTTGAGGCGTATTTTGATGGAATACGATGGACGAAAGCGCCACCTTCAGCGTCCGGGCAAAGGCCCGCAGCTTTTCGTAGAAGAGCGAGCGCTGGTCCTCTTCGCGCAGGACATTGCCGAAGGCCTCGAAGTCGGTCGTGTTGCGTACCTCCTTGAAGAGGTCCCACAACTCGGCATGCTTCTGGGGCAGCTTGGCCACCTCCTCCGAAATGTCCGTATAGGTTCCCTCCAGATCCTCCTTGTCGAAATCGGTGTAGAGCTCCAGCGCCGAATTAAGCGACCCCAATACGCCGTAATAGTCGATGATATACCCGAACTCCTTGTCTTCGCAGACGCGGTTGACGCGGGCAATGGCCTGCAGCAGCGTGTGGTCCTTCAGCTTTCGGTCGAGATAGAGCACCGTGTTGCGGGGTTCGTCAAATCCCGTCAGGAGTTTGTCCACCACAATGACAATCTCCGGCTTATCGCTGTTCTTGAAGCGGTTGATGATGTTCGCCTCATACTTCTTGGCCGTGCCGTGCACGTCCATCATGCGTTTCCAGAAGGCCACCTCTACGTTCGAGGTCTCGCCGAATGCCTCGTCTTCCCCTTCCCGGGTGTCGGGCGAGGTGATGAGTACCTCCGACGAGACGATGCCGATTTCGTCGAGATACTGCTTGTAGAGAATCGCGATGCGCTTGCGCGGAGCCACCAGTTGGCCCTTGAACTTCGACCCCTGCCAGTTCTCCCGGAAATGTTGCGAAATGTCCCACGCAATGGCGTAGATGCGCTGCTGCGTCTGGTTGAGCTGGTCCGCATGGCTGAACTTCTTCTTCATGTCGGCCCGCTGGGCGTCGCTCATCCATCCGCAGATCTTGTCGAAATAGCGGTCGATCGTCTCCTCGTGTACCACTTGCGGCACCATGCGACCCTCATACAACAGCGGTACGACGGCCTTGTCCGCCACGGCCTGATCCACCGTGTAGACCGGCTGGATGATGCCGCCGAACTTCCGGGCCGTGTTCTTCTCCTTCTTCATCAGCGGCGTGCCGGTCATGGCGATGAAGCAGGCGTTCGGAAGCGTCTTCTCCATCTTGATGCCCATTTCGCCGTACTGGCTGCGGTGCCCCTCGTCGATCAGCACGAAGATGTTGGGGTCGGTCAACGGGGTGCGGATGCCGCGCACGGCCGTCTCGAACTTGTTGATAATCGTCGTGATGACGGCATCGCTCTTGCTGTTGAGCAGTTCGACGAGCTTGCTTCCCGTCGTGGCGTTCTCGACGCGAATCTGGCACTTGCGGAACGTCCCCGTAATCTGCCGGTCGAGGTCCGTGCGGTCGGTTACGAGGATGATTTTCGGATTGCGAATCTCCTTGTCGAGGATGATGGCCTGCGCCAGCATCACCATCGTCAGCGACTTGCCGCTCCCCTGCGTGTGCCAGATGACGCCGCCGCGCCGCCGCCCGCCCTCGATGTGGCGGATGCGTTGCATCGTCTGCCGCACGGCAAAATACTGCTGGTAACGCGCCACCTTCTTGATGCCGTCGTCGTAGAGCGTGAAGCCGTACATCAGCTGCAACAGCCGCTCGGGGCGGCAGAGGTTGTAGAGGTATTCGTCCTGCACCGACGGGGTGACCGGCTGTTTGTAGAGCTCCTCAAAGTTGCGGCGCACATAGCCGAACCGCTCCCCGAAGAGCTTGTCGTCCAGCAGCGGCTCGTTGACCACTCGCTCCCGCTCCTGCCGGTAACGGGCCTCCTCCTCGCGGTCGGCGAACTGCTCGCGCCACCGCGCCCAGAACTTCTCGGGCGTGGCCGTCGTGGCGTAACTGCCCTCCTGGCGGTTGATGGCCAGCAGCAGCGTCGAGTAGAGGTACAGCGAACGGATGCCGTCGGCCTTCTGGTTGCGGAGGTGCTGCGAAATGGCCTGCTCGATGGAGTCCTTTACGTCGGGACGCTTGCACTCGATGACGCAGAGCGGAATGCCGTTCACGAAGAGGACGATGTCGGGCCGGTAGGTCTCGGTCATCCCCGTGCGGCTGACGGCAAACTCCTCGGTGACGTGGAAGACGTTGTTGCGCGGATTCTTCCAGTCGATGTACTGCATCACGAAGCTCTTGCGGTCGCCGTCGACAATCTGTTCGAGGGTTTTGCCCGAGGTGAGCAGGTCGTAGACCGTCTGCGAAGCCTCCATGAACCCCTCGTCCATCGGGATGTTGCGCAGGGCGTCGATTCCGGCGGTGATGTTCTGCTCGGAGAATACGGTAGTGCGCACCGAGCTGACCTGCACGACGTTGATGGCTGCGAGCTGTTTGCGCAGCACGGGTTCGAGCAGCACGTTGGCGAGATTCCCGCCGCGCAGGGCCAGCGCCTCATCGGGAGTGAGGTATGTGTACCCGAGCTTTTCGAGCATCAGCAGCGCGGGGATCTGGCTGATATGGTCTTCTTTGAAGGAAATCATATTTATTTACACATATCTTGTATTTCTGTAAGAATAGTTTTTATATCATCGCATATTTCATCTTTTGTAAATTCCTTTGCGATGTCATATTTGTCAATACCTCTGCCCATACAGAAGAGTTCAATGTATTCTTTCCCGGAAAGATTAAAAAATGGGATTGTATTATTTTGCATGTCAGACTGTTTCATGGTATTTGTGTCTGGTATGACAAGAGCATGCTCCGAAAAGAAGGTTTGAACATCTTCCTCTGATATCTTTGCTGCTCGTGCTAAAACTGCACAATTTATAAGATAATTCTCAATTTCGGACCTTCTCCATTTTCGAAATCTTGCATATATCTTTGTTCGTCCGGGCTCTACATCTTGAGACTTATCTGCGAATGATTTATCTCGTAATCTGTTATCGACATTGTTATAATCGCTTTGATCCTTGTCAATCAGACTCATAGCAGATAAGTCTTTTACGTGCACTTCTAAAGCTGCTATCACATGACTTCTGAAATCATGTTTGCTTGCGGTTGGCCATATCGTGATATTATGAGGCCATTCAATTTCTAATGTGTTTGCAAATATTTTTAATAAAGTTGCGTCGCTTTCGTTTTCTACAAATAAAATATTTTTCGTCCGAACAACACTTGCAAGCATGGGATTGTATTCGCTACCGAGTCCAGTAAGAATTGATACAATTTGAGATGGCTCGCCGAGATATTTACACGATCTATTATTTACGTCAATTATTAAATTGAAAGGGGTATTTTTAATTATCTCTGTTGAATGTGTCGCAATGAGAATCTGTTTGTTGTTTTTTTCGATAAAGTTCTGCAATTTTGAAACAAGCAACATCTGAAGACTGCAATGTAGATGAGCATCAGGTTCATCCAACAGTAAGACATCTATCTCCTCGTTTAACGCATAAGTATATACACTAAGCCATTGTAAAAAACCGCTACCTTCAGTCATGATATCCCGCGCCTTGTAATTAGGAAATAAATTAAATCCTCCATTGACATCATGACTCCCTTTTTTGATATTTACATGAACATATTGATGAAAATCGGAATTGAATTTTTCGGGAAATAGTTCACAGTTGAAGATCTCACGGAGAACAGCATTAAGTTGTTCATAGGGGTCAGTTGTTCGTAATGTTGCTAAATCAGAGTTTTTAATTTTGGGTCTATCTCCTTTTAGTTCTTTTCTCTTAGTTTGGTTGTTTATATACATGTCAATTATAGTATTCCGAAGCACAGCACCGGCTAACCCTTGTCCAATCAATTTTTTTCGTTGAGCTGTGTATTGCCATAATTCTTTGTCTAATATGCCGGCAAAAGGAGGTAAGTATGCGATAACTGGAATTTTATCATCTGTGTTAATATTTGAATCAGTTGTTTTCACAAATAATCGGTCATTGGCTAATGCAAGACTGATTTCAAGATGTTTGGATTCGTTATTAATTTTCCAGTCACATCTAATGGATAAATTGTATCCACCTCCAGGTTTAAGGTTTGGCCACAGATACTTAAGGTCCGGGATATTGATGGGAGTAAACTCATCAATATTCAAACCGACTCCATCTATATGTTGCATATCTTGCAGGGCTCCTTGTCCTTTATTAATTACAAGGAACGTTTTGCAAAATTCCCATACAGCCAATGCATGTAAGATGGTAGATTTCCCTTCGTTATTTCCACCGACTAAAAGAGATAATCCTTGGTGAAATTTAATGGTTTTCGAGGTGAATTTCTTGAAATTCTTTAATGTTATTGATTCTATATGCATAATAATTAATATTTTATACGTCTTTTACCGGTTAGGAGTTGTTGCATCAGGCCGCGTTTCTGACGGCGGAGGCGTTCGAGCTTCTCTTTGGCCAGCTCAATCTCGCGGTCGGCCGCGGTCAACACCTCCGCAATGGCGGTTTGCTCAGATAATGTCGGTATCTTTAGGGTTGTTTTACAAAGGGCAGTCTTGCTTATTGAATACACTTTGATACCTTGTATTAAAGGTTGTAGCTGTCGCCGATAATCTGTTGAATTAACGTAATAACCAAGGAATCTATTTACAAATATTCCGGATTTAGGTCGGAAAGGAATTGTGTGCAGACCGGACGTTACAGGTATTGCTTGAATATTTATAATCTCTATGGCTTTCCCGACAGTGTAGTCTTCTGCCGTGTCAGCAAAGATTATATCCCCATTTTTGAGATAATCGGATTTGACGATAACATCGTCATTTACATATGGGATATGAATAAAAGATGCATCTACAATAGTAGGTAATTTTATTAAAATATCTCCATAGTGAATGTTTTTTATATTCCCGATTTGCTCGTTTAAACAGTCTCGTGATAATGTATTTGATGATAGGAAATGTCCGATATCTCCCAATTTTACTTTTTCCCAAGGTTCGGAGAAACCGGGGAGACGGAGTTTTGCGGAGAGGAGTCGCTGCATCAAGGCGCGTTTGCGCAGGGCGAGTTTTTCAATCAGCCGCGCCTGCTTTTCAATCGCCTCATCCCACACGCCCAACACCTCCGCAATCTTCCGCTGCTCCGCCAGCGGCGGAACAGCTATTTTATATGCAGCAACAGAATCCGCGGGAACTCTTTTTTGTCCAGCACTTCCTGTCATTTGTGACTCAAGGCGTTTCCTAAATGCGTAGCTTTGTGTGTGATAATATACAAATTTATTATCCTGCTGGCATCTAATTACGTGGAACTCTGTACTTCCAAAGCCATCATCCTCCGTTATTTTATCTAATAAGGCTCCTTTGCCATTTTCAAAACACGGGGTAATTTTCGCAATAATTACATCGCCTTTTCTAAAAGGTGTAAGTCCTGGTTTGATAGAATCTATAGGTAAGATATTTTCATTTATGACTCCACCTTGTTCTGAGATGTCCGACATTGCCAGAAAAGTTACAACCTTAGAGGTAATCTTTCCTTTGCTAGGGTTTATTTCTGCAATATTCCCTAATGTTTTCACCTCCCATTCCTGCGGAATAATCCCCAGCGCCGTCGCCTTATAGCCTTGTGGTATGTCAGTGTTTGTTGCCATGTCGGTGAGCCGCATTATTGTTATCTGTAGCAGTTTCTAATGCATTGCCAACGGTACGAGCAATGTCTAATGCCTTATCGACATCTTCCTGGTCATTGGGATCGCTTGTTGCTTTAATAACATTCCCGATAAAATCGACCATTCGATTGTAATTATCTATTTTACTGCTCATTTTTGTCGTTATAAGGTTAAAACCTGTTCGAACTCATTGTTCTTGCCGGATTCATCGTCCCAAATGTACTTTAATTTAATTGTTGCGGGACAACCCATGACAAGATGGATAGTCATTTCTGTATAGTCCTGAGGATTCATCAATTCGTAAGGAAAGAATTCATCCGCTCTATGAAGTATACCCTTTACGTCCAGACCTGCAATTCTAATATTACGGGCAATCGCACGACCGCTATTGTAAACCTTAAGCGTCCTCTTACCCTTGAGGCCTTTGACAATATTACCTCGAATAGCCGCCTTTTTACTCTCTAAATCCTCTTTCTCAATCTGTTTTAATTGATACTCGTTGATCTTGCGCTCCTGGTCTTTTAGCTTTTTATCGTGCTTAAAATAGGTAAAAGCGCTGGCCGCAAGCGCCAATATTGATATAATTAAGCCCCAAACTTCCATAGCTACTTGATTTTGATATATTTATTGCCTCTAAAGGCGTTTTTGAGCATTCGATCCAACTCTTTCTGCAAGTCTTTAGTAACTTCTTCGGTTGCAAGCTCTTTTACCTCCGCAATTTGCTCCTGATTGCACGAAACGAGTTCATCGTATCCTCCGAAATATTCTTTCCCGCAGTTGGTGCATTTGATGTACGATCTGTCTTCGTTGCTGTCAAAATGATCTTCGCTGCCGCATACAATGCAACGGAGCTTGATTTTGTACGAATAGTTCTCTTTCATAGCTCTTGTTTTTAATATCCCAACTCCTTCAGATAACCATCCATCCGGATATGCACCTCGGAAAGCTCCTTTTCCAGGGCATCAATCTCCTGCTGCACGGCCGCAATGTCGATTTCGGGCTCCTCCTCGAAGGTGTCCACATAGCGCGGGATGTTGAGGTTGTAGTCGTTGTCGGCAATCTCCTCGCGCCGGGCCACATAGGCGTAGCGTTCCTCGACGATGCCCGGCTTGAGTTCGCCCTGCGCAAAGCGGCGGTAGGTCGTGACGATGTGGTCGAGATCCTCGTCGCGCAGCCGGTTCTGGTTCTTGCCGTTCTCAAATTCGCGGCTGGCGTCGATAAAGAGCACGTCGGTCGTCGTCTTGGCCTTGTTGAAGATGGCGATGGCGGCCGGGATGCCCGTTCCGTAGAAGAGGTTGGCCGGGAGTCCGATGATGGCCTCGACGAGGTTCTCCTCGACGGTCTGCTGGCGGATTTTTCCCTCGCTGGCGCCGCGGAACAGCACGCCGTGAGGAACGACAACGCCCACCTTGCCGTGTTCGTTGGCCACCTCGAGCATGTGGCAGATGAAGGCCCAGTCGCCCTTGCCCTTGGGCGGAATGCCGCGCCAGAAGCGGTTGTAGGGGTCGTCGGCCGCCTCGTCGGCGCCCCACTTTTCGAGCGAGAAGGGCGGATTGGCCACGACGGTGTCGAACTTCATCAGCGCGTCGCCCTCCTTGAGCTTCGGGTTGCGCAGCGTGTCGCCCCAGCGGATGGTGGCGCTGTCGAAACCGTGGAGCAGCATGTTCATCATGGCCAGCGCCCAGGTGCTGCCGTTGAGCTCCTGGCCGTAGAGCGAGAAGTTGTCGGAGCCTACCTCGCGGCCCGCCTTGATGAGCAGGGAACCCGAGCCGCACGTCGGGTCGCAGATGCGCGAGCCGGGGGCGCTCTTGGTCAGACGAGCCAGCAGGGTCGAAACCTCCTTCGGTGTAAAAAATTCTCCAGCCTTCTTCCCGGCGTCGCTGGCGAACTTCTCGATGAGGAACATATAGGCGTCGCCGATGACGTCGTTGTTCTCGAGGTGTGACTCGTCGAATTGCAGCCGATCGTCCGAAAAGTCGATAAGCAACTGCTTCAGTCGGGCGTTGCGCTCCTTCGTTTCGCCGAGGTTGCTGCTGTTGAAGCTGATGTTGCGGAAGATGCCGCTGCCGTCCTCGCTGCTCAGCTTTTCGCGGTTTTCGTATTCAAGGTCCGCCAGGCCAACATCAATGAGCTCGCCGATATTGGGTTCGTTGCGGTGCTCGAAAAGGTAGTCGAACGAACTCTTCTCGGGAACCTGGAACCGTTCGCGGCGCATGGCCCGCTGTGCACGCTCCGTATCGCCGTCGTAGCGCTGGAGGTACTCCTTGTATTTCGCCTTGCTGACATCGCTGACGTACTTCAGGAACAGCATCGTGAGGATGTAGTCCTTGTATTGACTGGGGTCAATCACGCCCCGGAAGGTGTCGCAGGCTTGCCATACGACTTTGTTAATCTCTTCCTGTGTAACTTTACCGTTCATCTTTATATATTTTTGTCAATTTACAATCGGTTATTTGCCGGCGGCGCTCCGCGATGGCCTTGTAGAGGGCCTGTTCGCGGCGATGCAGGCGGGTGAGGGCGATGCAGACCCGCTGGCGCTCCAGCGGAGGGAGCGGAACATCGAACTCCTCGAGGTCAGCTTTGCTGAGCGAGGCGATGGCCGACCCTTGGGCCTGCGCCGTCAGCAGCTGCCGGGTGGATGGCAGGTTGAGGAATCCGCAGAGGTATTCGGGCAGGATGCGGGTCGGGTTGTCGATTCGGATAATCAGAAACGAGGGTGAGGCCACGCACGGCCCGAGTTGCGTCGGGGCGATGGCGCAGAAATTCTTGCCACCCTTGGCGGCGAGCAGTAGGTCGCTTTCTGTCAGCAAGTGGCGGGCAGCCTTGGAACTGACGGTGGTTGTCGGTCGGACGGTCGGACGGATGTACCCCTCCTCGTCGAAATCGTTCACCTGAAGGTAGCAGGTGTCGGGCAAAGGAGTGCTTTTCAGGTAAACTCCCGTCTGAATAGTGGCAACATCTTTCAGTTTCACCATTTTTTTCTTTGTAGGTTTATTACAAAAGTATGCGCTTTGCCCGAGAAAAACAAATTATTTTCGAAAAAATCGCAATACAAACTCTACAAATATTTCGATTAAGCAAGTTTCTTCACAAAGTGAAGAAAAATATCCGGCTGTTCGACCGGATATTCTCTTTGTCTTTCGGGGCGGGCTTTACCGCTCGATGGTATGTCGTCGGATGACGGGGCGTTCGGGGCGGACGGGGTAGCCCAGGCGGGTCATGAGCTCCACATACCGTTGGCGGAACCAGGCGTGTGCGGGTTGGCGGTCGATGAGCAGCTGGAAGCCTCCGGGGCCGTTTGGGTCGCGTTGCAGGCGGATTTCGGTATTTGAGACGTCGAAGCGGCGCGAATACTCCGGTGCGCGGAGTTCGCCCGAGACGTAGAGGGGCTTCATGGCGATGATCTCGCGGGCGCCCGACTCCAAGAGGCCCATGTCGCGGCAGTATTCGCCCCAGCTGATGAGCGTCTGTGTGTCGGGCAGCCAATGTTCGATGCGGTCGAGTTTCGCCTGCAACTGCTGTTCGGCCTGCTCATGTCGGGCCTTCTCCTCGCGGTTGGTGCGGTTCAGTGTTCCGATCTGCTCGTGTAGGGAGGCGTTCTCCGCGTTGAGGCGGTCGATCTGCTGCTGCCGCTTGACGCGGGATGTGCCGATCATCGCCCCGATTCCCTCGACGATATTCGACCCAACCTCCGCCGCGGCGTTTTTCAACCGGACACCTTTCAGTTCGCCCTTCACGCTCTTCAACTCGGCCTCGGTGCGGTTCAGTTCGGCGCTCTTCTGCGCCTGGAGCGTGGCGGTCTGTTCATACTCGGTGCGCACTTGCCGCTCCTGTTGTTTGAGCTGCTCGACGGCCTTCCGCTTCTGCTCTTCGAGACGGAGCAGCGCGTCGATGTTCTCCTGCAGATCCTGCTGCTGGGCAATGGCTTGGCGATAGAACTCCTGCGTGGTGATGTGACGCGCCTCCGATCCGTCGATGCCACGCTCCAGTCCGTATTTGGACATCGCCGCGGCATAGGTGTCCTGATACTGCTTGAGGCGGATGCGCGACATGACGTCGTCGGCGCAGAGACGGGGCCGTGCGGCGGATTTCGGACGGTAGTGCCGCTTGCCGGGTGTTTCGGATGCGGCGGTGCGGGCCTTGCGGCGCTCGCCCGTGACGATGGGCACCACGGCGGCGTGGATATGCGGGGTCGATTCGTCGCGGTGCACGACGGCCGAGACGACATTCTCCGCCCCGAAGGTCTCGCGCAGCCAGGCGAGGTTGTCGGCACACCACTCCGGAAGCCGCCCCTCCTCCTCGATGCGCTTCATCGTGTCGTGCGAACCGGTCAGCATGACGCGGATCACGCGCACCTGGTTCGTCCCGATCTTGCGCGTGAGGCCGGCGTGTTCGAGGCGGTAGTTGATCGCCTCCGTGCGGTCGGCCACCTCCTCGGGAAACTCGACGAGTTCCTCGTTGAGGCAGGTGCGTTCGGGTGAGGCGTTGGTGGGTATCTTCGTGCGGGCGATGTGGGCGGTCATGGCCGCCTCGTTGCCCGGGGCTTTGTCAAGATGCAGGACGGCATATCCCATGGTACGGTCGTTTATCGGAGGTTGTGTGGTAGAAGAAGGGACCGCCTTGGCGGTCGGCGTGCGCAGCACGACAGGGGGTGTCCAGAGGGGCTTGACCCTTTGGCCTATTGGGGCTTTTTCAGCGTCGGCGGGCCGATGCGTCGGAAAAAGCCCTAATAGGCTATGGCTTTTTCCTCGGGGAAAAAGCCGCGGTCGCGAAGCGGCCGATGGGTGGGCGACGGTTCCGGCGTCATTCCGGGCGACGTTACAACTTGCGGGCGCGACGACGCGGCGTGCGGGAAATCTTCGCGGCGGGTCGCAGCGATTCGTTCAGATCCTTGTGGGCACGGTAGCTCTCCGCACGGTCGATGACGGTCGCACCGGGCAGGGCGCTGCGCAGTCGTTCGAGGGTGAGGTACCCCGCTTCGTCGTTGTCGAGGAAGGTGTGGATCGTCGCGTGGCGTGCGAGAAACGGAAGGGCACGGGGTAGGTTCACCACGGAGTTGAGCACGGCGGTATCGACGGCCGGCTCCGGCTCGTGTTGCAGTGTCAGGTGAGAGAGCAGGTCGAAGAATCCCTCGAAGAGCAGCGCCGTGTCGCCGTGCCGGTCGAAGGTCGTGATGGTTTTCGGGGCGCTGCTTCCCTTGAACTGCGGGCTGCGCAGCTCCCATCCTCCGGCGTCGTTGCGGAAGCCGATGGCGAAGAAGCGCCGCTCGCCGACGGCGTAGTGAACCTCGCGGCACAGCGCTCCGGCCACGGCGAGGTCGATGCCGCGCTCGCGCAGATAACCGATCAGCGCCGGGTGGCGAATCTCCCCGACGCCGAGAATCCGCAGCGGGGAGTCTTCGCGTGTCAAGGCGGTCGGGAGGGGTTGGAAGGGGACTTCGTCTGCGGATCCTTTGCGCAAGTGTTGAATGGCTTCTGCCATGCCGCACCCTTCGAGGCGCATGACCAACTGGAGGAGCGTGCCTCCTTCACCCAGCCCGAAGTCGTACCAGAGCCCCTTGTCGTAGCGGACGCTGAAGCTGGGGGTGCGCTCCTTGCGCAGCGGCGAGAGGAACATGCCGTGGGTGGCGGTTTCGCGGTGGGGTTGCAGTCCCCGGCGGAGGAGATACTCCCGGATGCCGATGCAATCTGTTGTCGTCTTCATGGCTATCGGCTTTTGATGGGGACAATCCGGTGCAGTGCCGCCTCGACATCGCTGTCGCGGAAGAGGACGCGCCCGCCGATTTTATGGGCGCGGATCCGCCCGCGGTTCACCCAGTCGTTGAGCGTTACGAGCGAGATGCGCAGGCGGCGGGCTGTCTCGCGGCGGGTCAGATAGTTCGGTGTCTCGGCGGAGGGTTCGGGATGGAGTTGCCGCAATTCGTCGCGCAGCGATTCGCGAATCATCTCCGAGAGCTGGTCGGCGGTCATGCCGCTCAGAAAGATTTCCTTGGTCATAACGATTCGAATTTGGTTGATGACGCAAAGAAAGGCTTTCCGAACCCCTCCCGAAAACGGCGAATGGCGTTACAAATCAGCGCCAACCGATGCCAACCGGTGCCACACTGAAGACACACTTCCGCCCGTTTCCGGACTTTGGCATTCGTTTGCTTCGGTTGGCACTGCCGTGTAATCGGATTCTTTCAGGGCGAAAAAACGAGGGCGGCGGGTGCCGTCCTCGTTGTAGTAGATGTGATTTTGAGTCTATCGGAACCGTTCCAATACCTCCCGAACGGCGTTGGCCGCAAAGAGGGTGTCACCGCCAGCCGAGATCTGAATGCGGCACGGCTCCAGCCATCCGTTCGTAATCCACCGGTCGAGCGTCGGACGTGCGACGCCCAGCGCCTCGGCTAGCTCCTTTTTGTTGAAGAGCCGGCTGCCGTTTGCCATTAGATACTGTTCGCCCTTGTGCACGCCCAGCCAGTAGTCGAAGCGGCGGAGAATCGCGTCGGCATCCTTCAGCTTCGGCTCATACCGTTCGTAAGCCCAGACGTGCAGGCTCGACGGATCGAATCCGGCAAACTCCGGCCTCTGGTGCAGCTCCCGAACGAGCGTCTCGAAGCACTCCAGCTCGGAGGCTTGGATTGTTATTTTTCGACGGCGCGGCACGGCTGGCTATCTCTTTTTTGCACGGTATCGCTGATGGGGATGTTTCGGCATATTGGGATATTCACGTTCCAACAACCCTTCGGCAACCATGATGGGTATGGCTCTGTTTTTCAGGTATCGTAGACTCTTCCCTACTTTGTTAGCTATGGTTTCCAGCGATTCAAAATCAACACATGCGTGCAGGATGGCTGTGTGTAATTCGCTGGATGATAATCTTCTGCGCCTTTCCTTGTCTGGAGAGCTAGCAACATTACTAGCAACATTACTAGCAACATTACTAGCAACATTCCCGGGAAGTCCCCCCTCTCGGAATTTTTTGTTGATTCTGTAGTGCGTGCCGCGGCCGATTCCCTCGGGAATAAGGTATCGGTCGTTGCATAACTCTTTGAGCAACTTTGTGATATCGGCACTGTGCTTGTCCAATACCAATTGCATTCGGTAGTTGGTGATCTCGCCCTCGCTGCAACAGGTCGCCAGGGTCATCAACTTGTTGTGTTCTATGGACGTTATATCCTCACCGAACAGGGATTTCAGATAGGAGATGACCTCATCGGACAACAAACTGACAAGAGGTAATGTCAATACGACTTTGTCGGGGTGAGTGATCTCCTCGATTCGCGGATTGCGGTAATTTGCCTTTTTCCAACCTTGCATGATCTTGTCGGCACCGCTTCCGGCCTTTTCCGCTGAGCCGATCAGCATGAACATCGTTTGCAGGGCCTTGTTGCGGCATACGCTGTTGCCTCCCTGATAATATTGGGCAATGGAGAGTAGCAGGGAACCTGGATTGGAGAATATGTAACAATCCTTGTGTAGTTCGATCGTAATGTTCGAGTCGACCGAATAGTCGCAATGGACCAGTGCATTGATAAATGCTTCGCGTAGAGCCGTATGTGTCGGCGTTTCGTCCTCTCTGATGCCGTCCTTCAGGGCGAAAGGCTTGGGCAGGGATGCGGCCAGCTTGGGATAGACCCGGTAGTAGAACTGGAACAGATTCGCCTCCCAGGTGCCGTCCGGGTAGATGCGGTCTGTCCAGCGGTCGTCGGGATTGGAACTGAAATATTCGCGGTAATCGGGAAAGTATTGCGGACATCCGTAGGCGTCGGTGATGCTGTCTGTTTTTCCGAACATCAGCAGACCGGCAAGTGTCAGTCCCTCGATCTTCTCTCGCCGATCGATCCGATAACCTTTCAATTTCATCAGAAAATGTTTGTCGTCCAGCAGCAGCCACGGATGATCGGGGCTTTTGGTTGCGACCAGCCGGCGGTATTGCTCAAGAGTTGCCTTGTCAATATCCTGCTCGATGGTAAATTCGGGCAGAATTTTGTAATCACGGGGATGTTCCGTGATATCGGCGTCGGCGAACATGCGTTGTATTTCGCTTGCATCGCACCGATAGTCTCCTTCGTAATTCCGCTTGAATGTATTCTCGGGGTTGTTATGCAGATATACGGGAATCTTGTTGCGGGGAGCTCGTGGCACATTGAATACCAGGACATAGCTCCCGTTGTATTCGCCATCCTGCACGTCTTTCTCCTGCAGGACGTTTGCGCTGCAATGAGCCTTGTTGTTTACGTTGTCCCAAAACTCCTTTTTGTATTTGCGCGCCTGCTCCAGTGTGATGCCGTCAAGTGTGAATTTCCCGTCCTTCTCCTTGACGCCCAATACGATGACTCCACCTTGCGTATTGGCGAAAGCGGAGTAGGTCTCCCACAAGCTGCCCGGAAACCCTCCCCTGGCGGATTTGAACTCCACCTCGGCCGATTCACAGTCGGCCATCAGAGATTCGATTTTTTCTATAAAATCGTAGTTGTCGAACAGCGTTAATTCCTGCGTATCGTCTTTCATTGCATCAGTCTGTTTGAACAAAGTTAAAAAAATTCCCGGACAACACTCTTTCAGATTATCGTGTTGTGTTGCTTGCCCCCGAAAAATAGGGGTGGCTCATCAGCTCCAGGGCGGTCTGCTCCTCGGTGATCTTGATGTACTTCATAAACTCCCGTTCGGTCTTGTGGCCCGTAACCTTCATGATGGCGATGGTCGGGATTCCCGCCAGATACATGTTCGTCGCGCCGCTGCGCCGTGCCGTGTGGGTCTTCACCAGGTCGCACTTCTCGACCAGCCGGCTCTTCTTTTCGCCATTCTCGATGTAGGAGACCTCGACTTTCTCCGTGATGCCTGCCTCGCGCGCAATCTCCTTGATGAGGTAGTTCACCTTCTGCTCGTAGGTTCTCGGCAGCCGGTTGTCGTACTTCTCCAGGATGGCCTGCAGCTCGGGGCGGACCGGAATGACGACGTGGTTGCCGGTCTTCTGCTGCTTGAGGTCGATGACCTGCTGTCCGTTCTCCAGTGTGCGGATGTTGCCTTCGTTGATGGTCGAGTAGTCGCTGAAGCGCTGTGCCGTGTAGCACCCCACCAGAAAGATGTCGCGGGCAACATCCTTGTGCCGATTTTTCGAGAGGTCGAGCGCGGCGATGGCCCGGATCTCCGACTCCGTCAGGTAGATGTTCTCCACGTCGGCCGTCAGCACGCGGAACTTGCGGCTCTCGATCGCCCCGTTGTCGTGCAGGCCCTCCTCGCGGGCCGCGCGCATGATGATCTTCAGCTCCTTGACGTGGCGGCCGATCGTATTGACGGAGTAGTTCTTGGCGGTGAACCAGGCGACGAAGTCATCGTAGAACTTCAGGTCGATGTCGGTAAAGTCGAACTGCTTGCGTTTGGCCTTGCAGTACTCGTCGAACTGCACGACGAATCCCTTGTAGTTCTTGATGGTCGAGGGGCCGTATCGGAGTTTGTGGATGTTCAGCCGGGTGCCCTCCTCCATTTCGCGCGTGAAGCGGGCTATGTAGTCGCCGAGCGATTCGCGGGTGCGGACGCGACGGCCGGTGGTGAGGCTGCGCGGGTGGTGGAAGCTGTAGATGATCTTCTCCAGCCGCGTCTTCGTCATTGCGTGCTCGGGATCCTTGGCAATCTCTCCGAGGATGTGGCTGCGCAGTTCGGAGAGGTTCTTGGTTAGCTCGCGCCCCTGCTGCTCGGTGAAATCATCGGTAAAGGTGAAGCGGCTTTTGACCGTCTGCCGCTTGTTGTCCCAGGCGTCCGTCAACACCATATATTGGCTGTCGACGTAGAACTGGTTGCCGCGGCCAACCGTGAAGAGAACTTGGATTTTGACCAGTTTGTTTTTCTGGGTTGAGCGGATGCGATAGCAGAAGGATGCCATAGGTCAGTAGGTTTTATCTGCTGCAAATGTAATCATTTTTGTCATACATTTGTCATACATCGGCCGAATTTTCGAAAACTTCCAGACCTCGCAGTTGATGAAAAATATCTGTAATATGTTGATATATAGATAAAATAAAATTAAAATCGGTAAAATTCGATTCAAATTTATGGCGTCCGCTTCAGACCTCACTAAAACCGCGTTGCAATTATCTGCAACGCGGTTTTGTTTTTTGTTTGTACGGCATTTGTACGGCGACCGCTTTTTGAGTACTTATCTTGATGAATGTGATGCTACGGCTTTCGAGCACTAGATGAAAGCTTTATACCGATTCGATCCCTGTCCTGGGCAACAGAAGAGCCCTCAGACGAAAGTCTGACGGCTCTTCGCTTTTTTCCGGGCACAAACTGGGCACAGTTGGCAATTATCAATAAAATGTGTATTGATTTGGTATCTGCAACCCCACTTATAGTTCCCAAACAACTTCACACGCAAAGTATTCAGCAATAACGATTCTAATCACTATTTGCCCCATTTCATCTATTGCGATGAATCTATATCTATCATCCTGAACGTCAACCCAATCATTGATAAACATCTCGACATTTTGCTGTTCGCCATTCTCTGCAAGTCTGGTTATTTGTGTAACAAAAAGGCGTTGCATGTTACGAGATCCCACCTCGCCAAAATGTTGTTGAAAATGAACGGAGTCGAATACTTCCCGATCCTCTTGAGGAAGCAATGAGAGGGGACCACACCAGAAATGATCTGGCTTTCTACGACATGGTTGACTAAGTTCAAAAGCGGCATGTCCTCTAGCTAGCTTTAACAGTACATTGTTAATACGTTCAATTTCGGGAATAAATGCAATCTGACCATCTACTTCAATCTTCGAATTTTCAATTCGTTGGCGAAGTTTTGGCGAAGTCTGCATAATTCGGGCTACTGAAGGACGTTTTATTTTCTCTGGGTCAGTTGAACCGCAAAGAGCGCTCTCTATTAAACAGACAAAGTATTGTTCATCTTTAGAAAAATTTTGATTACAAGAATAACAGCATCCGACGACCGGTAAGTTATCGGGAAAAGGTTGTTCAAGAAGGCATTTAGATGGTACATGGTCACGTGTGTCAGCAAAGCCACCACAATAGATGCATCCATCAATTAATCGGTTATCTGCTAAATTATTTAGTTGTTCCATAGTGTTACAAATAGTCATATTAATTCTTTCCCCATAGATTCACCTCCTCAAATAAGTCATAAAATACACTGATGCCCTTGCTGTGTAATATAGTTGCGACTTGGTCTACGTATTCTCAATCTTCTCCTGCGAAAGACAGCGCAATATCAAATTTTGTTTCTCTTTTCATTTTAAAAATGGATTAGTCTTGTATGAAAGTAATATATAAAATTTACATTGCAAAATATGTGAAAAAGATTTTCTACCTTTGCCCCTGCGAACAATATGTTATAAAATTCTTTTACGTGGTAGCCAGCAAAGCAACCATATTAAAGGTATGCGCAGAGCCGTTGGGGTTTAGCGACCCGCGAACGGCACTTTGCTGAGCTTGTAAAAGGGTGATGTATTGTTCGCAGCTGCGCATATTTTTATATTTATGCGAACAATGCATCATGTCCGTACTCCGGTACAGACACGCCGCAAGGCCAGCCGCAGGCGGTTCCCGCCGTGCAACCTCTCGATTCGTTTCCATTTCCACCCGCCTGATTAGCAAATGATTGCTAACCAAACCTTTATTCTCTTTGTTGTGCAATTCTGCACGATAAGGACAGCCCCACTATTGTCAAATCCGTAATACTTAACAACATGGAAACGAATCAAAACCCTGTGCAAGAACAATCTGCACAACGCATAACCCCTGAAAGTACCCAAGCCGAACAACAGCCCGTACCCTCTCCGGAACAGCCGACGGGGCAACTTGCTCCAAAGCCAGAACCACAACCCGAACAACCAACGGAAAAACTCTACAATCCAGCTGAAGCCGCCCAAATTGTGAATTGCCTGACGGACGGCTATTTTGCCCCCGAATATATCCTGCTGTTCGGAAAATTGGTCGGCGGTACACGCCATAGCGACGCCATGGCCTATGACTTGCTGATGGTCGTGCGCGAAACTCCCGAATACGACTGAGAACCGGGATAAAAAATAGAGCGACCTAAAAAAATGCAAAGTAAAAGATAATCAGAATATTATGCATTTTCTTTCCGAGGCGCTTTATTGCAGAAACAACAAAATTAGGTAGTGATAAACGAGGTTACGGTTTCCAAATCGTTACCTCGTTTATTTTGCGTCATTATTCATATAATATTGGTTTTCAATTTATTGCATCTTTATTCATCTTGTTCTCAGACTCTGCTAAGATTATATTTGCACCCTTTAAAACAGCAGAGTTTATGCGCAGCACATTCAAGGTTCTGTTCTACCTTAAAAGGCAGAAAGGCAAGGATCAGCCGACCGTCCCGGTCATGGGACGTATTACCGTCAACGGAAGTATCGCCCAGTTCAGTGCGAAACTTTCCGTTCCGGAACATTTGTGGGAAGTAAGCGGCGGGCGAGCTAGAGGCAAGAGCGTCGAGGCCGACCGCATCAACCGTCATCTGGATAATATCCGTGCCCAGATCAACAAACACTATCAGTCCATCAGTGATCGGGATTCGTTCGTCTCGGCCGAGAAGGTCAAGAACGCTTACTTAGGTTTCGGGGATAAATACCGTATGCTGTTGGAAGCGTTTGAAAAATTTACCAGCGATTATCAAAAGCGCATCGGTATAGACCGTTGTTATGGAGCTTGGAAGCGATACCGGAATACTATTAACCATTTGCGTCTTTTCATGCAAAAGGAGTATCGCGTAAGCGATATGCCGTTAGCGGAGTTGGAACAATCTTTTATCGAACAGTTTCACGTCTATCTAAAAACTAACTGCGCTCTCAAGCCTACAACGGTCAGCGGGTATCTCAAATGCCTGAAATATGTCGTCAAGATCGCCTTTAACAATGGTTGGATGCCCCGCAATCCATTTGCATTATATAACTATACGGCTCCGAATCCGGAACGGAGCTTCCTGACCGAAGAGGAGCTGCATCGCATGATGACGACCCGCCTGCGTTACAAGCGGCAGGATTATAATCGGGATATGTTCCTCTTCTCGTGTTTTACGGGCATCTGCTATGCGGACATGTCTGCGCTGACCTACGATCAGCTGGAGCAGGATACGAACGGCGATTGGTGGATCAGCGGCAACCGCCAGAAAACCGAGACGAAATATGTCGTCAAGCTGTTGCCCTATCCTTTGTTCATTCTGGATAAGTATCGGGGCATGGCCGGCGACCGTTACCTTTTCAAAATGTCTACGCTCGACTCCATCGACGACAGCCTTAAAAACATAGCCCGCGAATGCGGCATAGACAAACAGCTCTCCTTTCACCTCGCGCGGCATACCTATGCCACGACGATCTGCCTTCAAAACGGAGTCTCTCTGGAGACCCTTTCCAAGATGTTGGGACATAAGCATATCACAACGACCCAAATCTATGCGAAAGTCACCCAGCCGATGATCGACCGTGAGATTTCGATGCTCAGAGAGAAACTGCAGGATAAGTTCGCCGTCGGAACATGCTGATAACCAATAAGGCATGCTGTAAATCATATCCAAATCGTCTCTAATATAAATATTGAGTATTCCATGGCCATCTTTGCGTACGACAAATACACTTCAATATGGAACGCACGGAGGAGATACTGGAAATCGTCAACGAGATTCGTGAGGATATCACATACATGAAGCGGCACCGTAATATGTTATGCGGGATGCCGGTTCTGGAGGTAGGCGAAGTCTGCGATTTATTGAAGATCAGTGAGCGTCAGTTGCGCCGTTACCGAACCGAAGGTCTGCTTACGGGCTTTAAGTTCGGGCGGCGCCTGATGTTCTCTTCCTCGGAGATCAACCGCTTTGTCGAGCGCGTAGAATTGGAGTTTCAACAAAAGAAACGTCTGAGAAAAGCGATCCGGGAGCTTTAGTCACTTTAAACCATACAACCATGTCAAACCACACAACCGAACCGACCTATTATTTGGTGGATACCAAATCCTTCGAGGAGCTGCTTCGCACGAACTTCAAGCTGTCGCAATCGACCTTGCTCTTCGAGTATCTGTGCAGCCAAAGCGACCGTCCGATGTTCCTTTCGGCACGCAAGGTTTGCGAGGCTCTGGGACTCGACCGCAATAAACTGGAGCAATACCGGCGTAAGCGCATTATCAAAGCCCGTGCTGTCAACGGACAGATGATGTACAGCGCTTACGATCTCATCGCTCTGACCGAATCGTTGTACCGCCGGAGGCTGCATCGCACGCTCTCGCGTTTGCCGTGTTTCGTCGTGCGCTAATACATCAGGCTCCGTTCCGTTTTTGGCTTCTTCCCGGTCCTCTTTTGCGAAGGGTTGTCTGTTGCAGCAGACGCCCTTTTGCTTTTGACATATACAGGAGCTATTCAAAATTATTTTCGAGGTCGCCGGCCCGGGGCAAGATAGTGTCAGGCGCTTACGCCCTTGTCGTAATTTTTCGCACGATCTCCACCCTTCGGGTCGTATCGCACGAAAAATTGCGCCTGCGAGCTGCACCTGCCACTGAAAATCCTGCCCCGAAGCCGGCGAACCACTATTCAAAAGTGGGTGTACCGGCGGTATGTCAAACCAAAACAGATTTCGAAGATGAAAACCACGAAATTCGAGATTGCGGTGGCGGGCTACGCCTACCGATTCAAAACCTACGCCCGTGACGGTGTGGAGGCATCCGTAAAGGTTAAATGCTTCCTCGGACAACCCGATGCGGAGTGTACGATCCTGACCCCTGCGTTTAACGACTACCTGCGGGAAATGAAATCCTGCCGCGGGCAGGTCGAAGGACGATGATGCAGTAGCTCCGATAACCAGTATAAAGGACAATAGCCATGAGTATGACTAAAGCGATCGACTTGCAAAAACATATCTGGGAAGGCTGGAGAGTGCAGGATTTCATCGACAGCCTGTCTCCGGGGGTCGAACGGATTATGACCGGAAGAAGCTGGCGCAAGCCCTTTACCTCGAAGCAGGAACTCGCCGCATGGTGTAAAGACAACCAGCCCTACTATAAGAAACACATTCCGGGTGTTGTCAGCTATTTCGCCCGGTTATATAACCTGAAATGAAGACGATCTATGGAACGAAACATTATTATCGAAGATATCTGCGCCGCGTGCCACTGCGGCGAACGGCGCGCCGAGGAATATCTGGTTGCGGAACTTCAGAACCTGCGGGAATTGCGGGATGCAGGTGCGCTGTGCTACGGCGATCTGGAAACGGCCTGCTCCGATCTGGGATTGGAGTATGACTATGCGGAATACTTTCTCGCGGCGATTGCCCGATAGCCGAGCGATGACTGCGATCTGCTACAATCGCTTCCGCATTGCGACCCGAAATTCGGACAACCAACGACGGATACTGCGCTGGTTGTTCCGGAACTTCATGATCTATGACTTCGACGTTTCGGACGCGACGGCCTGCGGACGCTTCATGGTGCCCGGACCTGCGTTTCCCCGAAATGCATTTCGGGAGCTGACGTTCTCGCTGCGCGGCGATCAGACGCTATATATCCGAATCATCTCCTACGACCTGTGGACGCTTTATCTGGAAGGCAATGTCTACAAGTACGGACGATGGCACCACATTACACTTTGATCCGACGGCCCCCGCAAAGGGGCCGTCTTCATTTAGAAACTGCAATCATGGCAAATATCTGTTCAAACCGAATCTATTGCGCGACAGCCGATGCGGCGACTTTTCTGCACGTCCTCGATTGGCTGTATGACAACTTTTCTGTAAATGATCTCGACGGCGATGAAGACGACGGTAGTTATTGGATGCACGGCGAGTTCTCTTCAAAATGGTGTTTTCCCGGGGAATCGTTCCGGCAGCTTACGGAAGAACTTTCTGCGGACAAGACACTCTATTTCCGGATCATATCATCCGAGTCGGGGAATCTTTATCTCGAAGGCAATGTTTATCGGGGCGGTTCCTGGGATCAATTCTAATCATCTAAATTATGGCATACGAATCATCCATTCCTTTCGCGGCTATCAAGGATTTCTGCGACGCCGAGATCAACGGCATCCCGGCCCTTTTCACCATGTGCCGCCTCGATTCCGAAACCCTCCCCACAGGATTTCACTCCTGCGAGGTCATGGGCGGACGGGGCAGCGATTTTCAGTGGCTCGTGCCGCTGGCTCTGGCAAACTTCACCGGAACGTTCGTCACCCGGCAGCCTCTGCTCCGGGAAGGACAGATATACGTCGAAATACGCCGGTACGGTGTCTACGACACGATAACTTTCGACGAATGGTCTGAAAACAACGACATTAAACCATCATCACTATGCGACGCAAATTCAAACTGAAGGTCAGCTATACCTTCAACGGCTATTTTATCCTGCGTGCGGCTTCCGGAAAGGAGGCCGCGCGTCTTGTTTTAGAACAGTGCGGAAACGTGCTGAATGACATTCAAACGACACTTGGCGAAGATGCCGAAATCGACTGGAATTTCGGCAAACATCCTGCTCTGACCGTCCGTGAAGTCAGTGCTCTCAGGGAATCTATTGACGGAGAAACACTCCCGAAAGTACGGATCTTTCATCCCGGGCAGCGGGTCTTCTGGCGTGATCCCGCAGGCAAAACGTCGGGCTGCTACACGGTCGGATCTGGTAATGACAATAAGGCGGAACCCTCGGAAGATGATATCATCCGTATCTATTCTTCGGCTTCCGAAGCCGAAGTCTATCCATGTGAACTACGCCCGATATTTCACAAACACTAAATTCTTACTCGTATGAAAATGAAACCCGAAGATTTCCGCCGTGCGCTGGAGATCATCACCTCGAACAACCGGATTACCGTATCGTTCAATACGCCGGTAAAGGATAACTACTCAAACATGCATCCGATTCTCATTCACGAGAGTAACGCTACAGTGCTGAAACAGCTCCAGCAGGAAGGTTATTCGCTCTCGATGACGAAGAAAGGCTTGCGGATAGATAAATACTAATAACTGAAATTATGACACGCTACAAATTCTCACAAGACCGGAAACACACGATCTGGACCAGAACCCATTTTACAATAGACGCTCCGACTCAGGCGGAAGCCATCGCAAAGGCGGCAACCCTTGTCGGGCAAGATGTCGAAGATGCCGAGGCCGAAGATGAACGGATCAACATCGAGGAGTCGGAGACGCTTTACGACTCGTTAGAAGATATTCCAGTCGAAGAAAACAGCGGCAACTCAACCATTGACATCCTTTTCGACGACGGGGACGACCTTGCCGACAACATGGCAGGCACAGTCTGGGACTACTGGTGGAAAGAGTCCGATGATGAAGTGCTGGAATCCATTACGGGCCTGCAACGGTCTGATTTCAACCCCGAGGACGGCGGACGGACTTTCGCCGCTGCTTGCGAGGAGTGGTGGAATAAGCACTCCGACCTTGAGAAAATCGAAATCTGGATGCAGCAGACCGCTGCGGCACAGCGATACTGTCCGCACTGCGGACGCCGCCTCTCCGTCTCCCATGTCGGGAACTATGCCTTTCAATGCAAGTACTGCGATGAGGATTTTTACAGCTCCGAGGTCCTCACTTCACCCTCGACACAACCATCGGGACTAACTGAATAATAACTTTTACACGATGAAACACAAAGGCTATCTCATTGAAACAACGCCGGCAGGCAACACGGACATCGACCATGTAAAGGATGTCTGCTGCACGGTCTGCCGCAACGGGAGCGAAGTAGGCCGCTTTACCGTCACGCAAAACGAACTGGGAGAATACGGCTCTCTCGACAAGGCCGTGACGGCTTATATGCAACGGGATTACCCCGACAACGCACGGCGGGAGGAAGCCCGTTACCGCAGGATACGGAAAACGGAAACGCGCCTGCAAAAACGCCAAAAAGCACTACTGACAGCTATTCTCCGGCGAAACGGCGACCGTGTTACCTCGTATCCCGTGCCCGACGAGGACGGAGGCGTCGAATATCCGGTTACGATGGCTGGCTCCGGGAAATACGGCAATCCGAAAATCAGCATTACCGACGTGTATCTGGATGAGTATGGCGAGCTATACGTCGACGGTATCGACGAATCGACGGGAGCCGCCGAACGTAATTATCCGGTCTGTCCGGAGCAGTACTCGTGGGCACTCGCTTTCCTCAGTGTCGCGCTCGGGTTCAGCAAACACGCTCCGCTGTCGGAGTTTTTCTCCCGACTGAAAGAACGGTTCCATTTTTAAGATTATCAAATAACTAAATAAAAAAACGACATGACAAACTTGCATCAATATTACAAGAACCACAAAGACGACATCAACTCGTCGATTATGGAACTCGCCTGTGATCTTGCCGCCGCCCGTCTGATGAACGAACACGGACAGCCTTTCGAGGCGTTCGTCGAACCGGACGACCCCGACGATCCGGAGAGCGGTACACATTATAAGGAGGAGTTTCAGGCTGAATTCGACCGCTACTACGACGAGCAGTACGACCGTATCGCCCGTCTGATGAAATTCGACCTTAACGCTGACGACGGTGTGGCACATGACAATGCAGCCGGTAGTTACGAGGAAACGGACGCACCCGATCCCGACCGCCTCGCCATCGCGGACGAGGTGTGCGAAGTCATCGACGTCGTCACCACACCGGATACCTATCCGGAACTGTTTCGCCGCCGTGTCAAAAGCCTGGTGAGCTCGGGCCTGCCACAGCCCGAGGCCGAAAAGTTCGTGGTTTCGACGGCCCTGCAGCTGGAACTCTTTTTCGACATCGGCCGGGGCGGCTTCGCCGTCGACGCCGAGGCGGTCGGCAATACACCGCTGTATAATCCCTACACGGGGAAAGCAATTATTGACGAAACCGAATAATAAAATATTGAATTATGACAACAACGATCAAGAAAGGCCAGAAAGTGTGGTGGGATGACCCCATTCACGAAAAAACCGGCGAGTACGACGTGCTCGCGGTAGACCATACCCGAAGCATGGTGCGGATTAGCAGCGGAGAAGAAACTTTCGAAACACCCCCGGAGCACCTGACGCTTACCTGCCCGATATCGGAAGAAGACAGGCAACAGGTCGACAAGCTGAAGGAGCATTATCGCACGCTGGGAAAACAGGGGCTGGAATTGATGCGGGATATCGTTTCCCGTTTCGATGATGAGGAGTTCTCTGTCGAAGGATATTCCGTACCGGTTTGCGATGAGGATCACGATCCCTGTTGCGTTTACGGGTTCTCGGTCAAAGACGGGGCGCTGTGTGCCTCGCTGGATTATGATAGCGGTAACACTCGTGAAGTTCCTGTCGACAGTTTGCGCATCGGAGAGATCTTCGATGCGTTTTGCGAATTGATCGAAAACCTGTAAAAACACGTCATGCAACAATTTCGAACCGACGAACATGAAAGAACTCTATATCAAGAATCTCTGCATCGAGATCACCCGGCGCTGCAACATGTGCTGTGCTCACTGCATGCGGGGAGATGCCGAGGCCGTGGATATTCCCCTGCGGCATATAACCAACCTGCTGCGGCATGTCAGGTATATCCACCATTTCAACATCACGGGCGGCGAGCCGTCGCTCAACGTCCGGGCCATCCGCCATATCCTCGAACGGGTACGCGCCTACGACATTACGGTCAACGACTTCTATATCGTAACCAACGGCTCTGTCGCATCCCGCTCGGAGGAATTCATAGAAGCCTGTACCGCGCTATACAAATACCAGCAGGAGAAGGAACAAGGCTCCGGTTCGGGCCACATGCTCGAAATGAGCGACGACCGTTTCCACGATCCGGCGGAACATGCTGCCACCCTCGCGGCGCTCTCCCCGTACCCCTTCTTCGGAGTCCGGGGACAGGCCAAGCATGTCTTCCTTTTCCGGGAAGGCCGTTGCAAGGAAGGATTCCCGAACCCCATCCATGAGATTTACTTCACGGAGGAGAACTATGTCTATGGAGACCTCTATCTCAATGCCGAAGGCATGATCCTCTCGAACGGGGATCTGAGCTATGCCCGCCAGCGGCAACATGCTCTGTGCTCCTGCGGGGAACTCATGCAGTATCTCCGCATGACCTTGAAAAAGCGTCAAAATGAGAGATTGTACGAATAAATCCACAAATCAAAAACTTATGTCAATCATATGCAGTATCTGCGGCGGCACCGATGTAAAGTGTGCCGCCGTTATCGACCCCAATACCAAACAGTTTCTCGACTTCGAATACGAAGCCTTTCTCGACGGGGAATGCAGTCGGTGCGGCAATGTCGCGCTGACCGATCCCGACGAGGTGAAAACCGACATGGACAAGCGATGGGCGGAATATGTGGCCCAGCATCACACCGCTCCCAACTACGCCCGTTGCGATATCGTCCGACACGGCGATTACGACGGATGCGAGGGCGCCTGTATCCGCATCGGAGGCCCGGAGAACGTGGTCGAGAAACACCGGATTGTCGCCGTATGCCGCGACCTCGAAGAACTCAAATCGCTTGCGGTGCCCGACCCGGTGCGGGAATTTACCGTCGTGGAGTGTCAACGGTTCGAGTTCCACGAGGTGCTGGAAAACAAGATCTACAACATCGACGTGGACGGCCAGACCGTCCCCGTTACGACGAAAGAGGTGCTGGACTTTTATCCGGCAGAATACGGCCTGAAGGAAACGGACATCGAGCGGTATGCTGCCGCTTACACGGCCCGTATCAAAGCGTACCGGGAGTGCGACCGGTGGCTCGATTCGGCTCTCGTCCGCCGGCTTCTCGACGAGGAGCACCTGATGAAGCCCCGCGAGAGCGACAGCTTCCGCCTGCGGCTTCATTTCGACTGGTTCGCCACGCTGCGGCGGGAGGATGAAAGGCTCTGCGCCCCTTTCAAGTATGCAGTAAAGGCTTATTGTCTGGATAACATTCAGACCTTCGAGCGCCGCTATACCGACCTCGAACAGGCCCTATTGCACTGCCTGAACGGGTTCAACGAAAACGCGAACGTTCCCGACCGCTACACATCCGTCGAAGAGTATCTGTCAAAACATTCCTGACCATGAACTATACAAGTATGCAGATGCAGGATACCCTCCGCCGTCTGGAGGCAACCCTGCCCGAAGCCACCCCCGAGCAGCGCAGGCTGCTCGATGAACTGAACGCCCAGATCGAAGAGAACGGCCGCTACTATGTGGTCGAGTCCCTGACCGTCGAACAGATGCGCGAGCACGGCTACGACCTAACGGAAGAAGACGGCGGCCTGATAGAGAAGATCGCCGAAAAGATCGAGGTAAATGCCTACATGCTATGGACAGACATCGAGATCTGGGCCGCGACCTACAATGTCAAACGAAATGACGATTCCTAAAAGCCGTGTAATATTCAACCCATCCAAGAGAATCGACAGAATAATAACTTTTCCATAAAATTGAAGATACAATGAAAACCTTTGGAAAAATAACAAAGCGCTATGCGCTGACGAACAGCTACTACAAACACCGGCAAACAGGATGGCCCGACACGCTGGCAGAGATTTACGACTACCTGCAGCAGCACGGTGAACTACCGTTCCGCTATGAGGGCGATAACTGGTCATACGACGCAATGTGCGAGCGGCAGAAGCGCCCGGGCGTATACATGTCGCAATACCTGACGCCGGATCGTACGGCGCGGCAGATGGCTGCATTGGCTGTGCGGTATTTCGACAATGACAGTCGTATCGTCGATGCCTGCTGCGGCACGGGGCAGCTTACGCGCGCCCTGATCCTTGAAGGCGTGCACCCGTCTGCGATTCTCGGCTTCGATGCCGATGCGGAGCTGGTCGATCTTTACGAACGCCTCTATCCCGAAGCTGCTGCGCTGCGGATGCAGTTTCATGAGATAGACTTCCGCTGTGAGAACGTCATCGCCAACCCGCCGTTCGAGATCGGGGCGTGTACGGCCTTCCTGCAATGGCTTTCCCGCACGCAGCGCTCGGGCGACCGATCCGTGCTGCTCCTGCCGTACAGTTTTATTGACAAGCAGCGTCCCAAATCCATACAAGAGACAATGCGACATTTTATCATCCATTACCGGACACCTATGCAGGAGCCGTTCGCACGTACGAACTGCCGTGCGGAGATCGTCATTCTGGAACGAGCATAGCTTGTTCCGATGCAGGGCTGTCTCACAATCCAAAATAATCCGCCGACGAACCCGAACGGGAGGTTTGCGGATTATTTTGTGCGCCTGCGGGATATCCCCACGGTAACGTATCGCAGCGCCGTATGCCCGGCCACGTTGCTATTCCGGGATTTTTTCCGTAGTTTTACAAAGTATTTAGCATCGTCCGCTTTATGAACGTCACTCCGACGACAAACCTGCGCTGCGTCGTGGAGCGCATCACCTACCAGAACCCCGAGAACGGCTACTCGGTGCTGAAGGTCCGGGTGAAGGGCTACAGCGACCTCGTTACACTCGTGGGCAGCCTGCTGGAAGTTCCCGTGGGCAGCGTCCTTTTATGCCGTGGCGAATGGAAGGTGGACAAACGCTATGGCAGCCAGTTCGTCGCCGCGACATGGGAGGAGACGATGCCCGCCACGGTGTACGGCATCGAGAAATACCTCGGCAGCGGACTGGTCAAGGGCATCGGCCCGCGGTTCGCCCGGGCCATCGTCCAGCGGTTCGGAACGGAGACCATCGACATCATCGAGACCGATATAGAACGGCTCTACGAAGTTCCCAACATCGGACGCAAGCGCGTGGCGAAGATCCGCGAGAGCTGGGAGAAACAGAAAGACATCAAGAACGTCATGCTCTTTTTGCAGGGCTACGGCGTGAGTACGGCCTATGCGGCCAAAATCTACCGGGAATACGGCAAGGAGAGCATCGAGAAGGTGCGGGAAAACCCCTATCGCCTTGCCGACGACATCTGGGGCATCGGCTTCAAGACCGCCGACGGCATCGCCGGGAAAATGGGCTATGAGAAGGAAGATCCGCGGCGGTGCCGGAGCGGCATCCTCTATACACTGGGACAACTCTCGGACGAAGGGCACGTCTATGCCGAAGAGGAGCAGTTGGTGAAGACCGCCGGAGAACTTCTCGAAGCCGGTGAAGCTCCTATCCGGGAGGTTCTGACGCAGATGATTCAGGCCGAAGATTTGATTCTCGACGGAAAGGCGATCTACCTTCCGCCATTCTACCATGCCGAATGCGGCACGGCACGACGTCTGCGGGATTTGGCAGTGCCCGCAGGCCGTTCGCTGTTCGACACTCCGTTCGACCCGTCGACGCTCACCGCCGAGACCGGCATCGCATACGACGAAGTACAGGTCACAGCTATCCGGCAGGCCGTAACATCCAAAGTAATGGTGCTGACGGGCGGCCCCGGTACGGGTAAGACGACCACGACGCAGGGAATTATCGCCGCCTTGCAGAAAGCCGGGCTGCGCGTCCTGCTGGCAGCGCCTACGGGCCGTGCCGCCAAGCGTATGAGCGAGGCGACAGGCATGGAGGCCAAGACCATCCACCGGCTGCTGGAATACAACCCGCAGGACGGCTACAAGCGCAATGACGAGAATCCGCTCGAGGGTGATGCGCTGATCGTGGACGAATGCTCGATGATCGACATCCTTTTGATGAACAACCTGCTGAAAGCCGTACCGGCCGGCATGCGGGTAGTGCTCGTGGGCGACATCGACCAGCTGCCGAGCGTCGGGGCGGGAAACGTCCTGCGCGACATCATCGACTCGGGACGCATTCCCGTGGTTCGGTTGACCCGCATCTTCCGGCAGGCGCAGAAGAGCCGTATCGTGATGAGCGCCCACGCCATCAATCGGGGAAAATTCCCCGATACGAGCAACGGCCGCGATACCGACTTTTTCTTTATGAAGGAGGACGATCCCGAACGGGCCGCCGAAACCGTCGTCCGGCTGGTGAAGGAGCGCCTGCCGCGTGCTTACAGGGAGAGACCGGAGCGGATTCAGGTGCTTACGCCGATGCAGCGGGGTGTCGTAGGGGCTGCGAATCTGAACCTCGCCCTGCAGGAGGCCCTGAACCCTTCGGGTCCGAGCCTCAGCCGCGGAGGCTACACCTACCGGCAGGGCGACCGTGTGATGCAAATACGCAATAACTACGACAAGGATGTCTTCAACGGCGATTCGGGTTACATTCGGGAAGTAGATACGGAAGACAGGACACTGACAGTCGATTTCGACGGCAAGACGGTTGAATACGATGTAACGGAACTCGATGAACTGACGCTGGCCTATGCCACGACAATCCACAAGGCGCAGGGGTCGGAATACCCGATCGTGGTTATGCCGCTGCTGATGACCCACTTCGTAATGCTCCAGCGCAATCTCATTTATACGGGCATTACGCGCGCAAAAAAGATATGCGTTCTGATCGGTGCTACGAAAGCTCTGGCCTATGCCATCCGCAATATGGCTGTGCTGAAACGAAACACCATGTTGAAAGAACGGATCGCCGGCGACTTGCGGTAACGGTACTGATCGAAGCCTTTCATGCACATCCGTTTCTCGGGTACTCGTTTGTAGACAACAAATAATAAATATCCCCTGTCGGTTGCCCCGGGAAAGATAAGCCCGGGACGGTCCGCTTTGCGTCCCTCTCCGGCTCCGGGCCGGAAAAATCATCCTCGCCTGCGCTGCGGTATTTTTCCTTCCCTGCACCTGCGCCTCGGGCTTATGAACCTTCCCGAGGCAACCGATCCATTCGGGATAAAAAGCCTCATAACATATTATTTATTGCCTGTGCAATCCAAATAAGATAAAGATTGTGCGGGCGTCAAAGACGTGAGACACACGGTAAAAACTGTTCGATGTTATGCAGACTATGAAATCAGATTCGAAATCGAAGAAGAGCGGCAAAGGTGCAGCTGCGGCAGCAATCGCTCCGGTCGCTGTTACTCCGGAAATGCAGGGACAGAGCCCCGCTGAAACTGCCGCAACGCAGGATTCGGGTGCCGAGGTACAGGCTTCGGCTGCCCCAACGGCGGCAGCGAGACAAGAGGGGCCGCTTGTTCAGCTTCTGGACCTGAACAAGATCGTCAACAGCGACTATAACCCGCGTAAGGATTTTCGTGAGGAGACGTTGCTGGAACTCTCCGAGAGCATCCGGCAGTCGGGCGTGCTGCAACCGATCTGCGTGCGCCCCAAGGACGAGGGCTTCGAGATCGTTTACGGCGAGCGTCGCTACTGGGCGGCTGCGCTGGCGGGACTGAAATACATTCCGGCTCTTGTCCGGGACCTCACGGACGCCGAGGCCGAGGATGCAGCCATCACGGAGAACCTGCAGCGCGAGGACGTGAAACCCCGCGAGGAAGCCGCGGCCTATAACAAGGCCATCCAGTCCGGACGCCATACCATCGAGTCGCTGGTGGGTAAGTTCGGCAAGTCGGAAGCCTACATCCGCTCGCGGTTGAAACTGTGCGGGCTGATCGACGCTCTGGCCGAGATGCTCGACAAGGAGGATATTTCGGTAGGCGTCGCCACCGAGATCGCCAAATACCCCGCGGAGATCCAGCAGGAGGTCTACAACGATCATTTCGCCGAGGGGTGTTACAATTCGTGGAAGACGGCGCGGATCAAGGACATCGCCCGACGGCTCTACGAGCGTTACATGACCAAGCTGGAAAGCTACAACTTCGATAAGGCAGAGTGCCTCGCGTGCCAGCACAATACGGCCAATCAGGTACTGTTCCGGGACGAATGTTCGGGCGGCTGCGCCGGATGTCAGAACCGGGAATGTATGATCCGCAAGAACGAGGAGTTCCTCGTGCGGAAAGCGCTGAAGCTGCTGAAGGACGATCCCCGTACGACGCTCGCCACAGCCGGGGATACGCCCGTGGCGGTCCTTGAAGCCCTTGAAAAGGAGGGCTATCACGTCGAGGAGCTGAAACACTATCTGAGCTATTACGATAAGGCTCCTCAAATGCCCGAGGAGCCGCAGGCCGACGAGTATGAATCGGAGGAGGATTTTGTCGAAGCGCAGCAGGAATATGAGGTCGAACTGGCCGAGTTCGCCGAGGAGACGCAACAGCTGGAGTTCGACGTTTCGGAAGGCCGGGGCCGCAAATATGCCGTTATCCGCAGCCTCGACATCGAGTTCCGTTACGAGGCGATCGACGATGAAGAGCAGGAAGTGACGGTGGACGACGGGCAGGGCGGACATACGGTACACGTAACGGTCGTGCCGCCCTCGCCGCTGGAGGCGCTCAAACAGCAGGACCGACGTAACCGGCAGATCTGTTACGAGCATATCACGGTCGATCTGAAACATGCTTTCCGCGATGTGAAGGTTTCGAACAAGCCGCTGCAGAAAGAGGAACAGCAGATGTTCTATTATGCCGTGATGCAGCGTGTGGGCAGTGATACGCGGCTCCGGCAGTGCGGCATCAGACCTAAAGAAGGCACATGGCTGACCGATCAGGAGCAGTTGGCCGCCGCAGGACGCATCACGGCCAAGCAGCAGGCGGCGCTGATACGGCAGTTCCTGATGAACTTTTTCCAGAGCAGCGCTCCGGACTACAACTGTACGGACGATACGGTTGCCACGAAGCTCCTGTGCCGATTTGCAGACCTGAACTTCGCGGAGCAGAGCCAGAGCGTGCAGCAGGAGTACCTGAAGACCTACGAGAAGCGCAAGGCGCGCCTGCAGGAGCAGATCGACGCCTTGCAGGCGAAGGCCGAGGCCGAGGAGATGGCGGTCTCGATGCAGGAGGCTCCGGACTTCGAACCCGAAGAGCTTCCCGACCTGCTGCCGGACGAGACGCCCGATGCAGCGCCGCAGCCGTTGATTATTCCGATAGACCCGGAGATTGAACCTGATACCCGGATGCCCGAAGAGATGAAAGCGGCGGCATAACTACAACGCAAGCCTAATGTCCAACCGACGGAGCAGGTCATGCCTGCCCCGTCTTTTCATTATTACGACTATGGGAAATAATGATTCGGAACTTTTGCAACAGAATTCCATCCCGGAAAAACCAATGAAAGGGATGCCTGCCGATCCGTGGCGTTGTGAAGAGTGCGGTTCGCTCGAAGTGTCTTATCAGACATGGGTAGACAGCAATACGGACCAGATTATACCAGCCGTCCCCGATCGGGAGGACCTATGGTGTAACGAGTGCTCGGAGCATACCTGGCAGGTACGCGAGAGCGAATTGATATCCGATACGGTCGAGCCGTGGTGGGAGCATGGTACGACAGAAGAGGATCGGGCGATTATCACCGGTCTGAATCCGGAGAATTTCAGTTCGAAAAATGACTACAAGACTTTCCACAACGCCTGCGACATGTGGTGGCGCGGCAAGACGAACGACGAGAAGATCCGCATCTGGCGGCAAGCGACCCGTTCAGAAGAATAATTCATTCGTTAAAGTCCTACGACTATGAATCAAACGATTATCGACACGATCGCTCCGCGGCTGACGGAGCTCGTGATAAAGAAAATAGAGACCCTTACGGGCGACTGGCAGAAGCCGTGGATCGCCGACATGACGCACGGCCTTCCGCGCAACCTGCGCGGCACGCCTTACCGCGCGGGCAACGTACTTATACTGTTGTTCCTCTCGGAGATCATGGGCTACCGTACGCCCGTCTTTATGACCTTCCGGCAGGCCAAAGAAGAGGGGCTGACTATCCGCAAGGGCTCGGATGCCTTTCCGGTCTATTTCTGGAAGATGTACGTCCGCCATAAAGAGACCCGGAAGAAAATCGAGTTGGCGGAATACTACCGCTTGCCGAAGGAGCAGCAGAAACACTACGACCTGATTCCCGTCATGCGCTACTACCCGGTCTTCAACCTCGACCAGACGGACATGCAGGAGCGGCAGCCGGAACGCTATGCGCAGCTTACGACATCGACCGAACCGAAGGATTATTCGGACGGTCTGGCATGCGGCCCTATGGACCGGATGCTGGAGCGACAGTCGTGGCTTTGCCCCATTCGGCTCGAGTACGGAGATCGGGCGTTCTACTCCCCGTCGCTCGACCGGATCACCTGCCCGCTGAAGGAGCAGTTCCCTTCCGGTGCGGAATTTTACGGAACGCTTCTGCACGAAATGAGCCATTCGAGTGGTACACAGGAGCGCCTCGGCCGGAAGTTCGGCTCTCAGCGGGGTGATGCGGATTATGCCCGCGAAGAGCTGGTCGCCGAACTTTCGGCTGCCTTATGCGGTGCGCTGCTGGGCTTTGCCACGACGCCCCGCGAGGAGAATGCCGCCTACCTGAAAGGCTGGCTGGAGGAGCTGCAGAAAGAGCCGACCTACCTGTTCGATATCCTCACGGACGTGAACCGGGCCGTACGGCTGATCTCCGAGAGGCTGGAAGATGCAGAGCCTGTGATCGAGGAAGAAACACCCGCCGAGGCGGCCTGATATACAACCATTGTCAAACCGTGCCCTGCGACCGAGAGGTTGCAGGGCGCTTTTGTTTTATCCGATTATGATACAGATTAAAAGTAAGCCTTATAGTGTGGCGACGTTGCAGCCGCTGAACGCTGCATACGACGCCGAACACCACCTGACACAAGCGGACGCAGACCGCGTAAACGCCCTTGTGATGCACATCGGGAACACCCGCTCTGCGCAAGTTCCGAAAGCCGGGGATCGGATCCTCTATACATCCCGTGCCGGAGATTATTCGGAAGATGCCCGCATCGACCGCGTGAATGATGACGGCACACTGGCGGTGCATGTCGTGTCGTTCATTCCGTTCGTCGCCCCGACGGATGACGGCGTGTGGTGCGTGGCCGGCGGAGGGCCGCTCGTCGATATAGCACCCTCAGAGACCCGCTATGCCGGAACGGCGCATGTGGAGTTCCGAATCTGGGGCCATGACGGGCCTTGCGGGAACGGCGCCGTCCGCTTCGAAGCATGTGTGAGCGTATGGGAATACAAAGAGGCGAATCCGCTCTACGGGGATTTCACGACGAAGCATTGGCGCAAGCTCGACCTGTACCGATTCCCGGAGCGAACGGATGGCGACCTCTACCGCGGCGCGTGTATCTCGTTCGGCTCGGACGAGGAACTGGAGCAGTTCGTGGCGGACTATGAGGGCAAGCTCTTCCGGGCGCCGGTGCCGAACCGGATTATTCTCTGGTGCTACCGGGACGAACAGAAGGCCGTAACGCAGGCGGAGTGGGATACGCTCGATGCTCCCGTTTCGCAGCGGCACATCTACAACGCTCCGCAGCCGGTAAAGCTCGTCAAAGATCACGAGCGACACACGACCATCTGCTACTATGTCCGTCCGGACTTTTCCCATAAGTAACCAACATCTTAATTATCTATTTCTATGAGTCACATGATTGTAAAACGCATTACGATAACACCCGATCAGCGGGTGATGGTATGCATGGCGGCGAACAACATCCGTCCGCTCAATTTCCGCTACAACGAGATCGAAGAGCTGACTCAAATGCTCCGCACAAAGGGCCGTCCGACACTCGAACTGGAGTTCTTGTCGCTCTTCTTTTACAGAACATGGCAGGGCCATAATCGCTACTCGCGGGCTGTCGCCTATATGCTGCTCACCGACCATCTGGACAGCTACGAGGCATGGGAGCGCTGCCGTGAGGACAAAGCCTACGAGCATACGTTGCTGCTGCGCATGCGCGGCTTCCTGCATTACCGGCCTGTCCCGTGCCGCTGCCACCTCGAATATCAAAGATGCCCCGTGCGGCGTATTTCCGCCGGACTTATCTGTTTATCGTGGCAGAAGCGGCGCATCTTCCGGAGTGTTCTCGAAGCACAGGCAGCGCTGGTCATCAAGGGATGGAATCCCGACAATTTCCGTATCGTCGAAGAAGAAACGAATAACCCTAAATCCGGAATCCGATGAAAACCTATCGTATCAACAAAAACGCCGAGCGTCTCGCTCAGGGAACGGGCTTTGCCCCCGAATTAGTCTATAATATCTCGCTGGTCCGGTTTCAGGGCCGCAACGGCCGCTGTATCGCGGCATGGACCCCGGGGATGAAGCGTCCCCGGTATGTTTACAGGGCCCACACACCGGAGGAATACGACAAGGCTATGGAGCGTATCCGGCAGGAGGCCGAGCGCTTCCGCCGCCATGACGAGGCGCAGGAAAAGGCTGCTGAGGCGTTCCGCGAATCGCTCCGTGTCGGCGAGATCCTCTACTCGTCGTGGGGCTGGGAGCAGACCAATATCGACTTCTATCAGGTCATAGCGATCCGCGGCAGCGCGGTAGACCTGCGGCAGCTCGACCAGCGAACTACCGAAGACGGCTATATGTGCGGAACGACCGTCCCGCTGCCCGATGTTTTCAAGGGCAAGACCCATACGCACCGTCTGTCGAAAAATTACATCCGCATCGACTCCTGCCGCACCGCATGGAAATGGGATGGGCAGCCCCTGCGGTGCAGTTGGTACGGATAACATTACATTAAAATTGACAATGATATGAATGCTATTGAACACATTGTTTCGCGTTACCGGCTGTATCAAGCACGATGCGAGAAACGCAGACAGGAAATCGACCGGGAGATCGAACAGCTCACCAAGGAGCGTGCGAGTATAAGGCCGATCCATTGGACGGAAGGACTGCTGCGTCCCGTCCTGCAAGAAATCGCGCGGCAAACTCCATTTATTGGCTTTACGCTCTGAAACAATTATATCTATTATGGATACAAAACTAACCAATCAATCGATCGGGCCGATTTCGGCCCGACTCTGGGACTTCGTCGAGGCGAACGTCCCGAACTATCACGAGCGTGACGATGTGATGCGTCAGGCAGAACTCCAGTTTTTCATCGACGGTCACGAATCTCCGGTACAAGGTATCACCCGTGAAGAGGCGCTTGCCGAGCGGGACGGGATTCTTCTCCGGTTATACTATGAGGCCATCGACCATTTCACCGGCAAGCTGTCGGTCTCGATCACTGGGAAAGACGACCTGCACAGTTACGCCGAAGCCCTTGTGGACATTGCCTACGAAGCCGGGACGCGGGGGTTTCGTCCGACCGGCAATTCCCGTGATACGATCAGCATGATCATCGTCTGGGCGGGCGAGTTTACCCGCCAAAATCAGGATACGGACTGGGGCGAGAAAGAGTACCTCGACGAAATCTACGATTTCACGCAGCGGAAACTCAACGTCCATCCCAACGAAGACGACCCTGACCGGAAGTGCGACATCGCCTTTTTGGATCGCGCCACGCTGCATCGCTACGGCTATTCGACGGACGGCCTTTCGGACGAAGGGCTGCTCCGGTTGGCTGGCCTTATGGGCGACAGTTACTGCAATAGCCAGCAATTCAGTCACGACCTGCACACCGCCTGTCGGGAGTTCGGGCTGGAACAAACCTCTTAATACGACACGATATGGTACAGCAACTATTAGACGACCTGCGGGGATATTTCGAAGCCAAATCCCCGCTGACAAAACAGGAGCAGGAACTGCTGAACCGGCTGAATGAAGGATATTTCCCCATTACATCCATTCACAGGAATGACCTTGCTGCTAAAGGTTTCGATGTGCGCGGCATTACAGACGGCGATATGAAACGATTGGCCGGCAGGATGGCTTCCGATTACTGTAATCAACTATTCTGGAGTAGTCTGGAGATCCTTGCCGAGGACGGAATGCAGTTTCCTCGGTTGCCCGCGTGTCCGCAATGTAGCAGTCCGAATGTGGAAGTGAACGCTGAGCGTGGCACTTATCATTGCGCACAATGCGATCGCACATGGTACGAAGACCTATATGTATTGGTCGAGTTTCCGGACGACGCGACATATTTCGAAGAAAACGACATCGGATATCCCAGCTTCGGGAGCGAGGACAACGGCGCCCGCTACGTGCCGGAATACGACTATATCCAGCAATTCAAGCAAGACCCGCCGGCCAACGCCTACTTCAAACCTATGCAGTGGCCTGAATCGCAGCCATACCTGTTCCCCGACGAACCGAACGAATCGACCGACGCGCTCTGCGAGCCTATCAACGACGAGAAGGGCCGGGCCGACTTCGGTGAGCAGGCAGTATGGGTTCCTCGATGCAACCATAAATCCTAACGTATGAAAACACAACGACTGACAACGTATTTCTTCGGCTACAAGATCGAGATAACACTTCGTTTTCCGAACGGATGCGACAAACGATGCAATGCCGTTCCGTTCTCCATTTCGGACGATTTCTCGGAACGGAACGAGTGCGGTTCCCGAAGCGGCGAGTTCGAGAATCTGCCGGACGATGAGCAGAACACTGCTGATGAAGGTTTTGCACTCTCCGGCAGCTGGCGCATCGTGGAGATCGACTACGAGAAGATCCACCGGGTGCTGACATGGGACTACAATTTCGCACCTGACGAGGCCCTTACCGAAGAGCTGTTTATCCGTCACTTCGGCGGCGTGATGGGGCGCCACTACTACGGAAAGTGGGCGCACGTCTACGACCACGACCTGCGGCGGATGCTGGCCTACTTCGGAAACGACCTCTGCGAGGGTCAGCGTTTCTGCGATATGATCACCGAGCAGGTTTGCAAATACGAACAACGTCAAAAACAGGAGAATCGATGATGCTGCCATCCAACGATTCTGCTTGAAAATCTACCTTGTTTTAAGTATTAATACCTCGTAAAGCTATCTATATCTTGTCGGCTTCCGTTAAGGACGGAACGCCGTTACTGGAATATATTCATAAACAACAGTTAAAACATCAGCAATAATGAAAATCATGTGTCAGGAGCACTACAACGAGGTAGTGCAGTACGCCGAAAGCATCGGCGATAGGACGTTTCAGGAGTGTCTTGAAAAGCTCCGGCGATGGGAGAAGCATCCCTCGCACCCGTGTGAAATCGAATTGTACCGCGATTTTGCGCCCTATTCGTTCCTCTTCAAGCAGCGCTATCCGGACGGACGTATCGGTGTCGTCGGCGGGCTGGTCTATCACGGCCGGCCCGACCGCTCGCACTGTTTTATCCACGAGCCGTTTCACGGCTGGATGACCCACACCTGAAAAATCGCACAACGGAATATGTGAACTCGCACTTTTCCTTTACCGACAAGGTGGATATCGGCTCTGTCCGGTATGCCGGAACAGATACTTTCCGCGGTGGGTACAGGAATTGCATATCTCGTGAAAAAAACGTATATTTGTAAAGAGAAAACAAGATTCGACGTATGACGATATTCGATGATTATAAAGATAATAAGGGCTGCAATTCGGTCTCTGCGACACTGCTCTGGGAATACGACCTCGAGCAGTTCGACTGGCAGCGTTCGCGCAAGATCGTCGTGCAGCGCATCATCGAACGGGGATGGCTGAAAGATTACTTTGCCGCTTTCGACCTGTACGGCGGTATCGAAGGATTCCGCGAGATCATCAAGGAGGTACCTTCGCTCTCGGCGCGGGACATGAATTTTGTTTGTACGGTGTTTAACCTGAAAAAGGAGGAGTTGAGATGCTATACACGCAAACTGTCGCGCCTCGAACACTTGGGCTGCTGAAAAGGCTGGAAGCGAAACCCCTCGCTGGCTGTTCATTGAAAAAAGATGTTGTAAAATAATGAAGCCCGCCAATCACGATGCTCTATCCATGAGCCGTTTCACGGCTGGATGACCCACACCTGAAACGTCGAATTACGAATTGTCGATCCCGGCCGGACACAATAAATCCGGCCGGGATTTATTTTACATATAGATATTGGCGGTCATGCAGTTCTCGGAACCTATTTCGAGGGTGCCATCTTTTGCCGGCACTTCAAATAGTTCTGCCGGAACACATCGGCTAATCGGAAAAATTCACCGAAACATATTGCTGCCGGTATGAATTTCGTTATATTTGCAAAAGACCAAAACAGTTTGATTTATGACAACGGTACACATAGAGGACAGTACGCCTGAAGGGCGTTTTCTGCTCGACCTGATTCGGAACCACAAGAGCGTGACCATCGAGCCGAAAGAGTCGGAGGCGTGGGCGCAAGCCGTTGCCGCCGGGGCTGTGCCGCTGGATGATTTCAACGCAAGATTCGAGCATGAAATTCGGGAAACCTACAAACAGTAATGCGCGAGATCATCGTTTCCGCCACGGTATTGGATAAGTTGTCCGATCTTGTGGGCTATCTCAAAAATGATATCAGGCTTTCGGAAGATGCCGCGCAGGCATATCGTAAGCGGTTCATTGCCTATATTCAAACATTCGGCGTCGAAGTCGATCATCCCCTGTGCCGTTTTAGGCGATGGTGCAAACTGGGCTATCGCTGCGCCGTATTCGAGAAACACTGGGTGCTGGCCTATGAAGTTACCGACGAGGGTGTGATCGTACAGGATATGTCCCACACAGCCATGCTCGACGACATTGCGGATTGATTCGTTCGGCGACGGCCTGCCGGGTCGCTCCGTCCTGTCAGAATCTCCGTGATCTTTGCCTGTCTCATCACGACCGTATCGACGTCCCTGCCTGCGGCATTTCATGGCAGCTCCGACATATTAAAGACGATTTGCGAAAGAGCACGAACGACTATCATCGTGATAATCGTTCGTGTTCTTCGTTTCCGATAGTTCCCTGCTCCTGATTTCTGTATTCCGATGCCGATGCAATCCTGTCCGGACGGATGTGTCGTTGTCGCCGGCATGGTCCTGAAGTTGCATATCTCGTGAAAAAAGCGTATATCTATAAGGATAAATAAGATTCGGCGCATGACGATATTCGATGATTATAAAGATAATAAGGGCCGCCACAGGGGCTCTGCGACGCTGCCCGGGGCATGCGACCCCGGGCAGTCCGACTGGCGGCGTTCGCGCACCTGCTTATTAACCTAATACCGAGAACAATGAAAAACACATGTCAACCTCCCGTAAGGATTCCCCGATTTTCGGGCTATCTGAGAACTGCCGATATCCCCGAAGCGTGCAAGGCGGACCTGAGCCAGACCGCCAGAGAGCAGTGCCAGAGTTGCACGGCATGGACGCAATATACCGCCTCCATCGACGGAGCGCTGGGCCTTGCCGCGCAGATCGTCAGCAACACCGTCAAGGATAAGTCCGCAGCCCGCAAGATCATTTTCAGCATCGGGAGTGCATATAACGCCGTCGCGGAAGTTAACGAGCGGTTCCTGATCGCCATAGAGGACATCAACGCCGGTCTCCCTTACGCCCCCATGCCGCATCCCGATCCGCTACCTCCGTTCCCCGTGCCTACGGGCGGCGACAACGTGAAAGATGCCCTTGAAGAGGCGTGGCGGATGATAGAGCCGTGGCTGGAGAAGTCCATATCGGCGCAGCCCGAAGACTCTCCGTGGATAAAAGTCCTGCGAGGCATTACCGTGGCCTTGGCCAATATGATCGCAGACTTCGAGGAGCTGTTCAAGAAGCTATAAGCACGGCTTATATAGCCGTAATTCCGAAGCGGACCAAGGCCCGAAAGATTCATATCTTTCGGGCCTTTTTCATTTTCTATCCGATAATCCATGTATCCGCTTCTGCCAGAGGGCAGATGGGTCTTAATTCAGAGATCCGAAACTCATTACCGAACTTCGGATATCATTCATCACGCAAGAGAAGCGGGCAACACCTTTGAGAGCTGCAATAATAGCGTATTGCCCACCACGTCGGCGAAATTATGCATCGGTCTTTTTCCTGCTTTCGCTCCTGTTTGCATTGAGCTTATCCAACACTTGGCGCGTCGCCTTACGATTGATCGTCAGTTGCAGGTCGCAATGCGGGCAGGTAATCGAACGGCCTGTGAGCAGTTCTTCGAGCGAGAGGGGAATGTAGCCGCCGCATTGCGGACAAGACATGCCGGAAGTTTTTGCGGTATCCATAAAATTGGCTGGTATTGATTATCGTGGTTTCAGATTGAAGTGAAGGGCATCTTCTGTTTGCAGTCGGATATTCGCTGCGAACTGTGCCGGACGTTTTATTTTACGGGATCGTTCTCGGACGTGATGCGTATTATTTTCACCACGCTGTATACGCCCGTATAGTCGGCGGCGAATCCGTCGTCAGCTTTGCCCATGTCGACGACCTCCAGTTCCGCATATACCGGCCTCCCGTTTTTCGTACCCCGGGTCACTTCGTCGTACTTCTCTGTAAGCGTCCCTGTTTCATCTGCAACCCAGTAATCGGCGGAATCCCCTTCCGGCATGAAAGAGCGCACTTCATGGCCGATAATCAGCGTTCCTTTCACGATGAAGGATTGCTTCGCGGGAGTAATGACGGAAGCCGGGATGATCTTTTGGGTTTCCGTTTCGTTTGCCTTGCGATACCTCAGAACGAGATTCCCCCGGCTGAGGATCAGACTGTCCCGTGTCAGTTTTTCGATAGTCAGCGTATCGGTGAAAGAGAGGGTCCGGCCGTTTCCGATGCTCTGTCCCGTCAGGATCAATGTATTTCCGCTCTTTTTCCATGTTTCATACCGCAGGGTCGCCATATTGACGGAAGAGGCTTTCCCTCCCGCTTCCAGAGCCATGCCTTGCAGCATATGATCCATCCCCGGCACCGGTTCCACCCACCGGCCCTCGATATTCGTTCCCTGGCAGGCCGTCAGCATTACGGCCGTTACGATTCCGAGCGTAGCGTTTAATAATGATCTTGTTGTCATATTCGAAAAAATTAAAAGCTATGTATTCGTATTATTGCATTTCAAAAACAAATATACGAAAAGTCGGGAGCCGAAGCAAGCGTAAGTTCGATTATGCCCAGACGAAGTGCCCAAGGCGCAGCCAGAGACAGCAAAAAAGGAGCGTACAGCTCCTTTTCCCATATTACTTGCGCCTCCAGCAATTTCCCTGCGGGTATCTCCACCGCCTGATGCCGCACTCCGTTGCGTTCGATGATCTCCCAGAGGAGCACCTTGTCGTCGGGGATGGTGACCTTCTGTAGGGCGAATACCGTCCGCTGGCGTTGGTGCCCCCGCACGACTGTCGGATCGTTGCGCACGCGTCAGGCGTTCAGGCGCGCATGGTCTGCGAGGAACTTCTCCAGCCCGCTGTCCGTCAGGGGATGTCTGAGCAGTCCTTCGATTGCCGCAAGAGGGCATGTAGCTACATCGGCCCCCGCATCGAGACACTGGATAATATGCTGCGTATGACGGATCGAAGCGGCCAGCACCTGTGTTTTGTAACCATAGGTGCGGTAGACTTTCACGATGTGAGCTACCAATGCCACGCCGTCTTCGGAGATGTCGTCGAGACGTCCTACGAACGGTGACACATATGTCGCTCCGGCCTTTGCCGCCAGCAGCGCTTGTCCCACGGAGAATACCAACGTGCAGTTCGTCCGGATATCCTTGGCTGCGAAGTATTTTACAGCTCGTATTCCTGCAGTCGTGCAGGGCAGTTTCACGACGATGCGGGGATGCAGCGCTGCCAGCGCTTCACCCTCTCGCACCATTCCTTCGAAGTCGGTGGCTATGACCTCGGCGCTCACGTCCCCTTCGACGATGTTGCAAATTTCAATGTAATGACGGTTGCAGTTCTCCGTACCCCGGATGTTCTCTTTGGCCATCAGAGAAGG
>ERZ1027033.165-NODE-165-length-46585-cov-10.489534_pt1 | contig 46585 bp, 38 predicted proteins | sample MGYA00519444_ERZ1027033 | MGnify/ENA primary metagenome ERZ1027033 (study PRJEB26926, sample SAMN06164887) | human gut metagenome | biome: ENVO:00009003; feature: ENVO:2100002; material: ENVO:00002003 | host: Homo sapiens | place: USA | collected 2012 ...
CGCCGCCCAGCACATCGTCCGTGCCGCTCTCGATGAATTTCCAGATCATCTCGGCCTGGGCGAGGTATTTCTTGTCGCCCGTAGCCTCGTAGATATCGCAGAAGTCGATGCCCAGCCACACGTTGTCGTCGTAGAAACGATCCGAGGCCGAAGCCGTATTGATATAGGAGGCATAAGCCGCCGGCATACGCGTCGTATCGAGGTACTCGGCCAACCCCGGCAGCACGCGGTTGTCAAGCACGCTGCGATAGGAGGCATCCTCCTCGAGGATCGTATTCACAGCCGAGAGCGTTCCCGAGAAGGGCCACAGGTAGGAATAGGGATTCGGACGCGCCTGGTCTTCGGAGGCAAGGTACCCCGCCTTGTAACCGGCATTGAACGGATAGTTTTCGCGCAGCAGGCAGCGGTCGGCGACACCATAATAAGCATAGACCGAATCGAGCGTTGCCTTGGCACGGTCGAGATTGCGGGCCTGGCTCGGCGACGTCCGGTCACAGGCGGCAAAAGCACATGCGGCAACTGCCGCAGCGGTGAGGAGGAGTGTTTTCTTCATTATCTGTTATCGGTTATTCGTTGGGTGTCGGGGTGGTATACCGCGCCTGCTTCGTACGGAGGGCCTTGTTGATCCCCTCGACGACCATCGGCTCCATGAGCGTGTAGCCGTACAGGGTCGGATGGCAGCCGTCCTGGGAGAAACGGGCATCCAGGCCGCCGGAACCGTTGTCGAACGCCGCATGGTAATCCACATAGGGAATCTTATGTTCGGCGGCGTACTGTCTGAGCATCGTATTGAGCTCCGCGACGGCTGCCGCAGGTTTGATCTCGGGGCGCCACGAAAACCGGTCGCAGGGCAGCACCGAGCAGAGCACCACGCGGATCCCGTTGAATTTGGCCAGTTCGCACATCGAGACGATGTTGCCGAAGACGTTTTCGAGTTTGATGGCGCCGTTGTTCTGCGCAATGTCGTTGATACCGGCCAGGATCACCACGGCCTTCGGGTTCAGGTCGATGACGTCGCGGCGGAAACGCGCGAGCATCTCGGCGGTCGTCTGGCCGCTGATACCCCGGTCGACGAAGCCGTTGCGGGCGAAGAAATCGGGATCGGCCCCGATCCAGTTGTCCGTGATGGAATTGCCCATGAAGACCACTTCGACGGATTCATCCGCCAGTGCGGCATTCTGCTGTTCGTAACGCCCGTACTGCGCCCAGTCGCGGGGTTGCTGGGCTGAGAGCGAAAGCGCCGCGAAAACAGCCAGCGACAGGAGTACGATTTTTTTCATAGGGCAATAAGGTTTTTAGGTTTTCCGCTAACAAAATTAGGAAACCCGGAATGATCGGCAGTCCGTATCCATGAAGAAATAGTACACATCCGTGCCAAACACAAAATATTCCGGTTTTTGCCACCTCCCACCGCCGGGACAGAGGCTCCAGAGGGGATTTCCCGGAGACAAAGGTAAGAAATATGTCTGTTTTCATGCCCAAAATGACAATGGTTAGTCTGTTTTTACGAAAAAATTTGCATAAATTTGCACAACCAACATAAAATTTCCACAAACCGCAACCCTCCATGAAACGAATAATCTACCTGGTCTGTATACACCTGCTGTGCTGTGCGGCGGCACAAGCCAGCAACCTGCGGCAGATATCGAGCCGCGAAGGCATATCGAACAACGCCATCCTCTCGCTGGCACAGGATAAACACGGGTTTATCTGGGTCGGTTCGTGCGACGGGCTGAACATGTGGGACGGCGAACGCATGCGCCTCTTCCCGAACGACTGGGGCGAATACACCCCCCTGTCGGGCAACCTCATCGAGGAGATCGCCGTGACGACGGACTCGCTTTTCTGGATCCGCACGAACTACGGGCTCGACCTGTTCGATCCGGACAGCAAGCACGTCGAACCGCACACCTGTTTCCAGGGAATGTACCGGATCGTGACCCGCAGCAGCGACGAGGTGATCGTCATCACGCAGGACAACAAATTCAGCTACTACGACCGCACGCGCCATGAATTCGCCCCCACAAGGCCGATGCAGCAAGGACGGTATGCCGACATTCTGGAGATGGTGCTCGACGACGAGGGCAACCTGTGGAGCTTTTCACGCAAGGGTATTTTCTGTATGCCGGTGAAAATTCCCGCCGACGGGCAGGGGGACATCCGATTCGGCGAAACACAGCAGATAGCCCTGCCTTCGCTCCCGGAATTCGCATTCCGCGAAGGGAACAGGGTTTATTTCATCGACCGGAACAAAGTGTTCTACGAGTTCGACATCAAAAGCCGTCAGATCATATATATAAAAGATATGCGCGAGGAGCTGGCCGCCATGGGACAGGTGTCCCGCATCATCAGCGACGGAGACGATTACCTCGTGTCGTTCAACACCAACGGCGTCGTCCGTCTGAAAACCACCCCCCAAAACAGCGTAAAATACGTCACGGAGCACATCAACATCACCTGCGGCGCCATGACGCTGCTGCGCGATGCCCGGCAGGAGATCGTATGGATCGGCACCGACGGGCAGGGGCTTTACCAGTACACGCGCAATGCGGTGGCTTTCCGCTCGATCACCTTCAACGACCTGCCCTACAACCTTTCGAAGCCCGTGCGTGCGCTCTACGTCGACCACGAACGCAGCCTGTGGGTGGGAACCAAGGGCGAAGGATTATTGCGCATCCCCAACTTCTACGACAGAAAGACCTTCGACGCAGCCCATGTCGAACAGAAAACCACGGCCAACAGCGATCTGCTGGACAACTCGGTCTACACTTTCGCCGCAAGCAGCCGCAACCTGCTGTGGATCGGCACCGACGGCGACGGGCTGAACTACTACTCCTATGCCGACCGAAGGATCCACCGCCTCGGCGTCCCCGAGGAGATGCGGTTCATCCACACGCTGCGCGAGACGGCGCCGGACACCCTGTGGGTGGCTTCGGTAGGCTGCGGTATATTCCGCATCACGCTCGGCGGATCGCAGACCCATCCTGAAATCCGCGAGGTCAAGCGGCTCCACTTCAACGAGGAACTGGAGGTCAAAAAATTCTTCTTCGCCCTCTACGAGCAGAACGATTCGATCATGTGGTTCGGCAACCGCGGAGGCGGGGCCGTACGCTACAACACGCATACGAATACGCACCAGATCGCCAAATTCGACCACAACCGCAGCGCCATCGTCAACGACATCTTCACGATCCACCAGACCCAGGACAAGAGCCTCTGGTTCGGCACGAGCGGCGGACTGATACAGGTCGCACGCGACACGACGCTCATCCCGGGCATCACCAACACCGTGCACGGCATCCTCGACGACCGCAAGGGCGACCTCTGGCTGAGCACCAACCGAGGACTGGTGCAGTACACGCCCCACACGGGCAACGTGGTGACCTACGGATATTCCTACGGCCTGAACACCATCGAATACAGCGACGGGGCCTACTTCACCGACCCGCAGACGGGACTGCTCTTCTTCGGCGGCATCAACGGGCTGGTCACCGTCGAGGAAACCGGCTTCGAGGAACAGTCGTTCAACCCGCCGATCCTCTTCCGCGACGTGCGCCTCAACGACGGGGTGCACAACATCGGCAACCTGCTCTCCGACAAGGGCGCGCTGACGCTGCGGCACGGGCAGCGCATCTACGAGATCACGGTATCGGCACTCGACTACGTCAACGGCAGCAACTACACCTATTACACGCGGCTGGACGGGTTCAGCGACCAATGGACGAGCACTTCGTCGAAGCTGTCCTTCGCCGACCTGCCGCCCGGCACCTACCGGCTCGACGTACGCTACCGCAATAATATCACCGGGGCGACAAGTCCGGTCTATTCACTGGAAATACGCCTCAAACCGGCATGGTACGCCACATTCCTGGCAAAGCTGCTCTACATGCTGCTGGCGCTGGCCGCCGTCACCATGACCCTGCGTTATTACCTGCTCCGTTACCGGCAGCGCAAAGCCCAACAGCTGCAACGCCTCGAAAGCCGGCGCAAAGAGGAGGTCTACGAATCGAAAATGCGATTCTTCTCGAACATCACGCAGGAGTTGTCCATGCCGCTGACGATGATCTCGGGGCCCTGCCAGCAGATCATGACATACCGTAAATCGGACTCCTACATCCTCAAATACGCGCAGACCATCCGGCAGAACGTGTCGAAGCTCCACGACCTGATCTACATGCTCCACGAGTTCCGCGGTATCCGCACCTCGCAAAACGATGAGAATGAAAACATCGAGCTGGTTCCCGTGGCCGAAATCGCCCAGGGAATCGCGGAGACCTTCGGCGAATACTCCGAGCAGAACAGCATCCACTGCAAGCTGGACATCGAGCGCAACCTGGCATGGCCGAGCGACCGGGAAGGGCTTTCTACGATCCTCAACACACTGTTGTCCAATGCATTCAAGCACACGCCCTACAACGGCTCGGTGAGCCTGACGATCCGCAACGACGACGGGGAACTGTTCATATCGGCCGCGAACGACAGCATCGGGGTCAACCTCGACGACATCGAGGCCATTTTCGACCGTTACCGCGTGCTGGATTATTTCGAGCGCAAGAGCGAACGAGGGCTTTCGTTCCAGGGCGACCTGCGGCTGGCGATCTGCCACAGCATCGTGACCCGCATGCACGGCCAGATCACGGTCGAAAGTACCCCCAATGCCCAGACGACGTTCACCGTGCGGCTGCCGCGGCTGAAAGTAACCGCCGAGAACACGTCCGTGAACGACAACATCGTGCCGATCGACACGAACTACGGGCTGCCGCTGCCGACCGTCACGCAACGCGAATTCACGTTCGACAAGAACCGCCGGACGATGTTCGTGGTCAACGACGATTCGGAGATCATGAATTTCGTGGCCGAGCTGTTTGCCCCGGACTACAATATCAAAATGCCCGACGGCCTGAACGCGATGATCGAACTGCTCAAACAGATGCACCCCGACATCATCATCTGCGATGCGCTCTCGGAGAAATCGGACTGCCTGTCGCTCATCAAGTTCATCAAGGAGGGCAAGCTGACCTCGCATATCCCGGTGATCCTGCTCTCGACGGCACAGCAGGTCGACGAACGCATCAAAGGCGTAGAATCCGGTGCCGACATCTGCCTGACGCTGCCCTTCAACGTCGAATACCTGAAGGCCGTGACCGAGCAGTTGCTCAAACGTAACCGCTCGCTCAAGGACTATTACAAATCGTCGATCAGCGCCTTCGAACTCTCCGACGGCAAGATGCTCCACCAGGACGACAAGGAGTTCATCGACAAGATGCTGAAGATCATCAACGACAACATTTCCAACACGGAGATCTCGACGAAATTCATCGCCGACGAGATGGGCGTAAGCATCCGCAACCTCTACCGCCGCCTGGAAGGCATCCTGAACCAGACCCCAACCAACATCATCAAGGAGTACCGGCTGGCCAAAGCCGAGCAGCTGCTCACCTCGACCAAGCTCTCCATCGACGAGATCATCTACAAGGCGGGTTTCGTCAACCGGGGCACATTCTTCAAGTGCTTTGCCGCCAAATACGGCTGCACCCCCAAGGTATACCGCAAGGAGAAGCTCTCCCAGATCAAACAGGAGGTCGACGAACTGCCCGAAGGGCCACAGGAAAAAGCATAAGGCGGGGGTTCCCGGCAATACAGGAATCCCTGTCCGCCCGACCGGAGACGGCGGTTCCCGCCAACCAGTCTAAAAACCCAGGCCCGGCTGCAAGTGCAGCCGGGCCTGAATCCCTAATTATACCACTTAAAAACTTGTAACTGTCCCATCCCGACGGAAAAACAATCGCCCGGAACTTTCGAGTCAATGCAAAATTACACATTCCCAAGGTTTCGCCAAGTATCAATTCATGCAATAAAAGTACAATTCAAGCCACACCCCTGAAAAAAGCAGGGCGGGACACCGGAATGTCCCGCCCTGCGGAGCGATTTGCCGCTGCGGCCGTTTAGATCGCGCCCGCGATCAGGAACACGGCAGCCACCGTAAGGATGGCGTACAACTCGGGGAATGCCGCGAGGATAAGCGTCTTACCCATCACATCGTGGCCGTTGCCGATTGCGGCGATACCGTTGGCACACACCTTCGACTGGTAGTATGACGAAGCGAGGCAGACCAGACCCGTCAGCAGACCGGCGCCGAAGATGGCGGCCCCCTGCAACAACGTCATCGAATCCGTAAGGAACCCTTTGATGATGAAGTAGCCCACGAAACCGTAAAGGCCCTGCGAACCGGGGATAGCCGACAGGATCATGTAGCTACCGAAAGCCCCGCCGTTTTTCTTCATGGCGCCTACCGATGCCATACCGGCGATCGAAGTACCGATACAGCTCGCTACGCCCGAAAGGCCTACCATCAGCGCTACGCCGAGATAGCCCAAAATAATTGCAGTTGTTGATTCCATAATTTTAATTTGTTTTAGTTGTTATTTGTTTTCCGAATTATCTATTTTCTGCAAGGGCTCGAACGAACGCATCGACATTTCGAAGCCCGCGTTTTTGTAGAACTCGACGAACGTCAGACGCATCGGGTGCACGAACGACGAAATGGTCGACATGAAGAGGTTGATGCCGTGGCCGATCAGCAGGATCGGGATCATGATCAGCAGCCGCACGACGATGCCCGAACCTTCGGGCACGAACCCGGCGGCAAGCGCATTGAACACCGTGGCGAGGATACCGCCCGAGAGGCCGATGGCGAACAGACGGATATACGACAGCACGTCGGAGAGGATGCCCGTAAGGTTATTATAGGTATCCCACAATCCCAGCCCGAAATTCAGCAGCGGGTTCTTACCCGGCGAATTGAAGAACAGCATCAGCACCGCACCCACGCCGAGCGTCGCATAGAACGCGGGCGAGGAGGTGGTGTAGAACGGGATCACCCACCCGGAGTTGAGCATCGGCAGTCCGGCGGCAAGGCTCCCGCCCAAAATGACCAGCAGCCACCCCAGCGAACCGAGCGAATAGCGGAACCCGACGGTCGACGAGATCATGACGATCTTGAGCACCATGCCGAACATGATCTGCACGAGGCCGATGGCCAGCGCGATCGAGAAGAACTGGCCCTGGAAATCGAAGAAATGGATCGACGGGAACCATTCCGACATGTTGATGCCGAAGAACGAACCGCACAGCAGCCCGAAGAGGATCGTCATCACGCCGCACAGCGTGGCGAACCACGCAGCCTGGCGCATCATGCCGGGCTTGCGGTTCCTGGAGAGCATCCAGGCTCCCAGCAGTGCCAGGATGGCACCGTAGCCGGCGTCGTTCAGGCAGATGCCGAAGAAAAGCATGTAGAACGGGGCGAAGAACGGCGTGAGATCCATCGTGCCGTATTTCGGCCGGGCATACATGTCGCCCACCAGTTCGAAAACGCGCGCGAACCGGTTATTCTTGAGCTTCACGGGCGTATCGTCCTCGGGCGTAGGGTCTCCCTTGAGATAAACGACGTTGGGATACGCTTCCAGCAGGGCGTCGACCTTGTCGGAGGTCTCCTTCTCGGCCCAGCCCTCCATGACGACCAGCGTACCGTCGGCGGCCTGCTGCGCCGTGGCTTTCACGCGCACGCCCTGCAGGCGCTCCTTCAGTTGCGCAGCGTGCGCCGCAAGCAACTTCTCCGACGCCGCCACGCGCGAGAATTCAGCGTCGAGTGCCCGCAATTCCTGCCCCGCCTCGGCGATACGGCGTTCCGCTTCGCGGAAGTCCATCGAAGGAGCCTTCATCTCCTGCGCATCGAGCGTCACATCCTCGCCCGGGGCCGTCACGGCAACGAAATAGGCCGTCGTGTCGGTACGGTTGATCAGCGAAAGCGTATAGCGTTCCGACCACTCGGGCCCGAACTTGTCGTAGTTGCTCTTCGGGGTGAAGAAATAGCGCAGCACGATGCCCTGCGAAGCCAGCGCCTTCGTACGCTCGGGCGAGAACTCGCCCCACGGACGCAGCTCGTCGGCCGATTTCTCCAGGCGTCCGATCTCGGCGGCGAGCGCCGTGGCCTTCTGGTGTGCGGCGACATAGTGCTCATAGGCCTCGGCACCCGAGGCGAAGGGTTTCGCACCGGCCTTGAAACGACCTTCCCCGGCACGGAAATTCCGCAGGAAGTCGGAGGCCTTCGTATGCCCCTCGATATCGAGCAGCAGTTGCCGGTCTTCTTCCGAAGGCTCCCAGCCCGTCGTCGTGATGTCGACAAGGCCCAGTTCGCGCAGCTTCTCGATAAAATCCTCACTTTGGGCCGCATAGAGCACAAAGTCGTATTTTGCCATTTTCGCTATCATAACATCGCGCCCTCCCCGGCCTGTTGCTGTTTGGTTTTCACGATCTTCTGGGCCGACTTGGAAAGGTTCTCCTCGTCTTCCATGAAGCGTTTGATCTTACGTATGGCGTCCTCGTACCCGGGTATCTGCACCTTTTCGTACAAGTTCACCTTCTGAGTGGTTTTACGGCGTGCTTGATCCAGCAGCTCCATCTTGCGGTTATACACCTCGAATTCGATTCCCAGCTGCGCCATGCGCTTGAGGATATCGATTCCGTCGGCGAACCATACGGGCGACGAGAAGAGGTCGTAGGACTTCTCCTCGAATTTCACGTCCTGCAAGACGGGTGTACGCACACCCGCGATCTTCTGTACCGAAAGTTCGACATCAGCGATGCGCAAGAGGTCACAATCAAACTCTCCCCAGAGCGATACCATGTAGTCGTACTCGGCCTTCAGGGCATCGAGCCGACGGCGGTAATCGCCCGCGGAGTCCTTCGCCTTCTTCACCTCGGAGCGCAGGGCCGACTCCTTACTTTTGATCGTAGGGAGCGCCTTCTGCCGCATTTTCAGCTGTTTGCCGAGGTCGCCGAGCGAGGTCTTGTTATATTGAAATTTGATTGCCATCGTGCCTTACGCTTCTTTCCAGTACTTTTTGATGAGTTCCGCCTTGATCGCAACTTCCTCCTTGGAGAAATATTTGGCAAAGAGCCCCCATGCCGTGTCGAGCATCTCGGCGATGCCGATGTTGACGTCGATCGAAAGGAGTTTCTCCGAATAGTCGTGTGCGAACTTCAGCGTACGCTCATCGTAGTCCGAAAGGTCGAAACCGTTCTCGAGCTTGGTCTTGGCATTGGCGGCATCGGCGTACAGACGCACGCAGGCGTTCATCACCTGCGGATGGTCTTCGCGGGTCTTCTTGCCGATCACGAGCTGCTTCAGACGCGACAGCGAACGGAACGGGTCGACGATGACCTTGCCCGTATCGGAATCGTTCCTCAGGAACAGCTGGCCCTCGGTGATGTAACCCGTGTTGTCGGGGATGGCGTGCGTGATGTCGCCGCCCGACAGGGTCGTCACGGCAATGATCGTGATCGAGCCGCCGTTGGGCAGCTGCACGGCCTTCTCGTAGATCTTGGCCAGGTCGGAGTAGAGAGAACCGGGCATCGAGTCCTTCGACGGGATCTGATCCATACGGTTCGACACGATGGCCAGCGCATCGGCGTAGAGCGTCATGTCGGTCAGCAGGACGAGTACCTTCTCGCCCTTGTCCACCGCGAAGTACTCGGCGGCCGTAAGCGCCATGTCGGGGACGAGCAGCCGCTCCACGGGCGGGTTCTCGGTCGTGTTGACGAACGACACGATACGGTCGAGCGCACCGGCATTCTCGAACACCGACTTGAAATAGAGGAAGTCGTCGTTGGTGAGTCCCATGCCGCCCAGGATGATCTTGTCGGCTTTGGCACGCAGCGCCACGTTGGCCATTACGGCGTTATAGGGCTGGTCGGGGTCGGCGAAGAAAGGGATCTTCTGCCCCGTCACGATCGTGTTGTTCAGGTCGATACCGGCAATACCCGTGGCGATCAGCTCCGAAGGCTGGATACGGCGGAACGGGTTTACCGTCGGGCCGCCGATCTCGCGGGCCTCGCCCTCGACGATCTCACCGCCTTCGAGCGGTTCGCCGTAGGCGTTGAAGAAGCGTCCCGCGAGGTTGTCCGACACGCGCAGCTTGGGAGGTTCGCCGTGGAAGACCACTTCCGAGTCGGTAGCCAGCCCCTCGGTACCTGCGAAAACCTGCAACGTCACGTTCTCGCCCATGATTTTCACCACCTGCGCCAGTTTGCCGCCCACGGTGGCCAGCTCGTCGTTGCCGACGCCCTGCGCCCGCAGGGTCACGGTCGCCTTGGTGATGTTGTCGATTTTGGTATATATTTTCTGAAAAGCTCGTGTTGTCATGGTCTAAAGCTTATTTTGTTTTTTCACTCACATACTCCTCGATCTGCTTCAGGTAGCCGTTGAACTTCTCCGACTGCCACTGCGAATAGTTCATCTGGCGGAAGAGGTTGATAAGACCCTTGAAGAACTGCGAGCACTCTTCGAAAGCGGCGAAGGCGAAATCCTTCCGGCAGATGTCGAGCACCATTTTATACATCATCTTCTGGCGCTCGATCGGACAGTTGGCATCGATGTCGTCGAAAGCGTCCTGCTGGAGGATCACGAAGTCGATCAGCTCCGACTTCCAGAAACGTTCGTGGTACTCCACCGGCACGCCGTCGTCACCCAGGATGTTGATCTGGTCGTTAGCCTCCTTGCCGCGCTGCACGATGGTCTTTCCGGCATACACGAAGTCTACCCAATCCTTCTCGATATGATCGTCGAGGTATTCGCGGATCTCGGGGTATTCCAGATATTTCGAGTAGGAATCCAGCGGGTCGATGGACGGGTAGCGCTTCGAGTCGGCGCGCCCCTGCGAGAGGGCGTAGAAACAACGCGCCGCCTTCTTCGTGGATTCGGTCACCGGCTCCTTGAGGTTACCGCCCGCGGGCGACACCGTTCCGAGGAAGGTCACCGAACCGGTCTGGCCGTTGGTGAGTTTCACAAGGCCCGCACGCGAGTAGAAGTTCGAGATGATCGCCGAAAGATCCATCGGGAAGGCGTCCTGTCCGGGAAGCTCCTCCAGACGGTTCGACATCTCGCGCAGCGCCTGCGCCCAGCGCGACGTCGAGTCGGCCATCACGAGCACCTTGAGCCCCATGGCACGGTAGTATTCGCCGATCGCCATACCCGTATACACCGACGCCTCACGCGCCGCAACGGGCATGTTCGACGTATTGCAGACGATGATCGTACGCTCCATCAGGTTGTGCCCCGTCCGGGGGTCGATCAACTCGGGGAACTCCTTGAAAATCTCCACCACCTCGTTGGCACGCTCGCCGCACGCCACCATGATGATGATATCGGCATCGGCCTGCTTCGAAATAGCGTGCTGGAGCACCGTCTTGCCGGCGCCGAAAGGCCCGGGGATAAAACCCGTACCACCCTCGGCCATCGGATTGAAGGTGTCGATGGCACGGACGCCCGTCACCATCACACGCGAGGGGCGCGGCTTCTCGACGTAGCAGCGCACGGCCTGCTTCACCGGCCATTTCTGCACCATCGTGATCCCGTGCTCCCGGCCTTCGTCGTCGGTCACCACGGCAACCGTGTCCGTAACTTTGTATTTCCCGGCCGCAACGATGCTCTTGACCGTATAATTGCCGGTCATCGTGAAAGGCACCATGATCTTGTGGCTCACCCACTGCTCCTTGACCTCGCCCAGCCACGATGCGGCCGAAACCTTGTCGCCCGCCTTCGCCAGCGGGGCGAACTCCCATTCGGCCGAGAAATCGACCGGGTCGGTGATCGAACCGCGCGCGATGAACAGGCCGTCCATCTTTTCGAGGTCGTTCTGCAGACCGTCGTAGTTGCGCGACAAGAGGCCCGGAGCGAGCGTCACTTCGAGCATATGCCCCTCGAACTCGACCCTGTCGCCGATCTTCAGCCCCCGGGTGCTGTCAAAAACCTGGACATAGGCGCTGTCGCCTACGACCTTGATGACCTCGGCCATCATTTTGGTATCCCCCGTATACACGTAGCATATCTCGTTCTGGCCCACGGCTCCGTCGGCCTTGACGATTACGATATTGGAGATGATACCATTTACACGTCCTGTAGTTTTCATGAATTATCCTATTGTTTATTTTCTATCAGCCCTTTGCCATCCAGCTCGGCCATCAAACGCTCGAACATCTCGCGTCCGCGCACCGCATCGAGCTGCGTCCAGCGCGCCACGATGTTGACACGCGACAGGTACGACAGGATGGAATTAATGTCGAAATAGTCGAACGTCGCCAGTTCCACGGCTTCGTTCCAGCGGATCAGGTCGATCTTGTGCTCCTTCTCCACGAGGTTGGCCTCGTCGTTCACGGCAGCGATCACGGCGTCGATGTAGGGCAACTCGCCCCGCAGCCCGAAATCGGCAGCCGAGCTACGCTCCAACTGTTCGACCACGTCGCCCCCGCCGACGGTCACCTCCTCGACGGGCCGCCCCACCGCACGGGCCGTCACGGCGGCCGTCACATTGCGCAGGTTGCGGTCGAACTCCGACCATGCGCGCAGGAAACGGCTCCGGGAACGGCTGCAAGCCTCGTAGTAGGCTCCGAAGAGCGCACTCTCGAAGCGCCCGGCCGTATCGACCTCCTCGGCATCCTCGCCTTCGGGGTCGGCAAAGGCGCGCAATACGCGGGCTACGGGCGCCGGCAGGCGCCGGGGAGTCTTCACCTCCTCTTCCAGCTCCTCGCGTGTGAAGTTACCCAGCGGATTGTGCGCCGAGCGCCCCGCACGCAGCGAAGCGATATTCTCACAGTCGTAATAGCCGTACAACAGCCGCACCGCGTCGGCATCGGCCCCGTCCACCCCTTCGAGGATCTCCCCGACGATGGCCTTGGCATCGAAACCCTTGGTGTCGGCATCGAGCGAATACTCCTTCAGCCCGGCTACCAGACAATAATAATTCGTCGTGAACATAGCGTCACGCCTTAAAAAGCATGTCCGATACTTTCTCACGCAGGTATTCGCCCAGCAAGGCGTCGAAATCGGCATCGGAGAACGAGATGTAGTAGCCGCCGTCCTTGGCACCTACCTTGAACCCGCTCTTCACCTCATTCGAATAGCCCACTTCGATACCGGCGGCGAGCAGTTCTTGGGCGCTCTTGCCGAACGCCGCGTCGAGTTTAGTACGCTCCGCCTCGGGCAACAGGGCTTTCAACTCCACTTTGCCCGCATCGGCACCGTTCCAGTTCCTGGCCACGGCGAGCAGCATTTCCTTGATGAATGCGGGATCGAGCGCAGCCTCCTTCACCCCGGCCGCAGTGGCCTTGGCCACGATCATCGAAGCGATCTCCGACTTGATCTTCGCAGCGGCCTGCTTGCCCGCGAGTGCGATCTCGGTCATCGTGTTCTTCTCGACATCTTCAGCCTTGTCACGGGCCTTCTTGACGATCTCCTCGGCCTGGGCGCGGGCTTCGGCGACGATCTTCGCCGCCTCGTTCTTAGCCTCCCCGACCAGACGGTCGGCTTCGGCACGGCCTTTCTCCAGCCCCTCGTCGTAGAGCTTTTTGGTCAGCTCCTGAAGTTTGTTTTTCATAGTGTTATTTAGTTTTGATTATCGTTTTTCAAAATATGCACACAAATATATAAAAGATTATCAGAAAACTGAGGCACACCGCAATAATTTGTCCTTTTTTGACAAAATTCAAGAACAAAAAGAAGAAGTTTCGAAGCGAAATGAAGTGTCTTACGGCCGGGAAAACCGCCGCACGCCGCAGGCTGTCCCGTAAAAGCCCACCGGCGCCGTAAAAAAACGGACGGCCCCGCGGGAAGGCGGCAGCCCCACAAAAAACGGACGCCGCTCACGCGGCATCCGCCTTATCGGGTTCGCACAGGGGTCACTGGTGCTGGGGACGCAGCAAATCCTGCACGACTTTCACGGGCGAGAAGGTCGTGATGGGCACATCCACGAAGATGGTGTTCCACCGCGACATCGTGCCGTTCCACAAACCGGGCAATTCCTGGGCACGCAATTCGCGGCCACCGCTCGACTTGGACGAGATAAAACCCGTCGCAGGGTCGGTATAACGCCGCAGGTCGAACTTGCGCCCCTTGGAATCCCGGACGCCGCACACGAGGTCTACGGGATTGAAATGCGTCGCGGCCTTCATCAGCGGCAGGTCGGCAGGTGCGATCTGGCTCGACTCGGCGATCTGGAGCGACTGCGTGCCGTCGGCGTTCGAAGCCCAGAACGGGCCGCCTCCCGGTTCGCCTTCGTTGCGAACCATGCCGCAGACACGGATCGGACGGTCGAGCACGGCGCGCAACAGGGCCGAATCGTAGTCTGCGGGCAGTTTGACGCACAAGCGCTGTTCAATGAACTCCACGATCGGCTCCAGCTCGGCGCCGCCCACCTCGAGCGCTTTGAGATACTCGAAAGCCCGATTCTGCAAATCCAGCAGGATGCCGGCCAATACCTTTTTATAGCGGATCGTATCGCCGCGCCGCGCATCGGTCGTCACGTTGTCGATGTTCTTGATGAACACCAGGTCGGCGTCGATTTCGTTCAGGTTCTCGACCAGCGCGCCGTGCCCCGCCGGACGGAACAGCAGCGTGCCGTCGTCCTGCCGGAAAGGGGTGTTGTCGGGATTGACGGCAATCGTATCGGTCGAAGGTTTCTGCACCGAGAACGAGATGTCGTAACGGATGCCGAAACGCCGTTCGTACACGGGTACCTTTTCCGCCAGGAGGGTTTCGAAGCCCGCGATGTGCTCGGGCGACACGGTGAAATGGATCCGGGCCACGCCTCTGGCCGCGGCATAGACCGCGCCCTCCACCAGGTGCTCCTCGACCGCCTTGCGCGCCCCTTCGGGATAGGCATGGAAGGTCACCAGCCCCTTGGGCTTCTGCCCGTAGCCGAGCCCGTCCTTTACGATGGCACGCACGGTTGCCTTGTCGTCGGCATCGGGCGGCAGCACGGCCTTGAGTTCCGGCCAGAAGGCGAAGCGCCCGATATTGTCCAGCAACGTGTCGATGCCCTTGCCGCGCTTACCCTCGTTGACGAACTCGAACAACTCCTTGAACATACGGGTCGCGGCACCCGAGGCTGGCACGAATTTCACAATGCCCAGGCGGTCGGCCTCCCGTTCATAACGCGCCACGGCGGCGGCAGCCTCCGCGTCGCCCACGACCATCACCCCGTCGCCGGGCGATGCGGCGCGCACAACCTTCAGGAAGGGGAACCCGCGGCGGAAATTCTCCAGCTGGCGCTCGACCGCATCGGGGGTCAGCCCGTGTTTTTCGATCTGCTGTAAATCTTTTTCGGTAAACATGGTTCTATCGTCTTTAGTTTTTCGTCGGATCGGAATTATCTTCAAAGATAACGAAATAATTTCTAACTTTGCACATCATGATCCGAGAATTTCACCAAACCAGCCTGCGCGGACGCAACAGTTTCGGCGTCGAGCAGCACGCCGCCCGGCTCGCCGAATTCGAGACCGAGGAGGATCTGCACGCGATTTTCGGCGGCGGAATCCCCGACCGCTGGAGCGTCCTGAGCGGCGGCAACAACATACTTTTCACACAGGACTACGACGGGCTGTTGCTGACCCCCGTCTCGCAGCGGATCGCCCTGCTCGGCGAAGAGGGGGGCACGGTACACGTGCGCGCCGACGCCGGGGTCGAATGGGACGACCTGGTGGAGTGGGCCGTACAGCGCGGATTGTGGGGGATCGAAAACCTCTCGCTGATCCCGGGCAAGGCCGGGGCGGCGCCCGTTCAGAACATTGGCGCCTACGGCTGCGAGGCGAAGGACGCGATCGAGCGGGTACACATGTTCTGCGTGGAAAACTGCAAATGCATGACGCTCGACGCCGCGCACTGCTGTTTCGGTTACCGCGAAAGCATCTTCAAGCACGACCTGCGGGGACGTGTCGTCATCACGGCGGTCGACATCCGCCTTTCGCGCACGCCGCAACCCCGGCTGGGGTACGGCGACGTGGAGCGCGAGGTCGAGGCCCGCGGCGGCACGACGCTGCGCAACATCCGCGAGGCAATCTGCGCCATCCGCCGCGCCAAACTACCCGACCCGAAGGTGACGGGCAATGCGGGGAGCTTCTTCAAAAACCCGGTCGTCGATGAATCCGTGGCGCAACAATTGCGGGCCAGCTGGCCCGACATGCCGCTCTACCCCGCCGCCCTTTCGGGCAAAGCGAAACTCGCCGCCGGGTGGCTCATCGACAAGGCGGGGCTGAAAGGCTGCCGAAGCGGACGGGTCGGCATCCATGAGCGGCAGGCATTGGTATTGGTGAACCTGGGAGGTGCCACGGGCGGCGAGATACTCGATTTCGCCCGTATGGTACAGGCCCGCGTACACGAAAAGTTCGGCATAGAGATAGACACCGAAGTCAACATATTGTAATATGGCACTTTTAGAGGCTTTCCAGAGATATGTCGCCGAGAATGACCTGGCGACGCACGACGACCGCATCCTGCTGACCGTTTCGGGGGGCGTGGATTCGATGGTCATGCTGTCGCTTTTCACCCGCAGCGGCTATTCGGTGGGCGTGGCGCACTGCAATTTCCAACTGCGGGGCGCCGAGAGCGACGAGGACGAAGTGCTGGTGGAAGAAGAGGCGAAGAAGTACGGCGTGGAGTTCTACAACAAGCGGTTCGAAACCACGGCCGAAATGGAACGCACGGGCGAGTCGATGGAAATGGCGGCACGGCGCCTGCGCTATGCGTGGTTCGACACCCTGAGCCGCGGTCAGGGCTACACGGCCGTGGCGATCGCCCACCATGCCGACGACTCGATCGAGACGTTCTTCATCAACCTGCTGCGCGGCACGGGGCTGCGCGGGCTGACGGGCATCTCGACGCAGGTGGGCAGGATCATCCGTCCGCTGATGTTCGCTTCGCGCAAGGATATCCTCGAATATGCCGTAGCCAACCGCATCCCGTTCCGCGAGGATTCGTCGAACCGCTCGACCAAATACCTGCGCAACAAGATCCGGCTCGGACTGATCCCCCGCATCCGGGAGATCAACCCCAAGTTCACGAGCCTCATGAGCCGCAACCTGGCACGCCTGACCGACGCCCAGTTGTTCATCAACCACGGCATCGAACGCATCCGCGGCGAAGCGGTGACTTCGGCGGAGGGGCTGGACACGATCCACCTCGACCGCATCGACCCTGCATTCCCGCAGGAGTTCGTGATCTACGAATTGCTGAGTTCGGCCTACGGGTTCAAAGGCGACGTCATCGATTCGCTCTGCCATTCGCTCCGGCACGGCATGACGGGACGCCGGTTCTACTCGCGCGAACGGGTTGCCTACGTAGACCGCGGCACCATCGTCGTGGCGCCGATCGCCCCCGACGACACCTGCCGGACGCAGGTGGAAAAAGGCACGCAGCGGAGCTACTGCGGCAACGCGGTGCTCTATTTCGAATATACGGACATCGACACGATCAAGAATTTCGGCGTACCGGAGCATATCGCCCAGGTCGATGCCGACCGCTTGCAATTCCCGCTCACGCTGCGCCGCTGGCGCGAAGGCGACTCCTTCGTGCCGTTCGGCATGACGGGGCGCAAGAAAGTGAGCGATTTTTTGATCGACGCCAAGGTCTCGATGGCCGAAAAACAGCGGCAGTTCGTACTGCTGTCGGGCGGCGAGATCGTATGGCTCGTCGGCCGCCGCATCGACGACCGCTACCGCCTGACGCCCGACACGGAGAACGTGCTGCGTATCACCAAAGAAATCGTCTGACATGGCTAAAAGCGTACTGAAATTCAAGGATTCCGTCGCCGCATACGAACAACTCGCCGGCCAGATCGCCGCACGGCGGTTCGTCCCCATCTACCTGCTCATGGGCGAAGAGAGCTACTTCATCGACGCCATCGCCGAGCAGATAGCCACGACCGTGCTGGGCGAAGCCGAACGGGCTTTCAACCAGCTCACCGTCTACGGCAGGGACTCCGAGGCCGGGCAGGTCATCAACCTCTGCCGCCAGATGCCGATGATGGGATCCTACCAGGTCGTCATCCTCAAGGAGGCGCAGCAGCTGCGCGGGCTGGACAAGCTCTCGCTCTACACCCAGAAGCCGTCGCCGACGACGATCCTCGTAATCTGCCACAAGGAGAAAAACGCCGACAGGCGTTCGGCCTTCTACAAGGGTTGCGCCGCCAACGGCGCGGTGCTCGAGTCGGTGCGTCCGCGCGACTACGAGATCGCCTCGTGGCTCCAGCGATTCATCGCCGGGAAAGGGTTGGCGATCGACACGAAGGCGCTGTCGATGCTGACCGACCACCTGGGCACCGACATTTCGAAAATCTCGAACGAGCTGGGCAAACTGGTCGTCTCGCTGCCCGAAGGCACGAAGCGCATCACCGACGCCGACATCGAGGCCAACATCGGCATCTCGAAGGACTACAACAACTTCGAGCTGTGCAAGGCCGTGGCAACCCGGGACATGGCGCGGGCACTGACGATCGCGGAGCATTTCGCCCGCAACCCCAAGGACAACCCGCTGCTGGTCACCGTACTGGCGCTTTTCGGGCAGTTCAAGGAGCTCTTCGTCGTGAACTACCTCCGCTGGCTCTCGCGGCACAAGGGGGTCGCATTCCCGCCCGACACGGAGCTGATGCGCATCCTCAAGAAGAGCAACGTCTACGTCATCGGCGAGATCAAGCAGAACGCCGCCAACTGGGACAACCGCAAGGTATTCAACATCCTCGGCCTGCTGCGCGAATACGACGCCAAGAGCAAGGGCATGAACGCCGGGGGTGCATCGGACGGCGAACTGCTGCGCGAACTGCTGCTCAAAATCTTCATGCTCTGATGCGGGAAGCCTACCTATACCAGACCGTACATGTCCTCGACGGGGAATGCCTCTGCCTGCGGGAACACCTGGCCGTACTCGACCGCTGGTCGCGCACGCTCTTCGGGTGCCCGGGGCCACAGGACGCCCGGGAGGTCGGGACGGCCGTCGCGGCGGTGGCCGGACGGGAAGCCCCCGGCAGCGACCGTTCGAAATTCGTGCGGCTCGTCCTGCCGGCATCGGGCTCCCTGCGGCTGGAATTCGAAGGCGTTTCGCTCTACCGCGGCTACGACCTGCGCAGCCTGATGCCCGAAGCCGTGACGCTGCAATACGAACCGCCGCTGTTCGACGCCCCCTCCTCGGCACGCGAGGCCGCCGTAGAGCTGGCACGGCAATACGCCGGGTTGCAGGGTGCGAGCGTCGCCGTACGCTGCGACCGCAACGGGACTCTCATGGCGGCCGACGAAGCGGCGCTGTTCGCCATCCGGGGCAGGCGGGTCTACGCCCCGCCGGGCGAAGCGAGCATCGGGCGCAGCCTTGCAGTCAGGAGCATCCGCGCCGCCGGGCTGGAACTGGCCGAAGCGCCCGTCGGGCGCGACGACCTGCCGCGCATGGACGAACTTTTCTTCATCGACCACCGGGGCGTCACCGCCCTTTCCCGCTGCGACGGGCAGCCCTACATGGCCATCTTCGCCGAACGCATCGCCGGGGCGCTCCGCGGGCTGTTTCCGAATATGTAGAAACCCTCCCGGGACGGCACACGCTATCTTCGCCGCAAAACCCGGAAACCATGAAAAAATACCTTTTCCTTTACGCCGTCCTCACAACGGCGCTGCTGGCATACGGCTATGCTCGTTACCGCCACGAAACCCGCCGCCTCACCCAGAACCAGGATGCCCTGGCCTCCGGCATCGAACACTACCGCACCCGGCTGGGACAAGAGGCCGCCTCGGTGCAGGCATTGCGTCTGCGCTGTGCCGAATTCGAACGCCTCCGCGCCGAGGATGCCGCCTCCATCCGCCGGCTCGGCATCAAGCTCCGGAGGCTGGAAGCCGCCGCCAAAACAGTCACCGCCACGAGCGTCGACCTGCGCGCGCCCGTCCGCGACACCGTCGTCCTGCTCCGCCGGGACACGCTCCGAATCCGCGATACCCTGAAACTATTCCGCTGGCGCGATGCCTGGGTTACGGTCGAAGGGCGTATCCGCACTGACTCGGTCGCCTGCCGCGTGGAGAGCACCGACACCCTGCGGCAGGTCGTGCACCGCGTCCCGCGGCGATTCCTCTTCATCCGCTGGGGCACGAAGGCCCTGCGCCAGGAAATCGTATCGTCGAATCCGCATACGCGGATCGTCTATTCGGACTATGTAAAGTTCGAACGGTAAATTAATTCGCATTTTTTAACCCGGTATTCCCAAATATTATTACCTTTGTCCGATATGGAAAGGTCTGCTATTTTCCCCGGGTCGTTCGACCCGTTCACCCGCGGCCATGCGGCACTGGTCGACGAGGCCCTGAACCTCTTCGACCGCGTAGTCATCGGCATCGGCAACAACACCTCGAAACAGGGATTGCTGACCGTCGTCAACCGCAAACGGCTGATCGACGACCTCTATGCCGGGAATGCACGTGTCGAAGCCCGGATTTACACGGGGCTCACGGGCGAATTCGCCGAGGAGATGGGGGCCTGCGCCATTATCCGCGGCGTGCGGAACACAACCGACTTCGAATACGAACGCACGATGGAGGCCACCAACCACCGGATCTACCCCGACATCACAACCGTGATGTTGTTCACCCCGGCGCCCGTGGCCGACATTTCGTCGTCGACGGTGCGCGAAGTGCTTTCGTTCGGCCGTTCGGTGGAAGAGTTCATGCCCGTGGGAGTAGATATTAACAAATACCTGTAATTTTATGATGGAATTCACAGCCGAAATGATCGCCGGGTTCCTGGGCGGTGAAATCGTCGGCGACAAGGAGGCGAAAGTACACACCGTATCTTCGATCGAGGAAGGCAGGGCCGGCTCGCTCAGCTACCTTACCAACCCCAAATACGAAGCCTGTATTTATACTACCGGAGCGTCGGTCGTGCTGGTCAACCGCACGTTCGAGCCCTCACAGCCGCTTTCGGCCACGCTCATCAAGGTCGACGACGCAGGCGCCTGCGTCCTGAAGCTGCTCGAAATGTACAATGCCGCAAAACCCCGCCGCAGCGGCATAAGCCCGCTGGCCTCGGTCTGCGCCGAAGCCCAGGTGGGCGAAGGATGCTACATCGGCGACTTCGCGGTCGTCGAAGCCGGCGTGAAGATCGGCAACGGATGCCAGATCTATCCGCAGGTATACCTCGGAACGGGCGTAAGTGTGGGAGAAGGCACGATCCTCTATCCGGGGGTCAAGGTCTACGAAGGCTGTTGCATCGGACGCAACTGCATCCTGCACGCGGGCGCCGTGATCGGCGCCGACGGATTCGGATTCATGCCCAATGCCGCAGGCGGGTTCGACAAGATACCCCAGCTGGGCAACGTCGTGATCGAAGACGACGTGGAGATCGGCGCCAATACCTGCATCGACCGCGCCAAAACCGACTCGACGGTCATCCGCCGGGGCGTGAAACTGGACAACCTGATCCAGATCGGCCACAACGTGCAGGTCGGCGAAAACACCGTCTCGTCGGCACAGACCGGCATCGCAGGCACCTCGAAGGTGGGCAGCAACTGCTTCCTCGCGGGACAGGTGGGCATCGCCGACCATGTCAACGTGGGCAACAATGTGAAGATCGGCTCGAAGAGCGGCCTGGACAAGGACGTGCCCGACGGCGAGATCCGCTTCGGCTACCCGGCGCTGCCCGGCATGCAGTACCACCGTTCGGCGACGGTTTTCAAACGGCTGCCCGAACTCGAAAAACGCGTGAACGAGCTGGAGAAGCAACTCGCAGCATCAAAAAAATAACCAACATCTTCGCATTATGAAAAACTTATTCCTTTTCGCAACAGCCGCAGCCGTGCTGTGCAGTTGCAGTAACCAGCCCAAGTACATCATCGACGGCGATATCGCCGGGCTCGAAGGAACGGTCTACCTGTACCAGGGCGACAGCCTGATCGACTCGGCAGCCGTCAAGGCAGGCAAGTTCCAGTTCAGGGGCAACGCCCAAACGCCGGGCGTACACTACCTGCTCGACTCGCGCGAGGGACGCCCGCAGGCTTTCGCCATGCAGTTCATCCTCGAACCGGGCAACATCTCGATCAAGAGCGACGCCGAGGATCCACAGGTTCGCCATACCACCGGCACGCCGGCCAACGACGCCAGCGACGCCTATTCGGCAGCCAGCCGTGCCCTGATCAAGGAATACCGCGACCAGGCGACGACCGACGAGCGCCGCGAGGCCATCGAAAAGGAGTTCGAACAACTGACGCTTACGACGATCGACAACAACCGCGACAATTTCTTCGGCGTGGCGCTGATGCCCAACCGGGCCTACGAACTTTCGGGACAGGAAACCCTGGACGAAATCGCCAAGTTCTCGCCCGAGATGCAGCAGACCAAGGAACTGACCGACCTGAAGGCCTCGGCCGAACAGAAGCTCAAGACCGACGTCGGCCAGCCCTACATCGACATCGTGCAGAACAATGCCGAGGGGCAGCCCGTATCGCTCAAGTCGGTGATCGACAACCCGGCCAACAAGTACACGCTCGTGGACTTCTGGGCTTCGTGGTGCGGCCCCTGCATGGGTGAGGTTCCCCACCTGAAGCAGACCTACGACAAGTTCCACAAAAAAGGCTTCGAAATCTACGGTGTCTCGTTCGACCGCGACCGCGACAAGTGGCTCGCTGCCGTCAAGGACAACGGCATGGACTGGATTCATGTCAGCGAGCTGCAACAGTTTGACAACCAAGCTGCCAAAGACTATGCGGTACAGGGCATCCCGTCGAATTTCCTGATCGACGCCCAGGGCGTGATCGTCGCCAAGAACCTGCGCGGCGAAGACCTCTACAAGAAAGTGGAAGAGCTCCTCGGAAAGTAGCCCGTCCCGAATAAAAAGCCCCTCCGAGCCGCAAATGCCCCGGAGGGGCTTTTCGATAAAACCACCCCGTCCTATGAAAAAAACACTCCTTTTCGCATCGGCCGCAGTCCTGTTATGCGGTTGCGGCACCGGATCCAAATACGTCGTCGAAGGCCACATCGCCGGGCTCGAAGGCACCGTCTACATGTTCGAAGGCGACAGCCTGATCGACTCGGCCGTCGTCGAAGGCGGCAAATTCCGCTTCGAAGGCCCGGCAGACATCACAGCCCGGCGTACCGTTACGGATGGGCGCACGGCAAATTACCAGACCTGCACCGCCCAATTTATCCCCGAGCCCGGCACGATCTCGGTATTCAGGGATGCTGACGATGCCGGGGTGCTGCACGCAACGGGAACGCCGGTCAACGACGCATTCGACGCCTACCTGGCTGCTGACCGCGCACTGATGAAAGAGATACACGACACTGCCACGACCGAAGGGCGCTGCAAAGAGATCGAAGAGGAGTTCGACCGGCTGGCTTACGGCACGGTCAGGGACAACCGCACCAACTTTCTGGGCGTTATCGCCATGGCCGAAATGATATATTCGTTTTCGGGAGAACGGGTGCTCGAAGAGATCGCCGCATTCTCACCCGAAATGCAACGGACGGACGAACTGGCCGGCATGAAAGCCATAGCCCTGCAAAAAATCAGGATGAACATCGGGCAACCCTACATCGACATCGTACAGAACGATGCCGAAGGACAGCCCCTCTCGCTCGGTTCGGTGATCGGAAATCCCGCCAACAAATGCACGCTCGTCGATTTCTGGGCCTCCTGGTGCCGGCCCTGCATGGGCGAAGTACCCTACCTGAAGGATACCTACGAAAAGTTCCATGGCAAAGGGTTCGAAATATACGGCATCTCGTTCGACAACGACCGCGAAAAATGGCTCCGGGCCGTCGAGAACAACGGCATGAATTGGATACAGGTCAGCGACCTCAACGGATACGACAATTCCGCGAGGCAAAATTACGCCGTGGCAGGCATCCCGGCCAACTACCTGATCGACGCACAGGGTAAGATAGTCGCCAAAAACCTGCGCGGCGAAGCACTCAATGCGAAAATAGAAGAACTCCTCGGCAAATAAAAATTCAAAACGCACCTTTCCGGGTTACATTGTCACACGCGGAAAGGATTTCCGACAATATGGGCTCCACCGAAAAATACCGCATCATGGGCATCGACCCCGGCACCAATTATATGGGCTACGGGGTACTGGAGATCGAAGGGCGCAATGTCCGCTCGGTCGTGCTGGGGGACATCGACCTGCACAAACTGAGCGATCCCTATGCCAAGTTACGCTACATCTTCGAGCGGGTCGGCGCACTGATCGACCAATATACCCCGCGCGAAGTGGCGTTAGAGTCGCCTTTCTTCGGCGAAAACGTGCAGTCGATGCTCAAACTCGGACGGGCGCAGGGCGTAGCCATGGCTGCGGCACTGAGCCGCGGGCTTCCCGTATCGGAATACGCCCCGATGCGTATCAAGCAGAGCATCACGGGACGTGGCTCTGCCGCAAAGGAGCAGGTCGCAGCCATCGTCTGCCGCATCCTGTCGCTCGAACAGCCGCCCAAACGGCTCGACGCCACGGACGGCATGGCCGTAGCACTGTGCCACCACTTCACGACGGCCAGCCCGCTCAATGCCGCCATGGGCGACGAACGTGTCAAAGGACTGGGAGGCGGCAAAAAAGCAGCTTCGAAACGCGGCTCCCAGAGTTGGGAGAAATTTCTGAAAGACCATCCCGACCGGGAGCTCAAATAAACCTCACAGACCCATAGCATGAAAAGAATCTCTGCCATTTTTATCGCCACGGCACTCTTATCCGGCTGCGGTGGCCCTCATTACACCGTCACCGGGCATTACGGCCTCACACCGGGCGACTCGGTATATCTGCTGGGCAGCGGCAATACGGTGCTTGCAGCCGGAGTCATGGATGCAGATACGACCTTTACGCTGAAAGGACGCATTGCAGCGCCCGAACTGGCATCCCTGTCCGACCGCTATGCCACGGTAGAACCGGCCATGCTCTTCCTCGAAGCGGGCACCATCCGGATCGAACCCAGAAACGGCTCCGGCTACCGGGTCACGGGCACCCGGCTCAACGACCGGGCGGACTCGGTTTACCGGTCTTGTGCGGCGCTCGACGCCCGCCTCCGGGACGAAAAGCTATCGGGCGGAAATCCGGAAACGATCCGGGCTATCGCATCGGAACGCAATGAGGTGATTTCAACAGCCGTCAGGGCCAACAACGACAACCTGCTGGGGGCATATCTGTTCCGGCAATTCCAATCGTCCGGCACCCCCGCCGGCGTCCGGGAGCGCCTTGCGGAGTTCTCCCCCGAGATGCGGGCACACCCGATTCTGAGAGGAGTGCTCGCGCGGATTGAAGCAGTCGAGAAGACAGCTATCGGCCAGCCATACACCGACCTCGCCCTGTGCGACGCCGAAGGTGCCGCTATCCCGCTGTCATCCGTTGCGGGAAAGGCGAACTGGGTTCTGCTCGACTTCTGGGCGACCTGGTGCGCCCCCTGCTGCCGCGAAATCCCCCACCTGCGCGAGGCATACGCCGCCTACAAAGCCAAAGGGTTCGAAATTTACTACGTCTCGCTCGACAACGACGAGGCGAAATGGCGGTCGTTCACATCGGATAACGACATGCCGTGGATCAATGTCCTGGGCATCGACGCGGACAAACAGAGCACGGCGGCCGCAGCCTACGGGATCACGTCGATCCCCGCGAACTTCCTGATCTCGCCCAACGGCATCATCGTAGCGAAGAACCTGCGCGGCGGGGAGCTTTCGAAGAAACTCGCCGAAATGCTGAAATAGCCGTGGCAACAACCCCCTGATAATCCGACCGGTGTATGTTTCCGACACAAAACGGGCCATCTTTTTATTAAAATATTTACGGAATAATTTGCGTGTTTAGGATTTTCACCCTATATTTGCACCTGCAATTCGGCACCGTAGCTTAATTGAATAGAGCATCTGACTACGGATCAGAAGGTTACAGGTTTGAGTCCTGTCGGTGTCACTCTCAAAATCAACCACTTACAGCAATGTAGGTGGTTTTTTCGTGTCTTGTTTCGAGCCTGTTTTCCGTCGGTTTTTACAGTTTGTGTAAACCAATGTGTAAACCGAATTTTCCCGATGAACACGACAATCGAGGCGGTGCTCTACACATCCAAAACATTATCCAACGGTCAGCATCCCATCATGTTACGGCTGACAAAGAACCGAAAACGAAAGTACATCAGTCTGCACATCTCCCTCGCTCCGCAATACTGGGATGCAGAAAAGTGTAAACCGCGCCGTAACTGTCCCGACAAAGAGCGCATCGAAGCCCTTATCCAACAGAAAACGCAGGAACTCCAAAGTCAGGTCATGGACTTTAAAACCAGCGACAAGGAATATACGCTGAACACGCTTCTCGAAAAGGCATCCCGCAAAGTCGTGCGCCAAACCGTCGGCGAATATCTGAACGGCTACATCGACCGCCTGCTGGCCGCAAACAGGGTTGGCAATGCAAAGACCTTTCATGAATTGCGCACCTCGCTGACGAAATTCTGCCGTTCGCTGGACTTTTATTTCATCGACATCGACGCAGAGTGGCTGAAAAGGTACGAGCAATGGCTGCGGGTGGAACGGCATTATTCCGACAACTCCATCGGCATCCGCTTCCGTTCGTTGCGGGTACTCTACAACAGCGCAATCACCGACGGGCTAATCAAGAAAACGGACTACCCTTTCGACACGTTCAAAGTGAGCCGATTCAAGGAAGCCACGGCCAAACGGTCGCTGACAAAAGAGGATATAAGGCGGATTATGGATTGCGAGGTGCGGACGCTGACCAAGTACCCCAAACCGTTCCTGCAACTGGCAAAGGACTTGTTCCTGTTCAGCTACCTGTCGTGCGGCATCAATCTGACCGATATTCTGCACATCCGCTATGCCGACATCGTGGACGGGCGGCTGGTTTTCAACCGTCAGAAAACGGGTAAACTCCTGTCGTTCCAACTCCAACCTGCCGCCCTCGACAACCTCGACAAGTACCGCCAGCCGAACGCACACCCACAAGACTATATTTTCCCTGTTTTAAGGCGTTCTATTCACGTTACGGCGCAACAGCAGTACGGACGGGTGCAACGGACGAACAAGCGGATAAATCGCTATTTAAAACTAATCGGCGAGCATCTGCACCTGCCTATCACGCTCACGACATACGTTGCGCGGCACTCGTTCGCCACCGTGCTGAAAAGGTCGGGAGTTTCGACATCCATCATCAGCGAATCACTGGGGCATAGTTCAGAGAAAATCACACAGATTTACTTGGATAGTTTTGAGAACTCGCAGATAGATGCGGCTATGCAAAACTTATTGTGAGGTGGTGACAAGGTTTGAAAAAAGGTCTATCTTATAGCCCCCGAAACCGAGTTTGTCACTACTTTTTAAGGGATTATCCGCTTGCATCGGGTAGTCCCTTTTCTTTTTTCTGCGGTCGTCGGTTGCGACAGAAAGCGGAATTTTGTAAATTCGTTGAAACAATTACCGCTTATGAACGAACTTACAGGCTCGAAAGGCTGTTTGGCTACCGATACCCGCTCCTTACGGGAAATCGCCCCGTTGCTGGAAAATTATTTCGGCATCACGCTGGGTTACTTTACCAATGAAATAGAAGCGAGTACGGGCATCTCCGCCGCCAAAGCGATCCAAGAGGATCACGAAATACGGTTGCCGACCAACCGTTTCGATTATGATGCTTATATGGAACTGTTCGGTGAAACGCCCCTTTTGACCGACCGATTGCGGGAAGCCCTCTTTTTCGTGGCTTACATCATCACCGACCGCAAATTCAACGAGGAAGAATTAAGCGAGCGCGGATATTGGGAAAATTGGAACACCTATAAGGGCGAGTGGGCGAAACTGATGCTTTTTATGGAAGAAACCGAACAACGGCATCGGAACCTGTACGAACGTGTCGGAGAACAGGAAATGCCTGTGACCCTGCGCACCAACAGCCGCAAGCAGAAGCCGCAGACGATTCCCAATACGAATAACTGGCTGTTCCGTCTGATCCGAAAGGAACTCGCCGATTATTTTCCCGACATTCAGACCGCCGAAGATGCACGGCAGGAATTGGAACGACGCAAACCGTCAGCAGGAGCCAAACCGATGAATACGCGCTATTCGATTGTCGCATACGGGATTTATCGGATGCTCCATGAAGAAAATGCGATGACCGAGAATCCCGACACGCCGAACGAACTTTGCAGGCTGATCTACGATTACACCCGCTTCGTCGGGTGCTATCCCTCCTATAAAGGCTATGACGGTTCTTTCAACCCCAAAAACATACGCGCCGACATAGGCTATATAAAGAAGAACATACAGAAATACGGCGGGGAAAAGATACCGAAATTCCCGTCTGTCGAGTTCGGGCGAATACACATCGTAACGGACAACATCGTCTATAAGGATTTATTCTGAATAACCAACATATTTCAGGTAGAGAATGGGTGCATAAATGCACCCTTTTTCTTTACCTGCTCCGCCGAAACCCAAGAGCGTTTTTCGCGTTATCGTAACGGAGTGAAAGAATCCGATATAAAACTGATAAACAGGTAAATAATAGGCATAAAAACAGCCGACATTGTTTACCTCGAAAGGCTCGGAGAACGCGAAAAAAGGCTGATCTTTGCCAGCGTAATCAATAACGACAAGGCAATGCACCGAGCGAAAAAACGACTAAAAACGGCTCTTTGTAACGGATTGAAAAACTGGGGTAAAGAACAGGCCGAAAACAAGCCGATATTCTCTACCCCGAACCGATTAGTGAAAGGGCGTGTTCAAGTGTTTTACATACTGCAAGCGGAGGAAATCGGAGCGTACGGCCGATGAATCCGCAGGGAGAAACCGAAAGCCTGAAAGTGGAGGTTGAACTAAAAAAACGACCGATGAACCGCAAAACGTAACCAATTAAATGACAGAGGTAAAGAATAGGTCTGAATATAGCCTGCAACCTCTACCTCGAAAGGCTCGGAGAAGCTCGAAATACTCCGTTTCTTTGCAGTAGCAAACAAGGTCGGAGCGTACGGCCGACCAAAGTTGCGGGGAGTAGCCGACAGCCCGAAAGAGGCGGCAACAAACCTTAATAAAAAGATAACGATTATGAAAACGGGTGCAAATACCAATGAAAACATGAACATTAAATTTAATAACATTAAAACTATGAACGTAATTTCAGAAAATGCGGCATCGCAGCAGGTAGCTGGGAACCGCGCAGAGGAGATGATGGCCTCGGCAATCGCACACGAGGCAAAGATGGCGGAAATCAAAGCCGCCGAGGAGCAGGAGGAGAAAATGAACCTCCGCATTATCAAAATCAAGCCCGCAGGGAACGCCAAAATGTTCCGCACGCTGGCGAAAGCGATTGCGGCAGGGGCTACTACCCTGATCGTGACCACCCGTGTAGACGTGGCTGGATGCGGATATGTTTGGTTCGGAATCCGCAAGGGTTACACCGAGTTGGACGGCAAACTGTTGCTCAACGCCCAAATCTGGAACTACTTGCTGGCGTTCCTGATGGGTAAGGAGTTGCCCGAAGTGACGGAGTTCGAACCCGACCGTGAAATCTGCTGTCAGTCCGAGTGGCTGGCAGAGGTGGCCGCCGAGGTGGAAAAACTGACCCCGATCACCTCCGAGGAGTACAACGAAAGCGAGGAGGGCATCGGCTACCTCGCCAAAAAGTACCACTTTTCCAACGGCAAAGTCGTGATGCCTGCCGAAGCGATGGAGGACATCTGCGACCTGCTGAACTAAACTGCTGAACGAGGGGAGCGGGTTTCGCCGCTCGCTCCCCAAGTTTTTTTAACTCCCTAAAATTAAAAAATATAGATGAAAATTGAATATATTTCAATGAATGCAGGCCAGCGGTTCGACGCCGTGATGCCCGAAATACCCACCAATTCGATCATCAACAAGACCGTCACGGGATGCGGTGCGACCTATGCCGAAATCAATGCGCCCCGCCACTCCGTCATCATCGAGCCGAATGTTCCCGTTATCGAGGGCAAGATGAAAAAGCACCCGCAGATACTCGGCGTGTTCGAGGGCGTAACAACCGAGGACATCATCGACTTTCTGAACACGAACTACAACGACGGCTATCTGAAAATCATGACCACGCCCGAAAGTTTTCCCAAAGTCTGCTCGGCGATGATGCAGACGCATACGGATATGTACGGTGAATGGTTCATGCTGTTCGACGAGTGCGAGCGCACGATACAGGACGCAGGCTATCGCGGCTCGATCACGCTCCCGATGGATGATTTTTTCCGATGCAAACAAAAGGCGATGGTTTCCGCAACGCCGATCATCCCGTCCGACCCGCGTTTCGAGCAGCAAGGCTTTACGATGAAGATACTCCGCCCGACCTACGATCACAAACCGAAAATGTGGCTCATACACACGAACGATACCGTCGGCTGGGTGCGTACCCTCATGACACAGGTAAAAGGCAAAGGGCATCCGCTCTGCATCTTTCTGAACTCGACCGATACGATCCACCGCATGATCTGCACCTATAAGATCGAGAAACGGTGCAAGGTCTTTTGCAGTTACGAGAGTGTGAAGAAACTCCGCAAGCGGGATTTTTCGCGGGCTTACTCCTCACTCGGAAAACTGGACGAAATCAACTTTTTCACGAGCCGTTTCTTTTCGGCGGTGGACATCGAACTGCCGACAACAGCCTGCGTGCTGATCGTAACCGACCCTTCGTTTGCGGCGCACACCGTCATCGACCCCACGACCGAAGCCGTACAGATCGTCGGACGCTTTCGCAACGGCGTGGAGGATGCCGCGCATATTTTCAGCACCAACAAGGAGATGCCCTGCAAATCGCGGGAGGAAATCGCCACGAGATTGGAGGAGTGCGAAGCGGTCTACAAACAAGTCCTGCAAATCGAAGCGTCGGGGGCAGGTTACGATACCCGTGCGCAGGCGTTGGAGGGAATGGACTACAAACGGTTCATGAACGCCGACGGAACGCGCAACTGGTTCATGTGGGATAACGCCTACGACGACGAGCGGATCAAGCGGTACTACACCGATGCCGAGCTGGTGCGGGAGGAGTATGCGAAAGCATTTCACACGAATTACGTCGAATATATCTATCCGTTGTCGGACTGCGACCGATTGCAACGCATAAATCCCCGACTGAAAATGAAAGACCTGTTCCGCGAAATCGTGCGGCAGTTGGAGATACTGGAACAAAACCGAACGTGGAATGAATACTACTTTCTGCGCGAGGAGATTCAGAACCAAGTGCCGATGATGGTGGATGCCTACTATGCCCTCGGAGCGGCAGAGATCGAACGGTGCAACTACAACATGAACGCAATCGGCAAACAGATACAAGAAAACGAAAGCCTGCAACTGCTGACCTCGGAAAAAGTTTGCGGGGAGGTGTACGCCCTGTTGAAAACGGGCGACAGGCTACCCGTGTGCGCCGTCAATCGTTTTATGAACGATCTGATTATGCGGTTCGGCATCCCCTACCGCAAAAAAGTGACGGCAAAGATGATCGGAATCTATTTCGAATACAGGGAGGTGCGCACCAACAAACAACGGTTCATCGAATTGGGGAAGCGGATCATATAGCCCGTAACGGGTGAAAACAGGTCGGTGACAAACTTTTGAAAAGGGTCTGTAAAAGTACCTTTTTCGGGATTCCTGTCACCCGATCACCCACACCCCGCGGCGTGCAGACCCCACCCGTTTGAGCCTCCCCGATTTAGTGAGTTTCTGCAAATGATATTTCACGCCGTCGGGTAAGATTCCGACAACCTCGGCCAGCTCCGCCCGCGTAATGCTGGGATTGCGGGCGATGGCTTCCAAAATAATTTCTTGGGTAGTCTTTCGGGTAGTTTCTTGGGTAGCGAGCGTTTCGGCAATTACCCCTAAAATAAACTCGACGAAAGGCGTGCAACCCGCCTTACCGCCACTTACGGCAATCGCCTTATAATACTCCTTTTGATACTTATATACAATGTTTTCGATCGGCAGGTTTTTGAAGATAGGCCGCCAACGGCTCAAAATCAAGGTCTGCCACAATCGTCCCGTGCGACCGTTACCGTCCGCGAACGGATGGATAAACTCGAATTCATAATGAAAGACGCAACTTGTGATCAACGGGTGTTCATCCGTGGTGCGCAACCACTCGAACAGATCGTTTACGAGAAACGGCACACGTTCGGCATCGGGCGCATAATGGATAACCGTTTTTCCCGACACCACACCCGCACCGCCTTTGCGGAAACAACCGATTTCGTCGATCAACCCCGCTTCCATCGTGGCGTGAGCCTTTAACAGATCATCGACTTTACAGGGGTCGAGCGTGTCGAGCAGTTCATACGCTTTAAGAGCATTGCGTACCTCCTGCACCTCGTTAATAGGAGCAACGACGGGTTTTCCCTCCAATACCGCCGTGACCTGCTCCGTCGAAAGCGTGTTGCCCTCAATAGCCAGCGTCCCGTGAATCGTTTTGATCCGATTGACCCGATGCAGGCGCAGATTTTCATGCGCATAGTAGCTGCCGATTGCTTCGCTGATCTGTGCAACCAAATTCGTGATCTTCGGCGTAATGGTGTAAGGCGGTTTATAGGACATAGTACACTTGCTTTTCAGCAAAGATAGCGATTCTTTTATTCAAATGCCCCGACTAGATAATCGGAGCGTTTGCTAATAGAATTTAAATAACAGAAAAAAATATCCAACAATCATTAACAAAAACATTATATTACGGAATGAAAAAAACTCATTTTTACGAGAAGTGAATAGATATATAATACTAGAAAAAAGGAGTAACAATATTCCTATCACTGCGGTATCATCTATTTTTTCTTGTAAGCTAATATTATTATTAGACGTTGAAAATATATTGATAGTTCCAAAAAGGAAAGTTAATATTGCAGTAAATAATCCTAGAATTTGAATATAAGTTTTTTGATGATTATCTAATTGCTGTTTTAATTCTAGGATTTCTTTTTTATCATCCCATATTCTTATCTGTTCATTTATTGCAGCAATTTTTGTAACATATTTTGAATGCAACTCATCCAATGCATTGTAGTTAAGAGGTCTTGTAAATGAAGATGGAATAAATACAATAATATTGGCATCATTTATTTTGTGCAGACATTCCCAGTATGGTAGTTGAAACGGATAATAGTCTTGCCCTTGACACCAAGATATAGCATTTTTTAATTTATTATAGTACTTCTCTAAAAGTTGTTGCTTTTCTAGGATTTTCTTTTTATCTACTCCATCTTTAATATTTATATCTATCTCGTTTAATAGATATTCAATGGCTTTTTCGTAAGGATGAAAATTGTAGATTTTTGTTTGCAACTGCAAATTATCTATTTTATCTACCTCAACTTTAAAATCCTCAAATTTAATATGCTGTTTTGAGAGCAGAAATGAGAAATAACAATTCTGCATGTAGTTATTCAACGAATTAATTGCATATTTATCAAATGTTCTCTTGATATTAAATATGTCAACACATGCATGGAAATCGTCCAGTAAAGATTCTACTTCTTTTTGGCTACCCCCATTTTTAACGAAGAATCTCATTAAAAGGACACATTCTGTGAAAGATGCAGTACTTAATTGGCATTTTTTCTTCCAATTATTGACATATTCATCTTTTCTATGATTTTCTCCAACATGTAAATAGGAAAAATTAGAATCAAACCGATTTAGGAAATTTAAATTAATAGATTCCCTATTTAATAATCGAGTTTCAAACTCTAACGTATATTCAGCTTCGCCTTTGATATGCATCAATTTCTTTAACAGAAAAGAGCATTTATCGTGAATCACTTTATATATCTTACTTGTAGCTTCACTTGATTTTAAGGTCTTTTCACTCAGTTCTTCTCTGAACAACAGCAGATTGGCTATTTTTTCTTCTGTGAATTTTAAAAAATGATCCTGAATGCAAATTGGAAAGCAAAAATGAATAATATCATCTAAAAGTTCATTAGAGCATTTTCGTTTAGATGTTGAAAAGGCCGATATTATATAATCATGATTGGTTCGACTTATTTTGTCGTCAACTGATTTAATAAGTGCTTTATAATTCTTACTTACAAGAAGAAGATCACTTTCTAAGTCTCTAGATGATTTATATAGTGCCTCTTTGAAAGGATTATTATCCATTATAGGAGGATAATCTCTCATTAATGAGTTTCGCAATTCATCTAAACAAGGGTTAAGATCCTTTACTACATATTCGCCACTTAAAGCTGATGTTGTAAATGTTTTAAATGAATCTTCAATAAATGTTTCTATCTTAGTTCGTCCAAACATAAAACTTTCTTTGGACTTCTCGTCAGAAGTCCAATCAAGTTTATCAATCCAATCAATAGGGAAAAGCTTTAAATAAGTTTGGGTAAAATTGGAAATTCTCATTTGGGTACTAAATGAAAAATTGCTCATCCTCTTTTATTAGTTTTAAACTCATTTTTTCACTTCCTTTCCCCATTAATCCCGCAACTTCGTATGTGCGTTTCCAGCTATTCCATTGATGAGATAATTCAACTAATTTAAAAGGGTCGTAACCAACAATACGACTATTGACTTTTTTTAATTCTTTTAGAGAATTGCAGATATTTTGCTTAGTTTCATCATCTAAATCATGAAATGATTCATCCGTAATATTACTTGGCAATTTTAATGAAATACCATCAAAAGAATAGAATCTAAATTGATTCGCTGAAATGGAATTATAAATATCACTTTCAACAGGGCCATGTTGCATTGCGTAAAAATTGTCAAAAATATCTAATAAATCATGCCCATCTTCAGTTTTAATTACTGATGTAAAAAATAGCAATTTCAGTATCTTAATTCTCGTAAGGGATACACATTGAGGGTCAGAAGGTACACTTTGCCTATACCATTCAATTAGCTTGTACAAGAAAAATTCAAAACTAAAATCCTTATGTGCCAATTTCGCGTCCATCATAATGCAATGCTTAATAATTCTAAACAAATATACAACAAATTTTATACAATTGTACTAGCCCACTCTTTTTTAATCTGAAAATCAGGTTAATATATTTTTCAAAGATAAATATACTCCCTATTTTTCGCCCCTCCCCCTTTTCGGATGGAAAACCGAATTTTCAGCCATCCCATTTAATAGGATTCCACATAAAACAGACCATCCCTATTCATACCCGAAACCATATAACAGCATAGAATTATTGATATTATATAGAGTTGGATTACTACTAATAAGCGATAAACAAAAACTCAATCGCTATGTACGAAACACAAGAGAGAGCCAAACGGATTACGGACATTCATGTTTTATGGGGACAAAGCACTGTTATCGGGGAGCTGATCCAAGCAGGGAAAATCGACGAGGAATACATCTATCCCTTTAACGGGGACGAGGTGCTGGAATGGTGGCTCGTTACCCCGTGGCTGGCCGAACGACTGAAAGAACAGGGCGAAATCATCATCGACGAATTAGGGTGTCGTTGGTGGGGACGACTGACGAGCGGGCAGGCGATTTACATGGATGGCGTGATACAAGAAATTTGCGGGGAGGATTAACCCGATCAATTTTAATTCTACGTCTACAACTGCAACAGCCCCCAAGATGCCGATAATTGCATAATCCGTTTTTGTTTCCTACATTTGTGGGACATACGAACAAACACGGAAAGTGTAAGTTTATTCCTTTGTAACGAACGTAGGAAATTCGATAGAAGAGGGAGTAAGCCGACGACTTGCCGCGTCATATCCTTATATGGGATAGGCGTGGGGCTGTTGCTTATTTTAAGCAATCAGTTGATAGATGTCTCAATCTGATAAACAGGATTTTAAGAAGATTTTGCAGGGGTTTTGGTAACGATTTGGAGAATGTGCGAAATTCGCTACATTGCGTAACCATCTTGTCAAATAACCCTTATTTTGCGCAAAGATACGAAAATCTCTTTGGTTTTCAAAGTAAATTCAATTCCTTGTCTTAACTAATTTTGTAAACATAAAAACTCCTGCCAAACATACTTTTGGCAGGAGTGAAATATAAAGTAAGGGAGCGTAAATCAAAATGTGTCAATGGTTTTTCGGAGCGATTTTGGGATCATTAGCAATCCCGAAATCGTTTCGTAAATTTAATGCTATTTTGGGATCTTTTCCATATTTACATGATAGAAAACCGATCATTGAATCGGATTGCGAGTTGTTGTGCGGTCTGTCCCCAGTTTGTAATGGGCATCGTCTATTTGCGACGGATTTGTGTATAGGTAGGCGAGTTTTTCGAGGGCCGTATCCGAAGGGAAAATGCCTTTTATTTTTAGTGACTTTACGGATTTGCCAATGGTATCCCTCGACGGTATTTGTCGTGTAGATCATCCGCCGAATCTAGGATGTGAAATCAAAATAGATTGCTCCTCTCGCCGTTGTAAACAATACAGAAACATGCGGCAGGATACTGACCGCTGTGGAAAGTCTGTTTACCAAAGGATTTTTACGGGTTCTGATATCTCGGCTTTCAAGAGAGCTAAAGGTGTCCGGTACATCGTGCTTGATCTTTGGTCGGGAAACTAATCAAGAATCGCAATGTATTGTAAATGAAAGAAAAACAGATTTAACCAAAACCTTTGATCCAAATTTATTTAGATTGTAACTGGAAAAACCCTATGAAAAAACCGAACTTTGAAAGTTCGGTTTTTTCTTTTAGTTCAAAGGTTGAATATCAAATCCCATCCAAGGTATTGTCGTCCTGTATACTTCAACAATTGCAGCCGGAACATAAACAACGCATCTCGCCGCCGATAGATCCAAAAAAAAACGATCTGAAATTTTTGGGGGATTTTTTGCAAAACATACTATTTTCTGCAATTTCGGACAATTGCCTCCTTCAATTTCTTTCAGATTTTCTGGAAGTCTCAAAATATTTAGCGCATTGCATTCATATACCTCTATCTCCTCCAACATCGTATTACGGCTCAAATCCAGTGTTACAAGATTCGTACAATTATACAAACGTAAAATTTTTAACATCCTATTATATCGAAGGTCCAATTCGGCAAAAGAAAATGAATAATAACCACCCGATCCAAAGTGATAGCTATAGCAGTCTAATATTTCTAAATTAGGAAACCGTTCAATTCCTTTTAGCGAGCCGCTTAATCCTTTATCAAAGTCTATTTCCCGCACAGCCTCAGCCTCTCTTACCGATACTTTACCATCCTTATTCGCATCGAATTTTTCGTAGCAAAAAGTCATAAAATTAATATTGTCCATCGCTGAACAAACATCATCCGGATCAGGTAATGGCGGTAACGACCCGCTGTTTCCGTCGTTTTCTTTACTACAATTACACAAAATAACCGCAACCAATCCTACCAACCAAAGTTTTTTCATAATAACAACATTTAACAATTAATTATTCGAGTACAAACGACTTTTCAATCGGCAACTCTGTATATTCTCCACAAGTGCGATCATATGCCACCACCTGCAATGCACGGAATAAATGGAAAAACACCTCGATAGGCTCGCATTTAAATTTCAATTCGACAAGATATGGTTTCGCTTCATGCAAATCTTGACAATGAATTGCCGTATCGAATTTCCCATAACTGCAATGGAATCGGAATCCGACTGGTTTATATCGGTTAAGATCAATGTCGACTGCTCGGCAAAATTCGACAAACGAATCGTCGGCATTGAAATCGGCCGCCACCGTGCCAATAAAATCTTCATACTGTGTTTCTGCTCTCATAATACGTTGATTTATCAATGCCACTCGGCTCCTGTATGGCTGGGTAATAGCAAAAAGAAAGTGTGGAGCCGATTTCGTTTATCAATCTGAAGGTTGTGGCGAACCCGAATCAAATAAACGAAGATGCAATACCCCACACTTGATAGATATGGGATATAGGCGCACAAAAATACGCCTTGCCATATGCTAACAAGAAATGAGTGCCGTTCGTTGTCCTTGATTCGTTGAAAATTGCCACATTTTCAGATTAGGACAGTGCGAAAACACTTTCTGTATGTCTGCCGCTTGCGCGACAAGACAAAAATAGAAAATAATTTTCACATTGAACAACACTCATATAAAAACAATCGCAAATTACGCCAAAAAGTTCCTGAAAATCAATATTGACATTGAACAATGTTATTTCAATTTGGGGGTATTTATTTTGTCGGAAAATGAAAGTGGGACGGCCTTTCGGTTCCGTCCCGTTCGTGGTTAAATCTTGATTTCCCGCCTTTGCTCCGTTCGCTCGATGTCGATTCCTATCCGCTCGTAAAACTCTTTTCGTTGTTGTTTGAACCACACGTCATCGTCTTTTCCGTTTATGGTGAACCGAAACCCGCTCGGCCCGTCCTTGTCTGGTTTGAGTTGCAGGACGACATCGTTGGCTTTGAACGTATGATTATACCTTATCGAGTGTAGTTCTCCCGTGTATCGGTAAGGTTGCATCGTAAACAACGCTCTCGTCCCCTCCTTGTCCAGTCCTACGTTCTTACAATAGTTTTCCCATTTCAACAATCCCTTTACATACGGACACAGTTCATCGACACGCATCAAGGCTTTTACCGCCTCGTACATCCGTTGTTTGATTTCGTCTTTTTCTTTATCGTGCCCGGCCTGTATCGTCGCTATTTCCCGTTGTAGGCTCTTAATGTCTCTGTCTTTACCCTCTATCACGTCCCGTAAGTCTGCGATCTGCTTTTCATACCTCGCGGGCTTGGGGTCGTGGAATAACGCTCCGATTCGTTCGACTGCCTTTGTCGTGGCATCTACCGCCACGCCTTTCAGTTTGTCGGTCTTGATCTCCCGTCGCGTTTGCGCCAACTCCGTTTCGGCCTTCGCCAGCTCCTCCTGTTTCTTCCGCCGCTGCTCGGCGATGGCGTTGCAGTCTGTCTGCGCGGCTTCCCGCTGTGCCTGCAAAGCGGCAATGTCTACCGACAGCGTTTCCTGTTGTCCTTTCAGGTTCTCGATCTGCTCGGCGATTTCGTTCTTGCGGACGAATACCTCGCGGTAATACTGTTGCGTGGATATATGTTTGGCTTCCGAGCCGTCGATACCGCGTTTCAGTCCGTATTTGGCCATTGCCTCGGCATAGGTGGTCTGATAGGCTTTGAGTTTGTCCCTCGCCATCACATCGTCGGCGCACAAGCGGGGACGGTCTTTCTTGGTGCGGTAGGTTCTCTTCCCGCTCGCCGCGTTCTTCGTCCGCTCCAACTTGGCCTTCCGCCGTTCTCCCCGGACAATGGGCACGACGGTCGCGTGGATATGCGGCGTCTTCTCGTCCAGATGCAGGACTGCCGACACGACGTTCTCTTTTCCGAAGGTCTTTTGCAGCCAGCCGCAGGAATCCTTGCACCATGCGTCCAACTGTCCGGCCTGCCGGATGCGCTTCATATCTTCGGGGCTTCCGGACATTACGACACGCAACGCCCGCACTTGGTTCTTTCCGATCTTGCGCTCCAGCCCTGCATTGTCCAGACGGTGCTGGATCGCTTCGGTGCGGTTGGCAACTCCTTTGGGAAATTCGATTAACTCTTGGTTCAGGTAGGTAAGTGTCGTTATGACATTGGCGGGCGAAATCTTCCGCTCGACATGTCCCGACATGGCGGCGTCCGTTCCGGCCGCCTTTTCGATATGCAATACGACATAGCCCATAGCAGTATAGTTTTAGGTGGTTGAATAATCGGTGATGGTTGCCGCCGCAAGGGGTGTCCAGAGGGGTGAAGCCCCTTTGGCCTATTGGGGCATTTTCAGCGTTGCGAAGCAATGCGGAAAGAAAATGCCCTAATAGGCTATGCCTTTTGTAAAAAGGCGCGGGCGCGAAGCGGCCGATGGGTGGGCGACGGTGCCGCCGTGGTATCCGTCAGCAGGGGAACACCGATGAAAGAGAACCGACGGCCCGCAAGCCCGTGCCCCTGTGCGCCCTTCGGGATCCTCCATAAATCCCGAAGGGCGCACAAGGGCGGAAGGGCTGTTACTCTGCCAGTCGGTACTGGTCGCCGAGGCGTTCGGTAAGCGCCGACATGTCGCGGCTGATCTTTTCATTGGTGATCTTCGCGTAGATTTGGGTGGTCTTGATATTCGTATGACCCAACAGACGACTGACGGTTTCGATAGGCATACCCTGCGAGAGCGTGATAGTCGTGGCGAAGGTGTGGCGGGCGAGGTGGAAGGTCAGTTTGTTCTTGATGCCGCATTGCTTGCCGATCTCGCGCAGAATGTCGTTGCAATGGCAGTTGCAGGGCATATAAAAGACATGGTTGTCGAGCCGCTGATCCGCGTATTTCTCGATGATGCGTTTAGGAATATCCAGCAGGCGGATGCGACTCTCGGTATTGGTTTTCTTGCGCCGCGTGATGATCCACAGCTCACCGTCGAACATCGTTTGCAGGTTGTCCGTGGTCAGGTTCTTCACGTCGGCATAGGCCAGCCCGGTGAAGATGGAAAAGACGAACAGATCGCGGATACGCGCATGGGCTTTGTTAGCCGTTTTATAGTTCATTACGGCTTTGATCTCCTCTTGCGAGAGGTAACCCCTGTCAACGCTTTCGGGAGAGTTGATATAGCCCGAAAAAGGATTGAACGGCAAACGTCCGTCGTTGCGGGCGATGGCGACGATATGTTTCAAGACGATCATGTAGCCCCATACGGTATTGGTACGGCATTTCTTCTCCGTGCGCAGGAAATATTCGAAATCGTTGATAAAGGTAAGGTTCAGTTCTTTCAGCGGAATATCCTCACGGTGGTAGGTATGGGCGAGAAACTCCCGCACGCGCTTGCACACGCAGCAGTACTTTTTCCATGTGGCGACCTCACGGCTGAAACCCACCTTTTTCCGGTATTCGACGTTGTGCTGTTCGAAGAGTTTCAACAGCGTTTCCTGCTTCACACCGATACCGAGGTAGGCATCACGCAGTTTGGCCGCAGTAACGTAACCGTCCGACTGCATCAGCTCTTGGTAACGGCGGTTCACCTCGACGCGGATTTTGTCCACGGCGAAGTTGATCTGCATGGCCTCGACGCTCTTGCCTATGGCGCGGCCGTTCTTCACGTCCCACAAACGCGGCGGAACATCCATTTTGCAACTGAATTGTTTGATCTCGCCGTCTACTGTAAGACGACACATCAAGGGCAGATCGCCGTTGGGGCGGGCGCTGCCTTTCTTCACATAAAATAAGACCCGAAACGTGCTTCGCATAATAACCCGATTTTTGGTTACAAAATTAATACCTGTCGGGTCGTTTGTCAAGATGTAAAATTACGCAAAACACAGTAAAAGAACATGTTACATACCAACAACGAAGTGAATTCCGCGTAATGATCTGGTAACGATTCTTATCCCGCAATAGGCCGTAAAACCGCTGCCAGACAATTTCCACACGATGTAATTTAGCGCACTATTGACTGTAAATCAACATCATACACCTTTCGTTGCGCTATCCTGCTCTTCTTCTGAAAGTTTATTTTATCTTCGAGGTTTCCTACGACCTGTTACAATGAAATGAGTTTTCAGCACCACGCTTTCTGTTTAATTAAATCCAAACATTAATCGTCGCGTTGGTGCTGGGGCGACAACCTAAACTTATTCAATTATGAAAAAGTTGTTTCTATTGGTGGCTCTATTCGCCACAACTGCCTTTGTCGCCTGTTCCGATGACGACGATAAAGTGCAAATCAATTTGGATGAACTTGTCGGAACGTGGCGTTACACACATTCCGTCGGTTATGAAATCGACGAGGGTGTAAAAGACGAGTGGAACGAGGACATGAACGATGCGCAAATCTATTTCGTGTTCAATTCCGATAATACTGGGTCTTACAAGGAAATGGATTCATCGGAAAGCATCGACTATTCGGTGTCGTCCAATAATAAACTGACGGTGCGATATAGCCAATACGGCGACCCGCAAACCTTTACAATTAAGGAACTGACGGCATCGACCCTTAAATTGGAGTACCATGAAAAGGGCGATAACTGGAAAGAATACGAACTTAAAACATTCAGCAAACGATGAAAAAGATACTTTTGCTTGCCGCCGTTATGTTTGCGGCTGTTACGTTCTCGGCCTGCTCCGATGATGATGACAAAGACGAAAAAAATCCAATCATTGGTAAGTGGGAATACACGCATCTTACAGGCTACGATAACGGTGTGATTGTCGTAGATAAAGATATTCCCAAAGACGACGAACCGATGCACTATCTGACATTTAATAGTAATGGAACTTGGACGGAGGAATACCCGAATTCAGGGCATACGTCAAAAGGGACATACTCAATAAGTGGGGATAAACTTACGAAAATTTATCACGACGATAAAGACGACGGTTATACCGAGCAGTCAGTTATCGAAATGACGAACTCCACAACGCTTAACATTATCGACATCGACGAGGAAGACGGTTACAACGGGAAAGAGGTTCGTACTTATAAGCGCATCTGACTCTGAATTTACTTTACAGACTTGAACAAAGCGGTTTATTTCATACCATTTGTCCAAGTTTGTCTTTTCTTTCCGAGTGACAGACTTTGTGAAAAGGTTAATCTATAAGACCCTTTTGCAGAGTTTGTCACTTTCTTATTTTGTTTATTCCGCTAATAATCTTATCTTTATAAAGATAAAACAACAAACATTTTGCGCAATATGAACAGATACAAACAACCGAAAACAGAATGAAAGACCGACGCATGAGAGGATAAGCAAGCTATTTGCAAGTTGGTCGAATGGAGCAAGACAGAGGGAATAGGCTTAATTGTCGTAAAACCTCAAAATGAGATTTATCCCGAAATATTTTACTTTGTTTTCTCTCCCGAGACAGCAGACATGAATAAACCCGTTGAAATCGCACTTGTAAAAAACAAACAATGAATAATCGGGTGAAAAAGCGACCTTAAAGAGATAGACGATATAATAGGAATTATAGTTGCTAACGAGATGAAAATAGAGGGCATAAGCGAAACGGTAAATTTATTCGATTGCCTTGTCAAAGCGAACGCTATATTATTTCATTACACTACGCCCGACGGACGGGACGAGGTTGTGAAATTCCCGTTAGCTGGATTCTGCGAAAACTACTTACAACTCATAATACAATAAATTATTCTTATGGAAAATTTACAAAAAAAATGTTGTGAAATATTAGAGCATTATATTGCTCTCCTCAATGATTATTGTCCTAAACGTGGAGCCAAATTCGATAATATTCCTTGGAATCAAGGAGTCTTTTTAGATTTAATACATATGCACAGAAAATTTATAAAAGCTTTATTCATTTTATTACAAACCGATGACCAAGAATTAGATATAGCAATATATACGATCTGTCGTTCCCTATCAAACAATGCTTTAACAATTTATTATATTAAAGGTTTCGAAAATGTAGATACAGGAGAATTAGATAATGACCTAATTGTGAATGAACTTAACGCAATCAATGCTGAATATGTGAGATATTTGGAAATAACAAATAAAATTCAACATAAATACCAAGGTAAAGATTTGATAAATTATAGAGCAACACAGCCTTTTGCATTTACAGAAGATGGGAAATATAAATCATGGAATGATTTTCATTCTAAAAAAGACATAAAAATAATTAATATATTAAAAGAATGCGATCGAGGAAAATCTTTCTTTTTGAGTGAGCAAGTAAAATTTAATTTTGCAATGAAACGTTTTGAAAATTATGATTGGAAAAACAATATTGTGAATGCTTTCATTCTAAATAAGGTTTTTACTCAATACTATCATTATACAACAGTTGGAGGTAGCTTATCTCGACATTATGAAAGTAAAAATATCGAGAATATAATCCATCTAATCCTAACATCTATAGATGCAGTTCTTAAATGTCTTCGCCCCCTTAAGGACATTTTAGGAGAACCTCAATCTATTAACTTTATAAAAACGGCAAATGAATTAGGTGTCGCTTTGTACTCAAATCTTAAAAATAACATATAAGTAAAATGTAGTTAGATTGCATCGTATCTATAAAGGTTAAGGAGAGAAGGCCGAAAAAATGCGGCGTTTTTCCTTTGACAACGACAAGTGACAGACTAAAAACGAGGGACTATATAATTGCCCTTTCAACAAAGTTTGTCACTTTTTATATTTATCAAATAATCAACTAATTCACTTAATTTATTAACCCAACTTTGGGATAAACGAATTACCCGAAATGTTTAAACCAATGTTTAAACCGCGCCGAACAACAGTACGAAAAAGAGAAATTCATCGACAAAATTCACAACCGTAACTATCTGTTAATCAACGCCGCCCTACATTTGCACCTGCAATTCGGCACCGTAGCTTAATTGAATAGAGCATCTGACTACGGATCAGAAGGTTACAGGTTTGAGTCCTGTCGGTGTCACGAAGAGGGAGCAAAGAAAGTTGCTCCCTCTATTGTTTTTTAGCGAGTTACATCGCTGAAACCAAACTCTTTCGGCAATGCAGGTGGTTTTTCGTGCCTCGTTTCAAGCCTGTTTTTCCTCGGTTCTCACCGTTTATGTAAACCAAGGTGCAAACCGATTGTATCGGTTAAACATAATAATGTGCCGGACAGTGAGTAAACCCGCCGGATTTTATGCCTTTTCACCCAGAAAAAAAGAAAAGCCGGTGATAACGCTATTTATGAAACAAATAATCATTAACTTTATCAGAAAAACATCCCCCAATGAAAGAAACCACTAATTTCGATGATTTTTCGGTAAAAAAAGCGATCTCGCTTGCGAAAACTTTTGCAAAAGACGCTTACACGAAAGAATTAGGAGTCGTCCTGAGTGTGGCATTTAGAGATATACGCAATCTACCGGCATTGAAATTTAACCAGAACGAGCCCATCCCCCTCAAAGAATATGTCAAGAAGTGGGTTGCACGATATCTATCAGGATACAATGGCAGGCCGTCCAAACGGCAGGGCAAAAAATCCCAAACAAAACCGGATCCTGCCGTAAAATTAATTCTCCGAACCCGAAGAGAAGATATCGACGACAATTTCGCAGATACACTTGAAAAAGGGCACTCCATCATGATGACAATCGAGGGGATGGTCGGCAATCTGCTCGAAGAATATCTGGCGACAATTTTACACCCGTATGGTTGGTATTGCTGCTGGGGAAGCACCATAGACGCGGTCGACTTTTGCAAGGAAGACGGCTCTTTACTCCAGGTGAAGACAAGCAGCAATTCGGAAAACAGCTCCAGCATCCGCGTGCGGAACGGAACAGAAATAAGAAAATGGTTTCGAAGATTTTCCAATAAAGCCAATAAATTCAACTGGGTCGCCCTAAACGAAATAATCGGCAGGGACATATTCAGCGAAGAAAATTCTGAACGAGAATTCAGGGATTTCATTACCCGGACGATCCGAGAGAATCCCGGCTGCATCTACACCCCCGAAAAGTGCCATATCGAAGATGTTCAGATGGAGCTGTTGTAATTCCCAAAAACAATCGAACCTTCCATTCCGAATCGGTTCGATTGTTTTTATGACGACTATCGCGCTCCCGGCATTTTAATAATTCATTTTCTATCCGACTTATTATTTTCCATAGGAAATTTGTTTTAATGGAAAATAATTTATATCTTTGCACCGTTATTGATACAGAAGAACAATAAAAACGGATAGAGACCATGAAAAAATTATTATTGACAACGATGTGCATGCTCGGCCTGGCAGCCTGCGCAAACGGCAACAACAAGGAAAACAACACTAAAAAAGAGAATACCATGAAAACAATCGCACTGACCAAGGCGGATTTCCTGACCAAGGTCGCAAATTACGAAACCAGTCCTACCGAATGGAAGTACCTCGGCGATAAGCCGGCACTCATCGACTTCTACGCATCGTGGTGCGGCCCCTGCAAGGCACTTGCCCCGGTTCTGGAAGAGCTGGCTGCCGAGTACGGCGACAGCATCTACATCTACAAGGTGAATACCGAAGAGGAGCAGGAGCTCGCCGCCGCATTCGGCATCCGCTCGATCCCGACGCTGCTTTTCATCCCCACCAGCGGCAAGCCCCAGATCGCACAGGGTGCCCTGCCCAAGGCGTCGCTCAAGGAAGCTATCGACCAGGTACTGCTCAACAAGTAAACAGGCATGGCACTCACCGTAGACAATCTCCGCTGCCCGCAGAACCACCGGTGCCCGCTGCTTTTGGTCTGTCCCGTCGGGGCGATCACCCAATCGGGGTTCGGGCTTCCGGCAATCGACCCGGAGAAATGTATCGAATGCGGCAAATGTATCGGGCACTGCGGCAAACAGGCCATACGCAAACCGGCAGACAATGGAAAAACTGTGTAGGATCCGCGAGCTGCAACGGGCCGTCAACCGGTTCGAAGCGGCACTCGAACGCTCGCACGGGATCTGCCTGAACGAAGGCATGGCCTTATGCAGCCTTTCGAAAGCCGGACGTCTCTCCTGCGGGGAACTGGGCGAAATGCTGGGTCTTACTCCGTCGAACACCTCGAAGGTGCTCCGCTCGGTCGAAGGGAAAGGCTACGTAAACCGGGAGTTGGGTACGAACGATAAGCGGCAGATGTACTTTTCACTGACCGAAAAGGGCCGCGGGCTCCTGGGAAGCATAAATTGTGAAGAAATCGAAACGCCCGAATTACTGAAAACACTATTCGGGGAATAATGACGCAAACGGGGCAGCCGGTCTTTCGGGATCGGCTGCTTTTTTATACCCGTTCCTGCCAGTCGTCATTGTATGGCACGGATGCCATATTACAATTTTTTCCAAAAACACTTATTTATATCTGTCTCTTATACACATCTGACGCTGCCGACGATAAGGCTC